>Ga0210377_10002918_pt1 | contig 14752 bp, 16 predicted proteins | sample PLM4_65_b1redo_FD_155480 | JGI IMG/M metagenome (GOLD analysis project Ga0210377, IMG submission 155480) | Groundwater sediment microbial communities from an aquifer in East River, Colorado, USA - PLM4_65_b1 redo | ecosystem: Environmental > Terrestrial > Soil > Riparian zone | place: USA: East...
AGCCATTTCACGCTCGAAGGGTCTCTGACCATGCAGCGGCTGAGCTCCCCCTTCGGCCCGGACTGGACCCAGTAGAGAATTTCCCCGCGCCAGCTCTCTACCGCCGCAAAACCGGAGCTGTCCGGCATCGGCGCGTTGCAGGGAACGGCGAGCTCTCCCCCGGGAAGAGATTTCAGGATCTCCCGGATGATCCGCATGGAATCCCTGATCTCTTCTACCCTGACCCACGCCCGGGCGTGGACATCGCCCGAGACCAGCACGGGTATGGTCACGCTGATCCGGTCATAGGGAGGGAACGGATAGTGGATGCGGCAGTCGAGGTTCAGGCCGCTTGCACGCGCAACGAACCCCACCACACAGAGCTCACGCGCCGTTTTCGATTTGAGAATGCCCGTGTCCCGCACGCGGTCCTCAACAGAAGAGTTCTCATCGTAGATGACGACAAGCCGTTCGAACTCTTTTGCCAGCCAGTCCATCTCCGTCAGGATCGTCTTGACTCCCTCCGTATTCACATCAACAGTCGTTCCTCCCGGCACAATCTTGTCCATCATAAAGCGATGACCGAAAAGCTTCAAGTTCGTACGGAGCAACATCTCCTTCAGCCGGTGAAACTGATACAGGAGGATCGCAAAGGCCACGTCATTACAGATGGCGCCCAGGTCTCCCAGGTGGTTCGCGATCCGTTCCCGTTCGAGGAACAGGGCACGCAGCCACATCGCGCGCTCCGGTGGAATACATCCGGTCATGGCCTCCACTGCCTGAGAGTACGCCAGGCAATGCGCGACCGTGGCATCGCCCGACACCCTGCCCGCGAGACGCGACGCCTCATGCCACGAGAGGAACTCGAACCGTTTTTCGATCCCCTTGTGCACGTACCCCAGTTTTTCTTCGAGGTTGATGATGTCCTCTCCCACGGCCTGGAAGCGGAAATGCCCCGGCTCGATGATGCCCGCGTGCACGGGGCCCACGGGGATCTCATAGACCCCCTCGCCCTCGGCATATATCCAGCGGTATTCCCCGGGAACGCGCTGCATCGTCGTCGACGGGTCAAAGGATTTTCTGAGCGGCCAGGCGTCCTCGGGCCAGTCCTCGTGCTTTATCCAGGGGCGCGGGTCCGGATGGCCAATGGGGATCACGCCCATAAGACTTTTCATCTGCCGCTCAAACCGGTAGGCGGGGACGAACTTTTTCGTAAGACTGGGAAAGGTCGGATCTTCGGCAGGCGCATACGTTTTTATAATGAGATATTCCGACTCATGCCGGTAACAGGCATAGATGCCGAACCCCCTGCTGAACGCGGTTTCGTCCGTTGCCCATTCCGCGGCCAGCAAAGCGTATTCCTTCTTCAACGCCTTGGCCGCTTCTGCAAACCGGTCCCTCGGGACGATGAGCGACGCCACAGCGGAAGGCTGCTGTCCCTCATCCTCTTTCGCATCAGCGCCGAATATCGCTAATATGATTTCTTTCAGATTGCCCATTTTAATTCTCGCAAATAAGTGAACAGACGGACAAGGGAATTCATGCGGGACGACGGACGACCGCTCACTTCGTTCGCTAAGACGATGGACGCGATAAGACCTTTCGTCCATCGTCCATCGTCCCTCGTCCTTCTTTCTTTAGTGCGTCCCTCTTCATTTCAACAACCCCACCGCCGTCTGGAACCACCCGGCAAGAAACTTCGGCATATACAGCCCGAGAACAAGGACGACCATCATATGCAGGATGACCGGAATATGCGCCGCCTTTATGCGCTTCTGGTAGTCTGGCGCCTCGCCCGCGACCATGGGCTGCACCCTTCTGAACAGGGCGGCAAAAGAAACCGCGAGCCCCAGGAGGAGAAAGGGCGCCAAGAGCGGCGCGTCCTTTATCGTTGCCGTGAGTATCAGGAACTCGCTCGTGAATACGCCGAAGGGCGGCATGCCGACGATCGCCATGACCCCGAGCGCCATGCCCCAGCCCACTAACGGATTACCCCTGATGAGCCCCTTGATCCTGTCCATCTCCTGGGTCCTGTGCATCTGAGAGGCATGGCCCACCGTAAAGAAAATGGACGATTTGGTCAGGCTGTGCACCAGCATGTGCAGCAGGGCGCCGAAGGTCGCAACCGGTCCACCCAGGCCGAAGGCGAAGGTGGCGATCCCCATGTGCTCGATGGAAGAATAGGCGAACATCCGCTTGATGTCCTTCTGCCGCAATAACGAAAAAGAAGCGACGATGATGGAGAGAATGCCGAAGCCCATCATGATGTTTCCGGAATGGTGCGTGCCCGTGGAACCGTCCACGAGGACCTTGCACCGTACCAGCGCGTACAAGGCGATATTCAAGAGGAGCCCCGACAGCACCGCAGAGATCGGCGTGGGGCCTTCGCTGTGAGCATCGGGAAGCCAGTTATGGATCGGCACGAGCCCCACCTTGGTCCCGTATCCGACCATGAGGAACACAAAAGCAAGGGACAGGATCGTGGGCTCGAGTTGATTGCTCACCTGAGCGAGGTTCGTCCAGTGGAGGGCCGCGCCGCCGGCTCCGAGCACCTTCTCCGCGGCAAAGTACAGGAGCACCGTGCCGAACAAAGCCAGGGCAATGCCCACGCCGCAGAGAATGAAATATTTCCATGCCGCTTCGATCGCGGCGGGCGTGCGGTAGAGGGAAACGAGAAGGACCGTGGAGAGCGTGGCCAGCTCCATGGCGATCCAGAGGATGCCCACGTTATTGGTCAGGAGGCACAGCAGCATGGCGAAGATAAAAAGCTGGAACATGGCGTGGTAGAAGCGGATCCGCCGGGAGCCGATGGTCCCGTGCTCGCGCTCGCGGCGCATATATCGCCGGCTGAAGATGGCTGTTGTCATGGAGACAAATGCGGTAAGGACCGTCAGGTAAACGCTGAACGCGTCGACGAAGAAGAAGTTATTCCCCGCCAGGATCGGCCCCTGCTCATAGACCTGAAGCGCAAGGCGAATACTCGAGGCAAACGTCGCCGCGGAGCCGAAGATGTTCACTTCGGGCGCAAGCTTCCGGTCGCCGATGAAGGCCAACGCCAGGGACGCGAAAAGCGGGACGACTAAGAGAATGAGAAGAGCCACAATAAACTCCGTTTGAATTTAATACTCTAACAAAATCTACCGCATTATTTTATATACAGCCGACGCTTCCGTCCAGTCCGTTGGTTCGAGCTGGTTGAGTTTCTTCACCAGATCGCTGATCATACCCGTAGACTTCGCATCGTACACTTTAAGCATCCCTTCCTGAAATCCCAAGGGTACGATCGCTTCTTCCTTCTTTGTCGCGATAATCTTTATCCTCTCCTCGGCTATGTTTCCCTTAAAATCAGGCAGGAACATCGCCCGTAATCTTACAGGGCTTCCAGCAGGCGGAAATTCATATGCCTTATCGAGCACCATCCGGTTGTCTTTGTTCGTGGAGTTCGGAAGCAGGAGCGTTACCGAACCGTCAGCAGCGATCGAGAAGATATAGACGTAACAATCGCTGTTTGCTTGATAGTATATCCTTGTTTCCTCGCCTTGTTTAAGCACATCCTTCGCTAGTGAAAGCTTAAGCAATATCCCCTGACCCTTCTCCGGATACACAGGTTCAACGAGCGCCTTGAGCTTTACTTGATAGAGGTTTCGGTCTTTGACGTCCCATCCTTCGCGGATGATCTCCGTCTTCCCAATCTTTCCCCGTACCGACGCATAGACGAGATCTTCGGCAACCTGGTTGTTCGAGACCAGGGTATGGGACTTGATGAATAAACCCACGGCCTGTTCGACCGCCTTACTCTGGGCATCCCGCTTGGCGCGTTCTTTAACTTCCTTGAGCGTATCATTATCACCCTGCGAAGCATTACCTGCCGCCTCAACCCAAACAGCCCGGTCAACTGCGTAAGCTGATAAGGCCGCCAGGAAAACGGTCATTACTGACATGAGGAATCCGATCTTCTTCATTTTATCCTCAGAGAGAACTTCCCCTTCGTCATTTCCACGCCAGGCCTCAAGCTCGGGCTCTGCTGCACGTTTAAGGTCTTGGCCTCATCCTCTATCTGCGGCTTAATCTGCTCATAAATGTCCGCAATATCGCTTTTACCGTCTTTGATAGCCTTGAGGAAATAATAGGTCAATAATCCATGCCCTTTTTCAGGTGATGACGTACTGATCTGCGTCCCCTGCGTTGCCGTGAGTACGGCCATATTCTGATTCAGAATGGCACCTTCCGCCACTATGATAAGTGGCCGTGTCCCTTTGGCGAGCACGCTCCGGCCTCCAGCACCGGAAAAGCAGGCATCCAGAACAATAATAACCTCCTTCACTTGCAGCTTTCCCAACTTATCATAGAGCCTGTTTATCGGATAGCCGGTAACTGACAGATAATTCGGATCGCCGTCGTAAGGTACAAGGTTCGCCTCTCCGGTAACAGGATCAGGCGCACCGTGGCCCGAATAATAGACAAACACTCTGCTGTCTTTCTTCACTCGATTGGGAAGCCACGCTTCGATGGACTTCTCGATTCCGGATTTCGTTGCCCGCTCATCCGTCAGAAATTCGACATTCCTTTCCTGAAAGCCCAGCGCTTTTAGGTAATCCTTCATGATCCCAGCGTCGCTCTTTGAATAATCGGCGTTGGGCAAGGATTGATAATGTTCAACTCCGATAACGACAGCGATATCGTCTTTTCTGGGTAGTGATTTAAAATCAGGAATGTCGTGGATATTCTCGACGGGGGTTTCTTTTGGCGCAGGTTTCGGCGTATAGGCTATTGCAGGACCATCGATTGATTTCAGAATTGCGAACCGTTCCTCAGATACATCATCGACCAATACCGGATTGACAAGCTCGACGTTATCAGCATCAAAATATTTGAGCTTACACTCCAATCGAATCTTATCTTTGTGATCGGCGATTCCTGCTGCTTTATCTTTCGGCAAGCTGATAAAGAACTTAGTGCCTTCCAGTTCAGCTTCAAATAAACTACGGTCTGCGTCATACATGCCGAGAGTTATAACTGTTGAATATGGAATTTCTGTTCTATTCAATCGTTGTTCGTACTCGCTAGTTGTCTCGAATTCACCTTTGCTGAAGACACCCGATAGATTCACGCCAGTGGTATCCCAAAGTTGGATGATCCCATTACTACCGGAGGCTGCCAAAATCTTACCGTCACCGCTAAACGTGATTTCCCAACTGTCTGCATCGGCTGACAAGGTCTTTACCTGCTTGCCTGAAACCACATCCCAGAGAATAATCGTCGCATCATCACTCAGTGATGCTATAACTTTTCCAATAGGGCTAAACGCAACAGCAAGAATTGCATCGGAGTGACCTGTAAATTTTTTCACTATGTTGCCTGTCGCAACGTCTAAAAGGATAAGAGTCCGGTTCTTACTCCCTGATGCCAGTATCTTGTTGTCAGGACTAAAAGCAATGGATGAATTCCTGCTTACTGGATATTTGTGTAAAATATGCTCATCAGGCATAAAACAATTGAAAAACCGTTTCGAATAACCATGCTTGAGATCAATAACGATGGTTTTGTTTGTAGCCCGCACAGCTAACAACGCGCCATTGGGACTGAAAGCAATATGACGTATGGATTCACTATTATCAAGAGTGGTATAAATTGTTGCTATCTTTTTACGCGTTGTAATATCCCATAAAATAATGAGGTGTGATTCCCCGCCTGCTGATGCTAACATCTTACCGTCGGGACTAAACGCAATGAGCGAATGATTCGGCGTTGCAGCAATGTCTGTAATTTTTTTACCGCTTGCGACTTCCCATAGAGAAATAGTGCCATCTCCTCTCCCAGATACTAGAAACTTCCCCACAGGGCTGAAGGAAACAGACATAATGCCACTGTCAAAAAGATGATCAAGATTATTATTTTTTGTTTTTCTAAGTTTCGAAGGTTGTTCAAGTTTTCTTATCTTCGCCCCTGTTGCAACATCCCAAAGAATAAGAAGGCCATCATCATCCCCTGAGGCCAAGAGACGGCCGTCAGAGCTAAAAGCAATCGCACCGACCCAACCTGTATGCCCAGTAAGTATTTTTTCTTGCTTAATCAAACTGTCAAAGGGCACAACAATGGCATTTGTCGCATTTTTTTCAGAAGCCAGGCTATCATCAAGAATTACCAGTGTGGCCACGAACCCTATAATAACAATAAATAAGAAATGTTTTTTCATAAGTGCCTCTGAGGTAAAACAACTCTATTACGCAGACTTTTATACTCCGTATTTTATTTTAAAGCGTGCTTCAATGTCACAAGGATATTCGCTCTGTGAGATAGAGCGCATTGACGCACTTACCAACACCGGTCAGAACATTGCTTGTGTCTCCATCAGAATCATTTTCTGAGGTAGTCACTATGCGCTCTATCACTCCCGTAACGGCAGCGTTTGCAAAGTGCCGCAGCGTTTGCTCTGATCTCACAGCTTGAAGAAGTGGTGTTGCAAGCGATTCGGGACATCTGAGGCTAATGCGGATATTATTGTACAAGAAAATTGGCCGATTACCTGTACAATTGTGCTCGACGATGACCTGATACGTTCCATCTTTATTTATTGTGATATCCTTGATATTGCCAATGAACAGAATTGGGCGTTCAATGACCCATAGTTTTTGAAGCTCCGCTGTCAATACGGGCGATCTTCTAGATCTTTTACCGCTTGCGAGGCTTGCGGGCCAATTTGTTACGGCATTGGATTTTGCAGCCATTTCAGCAACGGAGTTCCTTAAAACTTCGCACCGCGCTTCTTGCTCTAGCCGCTTTCCCTCGGTTTCAACGCGCTCTTGCCACGAAGAATAGGCCCAATACCCGAGCCCAACGACAATGAGAAAGCCAATTACGTATCGAAACATTTGGTATCTCCAATCCTGAATGCTGCGACCTGACGATGAGTAACCCACGCGGTTCGAAGCATTGGGAAAGTTTATGCCGAGTGGTAGGTTGGGTTGAACGAAGTGAAACCCAACCTATTTCATACTAACATTCAGCCAAGAAGCAATGTCATTCTGACCAGATGCCAGAAGCTATTTATGTCGGGTTTCATTGCACTCAACCCGACCTACGAAACTGAGCCGATTCAATTAGCATAGCATGACAACACAGGTAAAGAGATATATAATTCACACAATATGCGTTATTTAAGATCCTGCTTTAAAAAATTTGGTCACCACCGGGTGCACAGCATAGCGTTTGTCAGTTCCTATGACCAATCCTTTTTCAAGCAGTGCAATGAGCGTAGATTCATCATAATAATCATCTCTCAAAGCATTGCCGCTACGTTTGAATTCGTAACCCTTATCGCCTTTACTTGCAATTTCTTGCAGTAATTTCTTTTCGCTTTTTGTTAATGAGTACAGATCAATAGCTTTATAGGCTGCCTCTTTCGCAAGCGACAAAGCCTCTTTCACGTCATGAGGCTGGCTTTCATCAAGGGCACTCTGAAATACCAGTTTAATTTTTTCTCCAACACTAAATTCAAAAGGTTGCGTAACAGCACGGCCTGCGATCCCGCTAATATTAGATAGCAAGCTGTAGATAGGTTTTCTATAAATAAGCGCAATAATCAGAGTTGCAATTGGCCATGCAATTTGTGCAGACCACAGCAGTAATTTTTCAAACATATGGATTACTCCTTAACCTGAATACGATAAAAAGTTACTATCGCCAGCAAAGGGTCAGCCGGTAGGTCGGGTAGAGTGCGGCGCGAAACCCGACATCATTCTAATCATTTTTCATCTCCATCACGCCTGAAAGAATCGATCCAACCACGCCGATTCCATTTCAACAGCTCTTTCCTTCACCTTCTTCTTCGGCGCCCAACCATGCTTGTGCGGCTTGCAGAGCGCGCAGCCTTTGGACTTCTTATCCTTGTACACGTTGCCCATGATTTTTTTTAATACACCGATTCTGCATTTCGCCCTACTTTTTTTCTTCTTGTCCGCATAAAGTATTTCGTGCGCCGTGAAGCACCGCAACAACATCGATCTGGTCGGGTTTAATATGGTAAATGATTCTATACGGCCACTCGATCACTTCACGAATCTGATCCAGGTCGTACTCCGGAACTCGCCTGCCGGAAAGAGGCTGTACGGATATTTGTTGCGAACGCACGGTCAGTCGGTCCACCATCCGCTTGGCATACTCAGGTGAGTCCCGCGCGATATACTGATAGATAGCGTCAAGATGGGCTTGCGCGGTGTTCGTCCAATGGACGTTCATTCCGGCAGCCCATATTTTGCGCGGACTTCGCGAACATCGGTAGTTCGCCCTGCCTTGCTGTCATCCAGCCCTCGTTCAATCACCTCGCGCACATATATCTCATGAATCAGATCATCCCATGTCGAGTTATCCGGCATCATGTCCACAAGCCGTTTTGCTTCTTGTTTGCTCATCATAGAACCCATTGCCGACCTCCCTGCGCCTTTATGCCTTGTACTGTTTTGAAAGGACCATACTCTATCCTCATCTGGCTCAGTCTTTATGACGGATTTTACGTTCTGGATTTCACTTTTGGTTTTGTTCTATCGCCTATCCCCAAAAGAAGACCTTCCACGCTGATATCCTCGTCAAGCTCGTCCCAGTGTATTCCCGTACCGCCGCCACTTAGTTCAAACCGCTGAAGCGCCTCTTTCGTCGCGTGCAACAATCGCGGGAAATACGCCAGGGGAACAGAAAGCTGCCTTCCATCGGTTAGTTCCAGCCAGATATTCGCCTCATCAAACCAAACTCTCTTAGCTGCCGCTGCGGCTGTTAAAGTTGTCATTCCATGCCTTCTTGGTGCGGTTCATTGGTTCGCAAATTGTATTCGTCCCCCTCACCCTCTGCCCTCTCCCACAAGGGGCGAGGGTACTCTTGCATCAGTTTGTAGGTTGGGCTGAGCAGAGCGAAGCCCAACATCTTTCACTCACGCCCAATAGCGCCATCAAACACAACCTGTTCTTTCGCGCCCCGATTCGGTGAAAACTGGAATACTTTCATTCCGTCGAGGACTCTATCGGCGCCATTTCAGCTGACAAACGGTTTACGCAGGAAATGCGATGAATTTCTTCACCGCATCGACGAACTGCCGGGCATCTTTCACATGGCCCGAGGCTTCTTCCACCGTCACCTCGGCCAATTCCTTATAGTCTGTCGTCTGGCGTATTTCGAAGATTTTATGGAGAATTTTTGAGTAGCGGACATCAAGCTTGCCGGCGTGAATAAACTCTTTATCGAACACTGAGATCACACCGGCGTGTTTCGAGGTTTTTGCATTAATGTCCGCTTTCAGAAAGAGCGCCAGGACGGCATAGAACATGGCGTAGTAGGCCCGATTGGTGGTTGAACGCGGACTGAGGCCGTTTTGCAGCATCCGCTCCGCGTCCGCGAGAGTTTCCTCCGCCTCTTTCATCCGGAATGCGAGAAGGGACTCCCTGTCCGTCATACGGCCACCCCTTCCTCGGCAATGACTTCGACAATGGGTGATATACGAAGGGGGGAATTTTCAAGTTCATCTCGCGTGAAGATAAGTGGAGATATCACCGTATAATTGTTGAATCCCACCTCCCATACGATCTCGGAGATCTTTTCTTTAAGCGCGCTGTCGAGCGACTCGACCTCGAAAAAAACATCCAGGTCGGAGTATTCGTCGGCATCACCCCGCGCCCGGGAACCGAAGATCTTGAAGTCAATTAGCTCAACGAAACTTGAAAGCCTGCTTTTTAATTCCCGCGCAATCCTGATATCTTCGCTTCTCATCGTTGTTCCCCTTCCGCGAAGAAATTACTATAAAATGGGGAAAAAGTAAAGTTCATACTCTGTTCGCCCTCATTTGGCGCATCAACAATGTAGCCATCCCCCTCACCCTCCGCCCTCTCCCGCCAGGGGCGAGGGAACTTTACCATCTACCGTAACAATTTCATGAGTTTCCGTTGATACCCGGCGTGCGCTACTCATACACTCTCTTTTTTTCTGCATCATGCAAAAAAGACCCGACCGACCGCGCCGATTCCATTTCAGCGGTCCTTTCCTTCACCTTCTTCTTCGGCGCCCAACCATGCTTGTGCGGTTTGCAGAGCGCGCAGCCTCTGGACTTCTTATCTTTGTAAACTTTGCCCATTGTTTTCAGCTTTGTCTTACTTCTGCTCTACTTTCAGCGGTAGATTGGGTTGAACGAAGTAAAACGCAACTTATTTCAAACTAACATTCAGCTAAGAAGCAATGTCATTATGCCGGATGCCAGAAGCTATTTATGTCGGGTTTCATTGCATTCAACCCGACCTACGAAACTATCTCGTATGCGCGACATCTTTTTTCTTTTTCAAGTGTCCGAACTTTTCCTTTAATTCCCGCAATTCATCTTTTTGGGACTTGGCGTATTTTTCCCCCAATTTTGCGCGAATGTCGCGCATTAATTTTACCGCATCAATTTTCTTTTCCATAAAGCACCTCCCACGGACTTCTGATTTCCAGAGGTTGATACCCCTGCAGCAGATTGACCGCATTAAACTTCCGAATGCGATCCAGATTCACGATATGCTGAAAATTCCAGCTCACCAGAACGTCGAGGCGTTCTCTTGTCGCTATGGCGATATGCTGACAATCAACGAGATGTTTTTCAGTAACCGCGCCATGGGCAATATACGCATTAGCCAGCAGAATCGCTTCATCGTCAAGGAATACATCCTCCACCAGACCATCCGGCAATTGCGATAAGACTTTTTTTACTTCATCGGGGGCGTCTTCAAGCTCCCGGAGCGTCAGGTCGGACACCACGGGAATCTTGAGACCCGCGCGAAATTCATTAAAAAGAGCGTTCGACGCCACAGCAAATTCCGCATCAAGGCAGCCGCCGATGACCGATGTATCGATGTATATCCGATGCGTCATAATTGACCTCATTGAACGGCAGGTTATCCCTGAGCGTGAACCGCATAATCGCTCCGAATGCCCACCCAGCTCTGCTCCCGGATATCCAATGCTTCACGGCTTGTATGCACAAAGTAGAATTCGCGGACAGGGTATTGCTGATGAAGGCGTCGATAGCTCTTCAATGCAGTATCGGCGTCGGAGCAGCGTTCAATTATCGCTATTCGTTTTAGACTTCGCTGATGCGTTGGCGCGGTTTCAGCTTCCAGAGCTTCAATAATAAGCCATTCATTGGGATAAGTTTGCCGGACATCCACCCACTGCATGGGAACCTCCCTCTTTTATGCAATTCTTCATAGCCAGCACTGTCGTATCAATGGTTCTTATAGTGTCATTATACAGCACATACAACTGAATTCAAGGCCAATTGCTTATGCTTCAGTCTTCTTCCTTCAATCTCGCCATCTGGTCCACGTCGAGGCTGTCGAAGGTGGTGCTGATATGGAAAAAGAACATGCCGAAGATGAACGCGGCGATCAACAGGTCCAGCGCCACGCCCAGCTCGACCACAAGCGGCATGCCGTAGGTGGCGCTCGTGGCCGCGAACAGGAGGCCATTCTCCATGGCCAGGAACCCGATGATCTGCGTTACCGCGTGCTTGCGGGTGATCATCATCAGGAATCCGAGCATGACCGTTGCCAGGGCCACCGCCAGGGTGGAACGGGTCACGAGCGTCGAGAGTTCCCTGATGGGCGCGGTAAGATGATAGGAGAATATCACGAGCGCGATGCCCATCAGCATGGTTGTCGGGATGTTCACGACCGTCTCCACTTCCTTATGGATCCTCAATTTCACGATCAGTTTGTGCAAAATATAGGGCAGAAGAATGACCTTCATGGAAAGCGTCAGCACGGAAGAGATGTACAGATCGTGGGCCCCGCCCACATAACCCACGATGGCGGTGCTCACGGCGAGGAAGAACCCCTGCCAGGCAAAGAGGTGCAGAAGGGCGTTCATCCTCCGCTGCACGACCAGGCCGAACGCCGTCAAAAGGATCAGGGCCGCGAGGAGGCTGTTGACCTGTGATGCGATTTGCATGTTCATAAGACCCTCTCAATTAACCACGGATTAACACGGATAATGACTAAAGACAGAATGCCCTCAACAAATTTAAAACTTTTGTCCGCAGATGTCACAGATGTGCGCAGATGTAAACCCGGTTCTTAAATAATTTAATCTGCGTAATCTGCGGATAAAGCCGCTTTCATCTTTTCTCCGCGTCTCTGCGGTAAAACTCCAAGCTACTCAAGCATAAAATACGACAGCATCCCGAGCGTAGCGAACAGAAAAGCGCTCCCTAAAAATTCTGTGATGCGGAAGATCCGCATCTTTGCCAGGCCGGTCTCGATCATCACCAGGCCGAGGCCCACGAGCCCGAGTTTGAACAGCAGGACCGGCAACGCGGCGAGCACGGATGCCAGGTCGTCATTCAACGATATCCCCCAGGGGAAAAAGGCCGCGATCCCGAGGACCGTAAAGAGAAAAAGTTTCATCATGCCCGCCCACTCGATGAGGGCGAGATGCCGGCCGGAATATTCGAGGATCATGGCCTCGTGGATCATGGTAAGTTCCAGGTGGGTGGCCGGGTTGTCCACGGGCACCCTCCCCGTCTCGGCCAGGGCGATCAGGATGAACGCCAGAAGCGCGAAGACCAGCGACGGCCGGAGCATGGAGTGGCCCTGGGAAATAACGAAGGCCATCTGCGACAGGGACGTGGACTTGCTCACCAGGGACACGGCGAACACGGCCATAAGCATCGCGGGCTCGGCAAGCGAAGCGATGGTCATCTCCCGGCTCGAACCCATGCCGCCGAAGGCGGTGCCGATGTCCATGCCTGCCAGCGCCGTAAAGAACCGCGCGATGGCAAAGAGCGCCACCAGGGCTATGACGTCAGCCGTGGCCGCCAGCGGCAGGTCCGCCGACAGGATGGGGATGATCCCGCCGGCCATGACCGAGACGCCGAAAACAAGATAGGGCGTGAATCGGAAGATCCACGACGCGTTCTCCGCGAATATCACGTCCTTTGAGAATAGCTTCATGATGTCCCGGTAAGGCTGGAACAGGCTCGGCGCTGTGCGTCCCTGAAACCAGCACTTCACCATCTTCACCCAGCCCGTGAACACGGGGGCCAGGGCAAGGAGCACAACGACCTGCGCTGTTTCTATGAGGAGCGGATGAATACTCAATGAGAACTCCTAACCTAAATAAACACGTTAGCCACGAATAGACGCTGATTCACGCGAATAAAAGCCAAAACGATTATGGCCGCGAAAATGCGCAAAATTCACAAAAGTTTCTTATGATTTTTTCTGCGCCTTCTGTGCTTTTTTGCGGCTAACAAAGTCTTTCTGTTTTCATCCGTGGCCATCCGTGGCAAGAATTGTTTTCTCATCTTGAAAATATCAACAACACCAATATCGTCACGAACGAGTAAATAAGGTAAATCTGGATGCGGCCGTGCTGCATCCTGCCGATCCTGCGCGAAAGCCAGAAGCTTGCGTCCACGATCGGCTGGTAGATCCAGCCCCAGAAACGGTCCCGCACCCGGAGATGGTAATGCAGGCGTTCGGGAAAGGCCGGATGCGTTGCCGGCGGAAGCTGACGCACGTGCTCCTTGATGCTGAAGAGATACCCGAAGATCCTGCGCAAAGGCATGGAAAAGGACGTTGCCGTATACTGCATGCGGCTGGTAATCTTTTCAAAACCGCAGTCCCAGAGGGGCCTGCGGTGGATCGCGCCGGGACGCGCATGAAGCAGCAGATAGGTCACGATCACGACGGACAGGATGCCCACGAACGCGATGGGCGCCGAATAGGAGGCGCGATCGTGAGCGATCGGCGTGAGCCACATCCAGCCCAGGCCTGATGCGGAAGCGGCGATCGTTCCGCCCACCAGCTCTTCGGCGAGCGGGTCCATCCATTTGATCATGAGCGTCGGCAGTACGCCGAGGCCAAGACAGGTGAGCGCGGCCAGCAGCATGCCGATGCGCATGGCCCAGCCCGCCTCATGGACCAGGCCGTGATGATGCCCGCGCTGGTGCCCCAGGAACGTCACGCCGAAGGCCTTCACGAAACAGGCCGCCGCGAGCGCGCTCGTGAGCGCCAGGAGCGCCGCGCCCAGCGGGATGAGCAGGTTCAGGAGCGGGCTGGGAAGCGCGGGCGAGAGCAGAAAGGCCTGATAGGTCAGCCATTCCGACACGAACCCGTTAAAGGGCGGCAGGGCCGAGATCGAGACGCAGCCGATGAGAAACAAAACGGAGGTCCACGGCATGAACCGGATGAGGCCGCCCATCTCCTCCATGTTCCGTTCATGGGTGGCGTGCAGCACGGAACCGGCGCCCATGAACAGGAGCCCCTTGAACATCGCGTGATTGAGCGTGTGATACAGGCCGGCAATGAGCGCCAGGGCCGCCAGGAGAGACATGTTGAACGAAGTGAATATCATGGCAAGACCGATGCCGATCAGTATGATGCCGATGTTCTCAACGGAATGGTATGCGAGAAGTCTCTTCAGATCGTGCTGCATCAGGGCGTAGAGGACCCCCATCACCGACGACACGAGTCCGAAGACCAGGACGAGCGCGCCCCACCACCAGGGGAAATCGCCGATCAGGTCGAAGACGACCCGCACGATGCCGTAGATCGCGGTCTTGAGCATGACCCCGCTCATGAGGGCCGAGACGTTCGACGGCGCCACCGGGTGCGCCTCGGGCAGCCAGACATGGAGAGGGACCACGCCGGCCTTGGCCGCGAACCCGAAGAAGGCCAGGAGGAACGCGACCGTGGCCCATCCTTCCGGGAGTTCCGTCTCGCGCATGGCGTCGAAGGTATACCCCTCGAAACCCTTG
>Ga0210377_10002919_pt1 | contig 14751 bp, 10 predicted proteins | sample PLM4_65_b1redo_FD_155480 | JGI IMG/M metagenome (GOLD analysis project Ga0210377, IMG submission 155480) | Groundwater sediment microbial communities from an aquifer in East River, Colorado, USA - PLM4_65_b1 redo | ecosystem: Environmental > Terrestrial > Soil > Riparian zone | place: USA: East...
CGGTGCGCACGTGCGGCAGCAGGCTGTTGGAGGCCTGCGTCACGTCGCTGATGTCCTCGTACAGGTTGAGCTTGGCCTCGAGGTTGACGAAGCGCCCGCCGCCGAAGCCGCGGTCGTAGCTGCCCAGCGCCGCCACCTCCACCTTGAACGCGCCGCTCGGGTCGTTGAAGAAGCCCGAGACGCCCGGCCGCAGGCGCGCCTCGCCTCCGGCGAGCTCGCGCCGCCACACGAGGAGCTGGGCGGCGTCGCGGTCGCGCCGCGCGACGATGCCCTCGCCGAGCGGCTCCTCGAAGGCGGCGAGGGCAAGGTCGCGGTCCTCTTCCTCGCGCCGTTCCTGCGGCTTGGCGTACTCGATCGCCACGGTCTGCGCCAGGTCCTTCCTCGCCGCCATGCCGTTGAAGTAGCGCTGCAGCGTGGGCACGTGGATGAAGCTGTAGGTGGCGAAGGGCAGTCCCGCCTGCAGGTAGGTGACGCGGATCTCGCGCACCTGCAGCGGGGCGAAGGAGAGCAGGGTGCGCGCGGCGCGGCCCACGGCGCGCGGCATCGCGGCGATGCGCGTGTTGGCGAGCGTCGCTTGCAGCCGCCCGTTGTCGTAGGCGACGCGGATTTCGCGGAAGTCCTGCGCGGCGAGGGCCCGCTCCAGGCGCCGGCGGTGCGCCGGCTCGGCCTGCCACTGCTCTTCGGTCGGGCGCGGGTTGATCCTCGTGTACGGGGCCGGCTCCTCGAACTTGGGCACGAACTCCTTCGCCTGCAGCGGCACGGAAACCCAGGCGTTGAGGCCCGCCTCGCCGTGCGCGGCGAAGGCCTTGGCGCCCCACCAGTCGGCGCGGTACTCGACGCCAGCGGCGGCGCTCTTCCTGTAGCTCGCCGAACCCGAGAGCTGCGAGCCATGGTCCTGCTTGTAGTTGTAGGCGTCGTATTCGGCCACCAGGCTCCAGCGCGGCAGGCTCGCCGGCGACCAGCGCACGCCGCCGAAGGCGCCGTCGATCCGTTTGCTGCCGTAGCCGACGGTGAAGTCGAACTCGCCGAAGCGCTTGGAGGCCGCGGCGTAGTTGGCGCTGAACACGCCGGTGCCCTCGAAGTCCTGGATCCCCACCGCCACCTGCGGCCGCCAGCCGCGCTCGGGCAGCACGCGCAGCTTCAGGTCGAATTCCTTGTCCTTGAAGTCGCCGTAGTCCGCGCCCGGCACGCCCGGAAATCCCGGCACGTACATGATCCGCGTGTAGCGGAAGGAGCCTTCCAGGAACGGCATGAGGGTGAGGCTGGTCCAGATCGCCTGGTAGGGCTTGAGGTAGCTCATCCCGGTGCGCCAGGTGCCGTCGGGCGCCAGGCGCGCGTCGGGCATGCCGATCAATCCCGTCTGGCCGCTGGCGGACGGCGCGGTGGGAAGCTGCTGCGCGTGCGCGCCCGCGGCGAGGAGGACGAGGGCCAGGAGCGCGCGGCGCATGTCGCCGAGGGTACAAAAAAGAAAGGCCCCGCTGGGGGGGCCTCTCAGGAGTGCGCTTCGATTACGGCGTGGGCGCGTGGTGAGTGGTGGTGACGTTTTCGCCGGCGGCGGCGGCGATGCCGACGGCCACTGCCGCACCGACCCCCGCCGCCATGGCGGGAGTCATCGTCGCCCCGGCGAGGGTGGAGGACGCCGCGCCGGGCGCCATCCCGCCCGCCACCACGCCGGCCACCGAACTCATGCTGCTGAAGGCGGCGCTCGCCGCCGGCGGCACCGCCGAGGCGGGGATGCCGACCGCGAGCGCGCCCGACGAGGCGACCGAGCCGAAGCTGCCGGCGCCGAACACCGCGGTGCCGCCCGCGTTGGTCGCTCCCACCGCGCCGGTGCCGACGCTGATGAACGCCGGATTGACGATGGCGACCATGAAGTCGGTGCCGCGGATGCCGATGGTGGCCTGCGGGATGCGCAGCTGGAAGGAGGCCTGGCTTCTCGAGGCCACCGCGCCGGAGATGATGCGCAGCGCACCACGCAACAGGTCGAAGATCGCGCGGTCGTTGCGCGGCTCCTCCTTGCGGTAGCGGAAGTCGGTGATGCGGAAGCTGGTGTTCTCGTTCAGCACCACCACCTGGCCGTCGTCGAAGCGCAGCACGGCCTGCGCGCCAGGGGCGGTGGTGATCGCGGCGCCGGTGGTGATGCGGTCGTTGAGGTTGACCCGCTGCGTGCCTACCTGCACGCTGCCGCGCAGGGATTGGACGTTGGCGGCGGCGTGCACCGCGCCGGCGAAGGCGGCGGTGAAACCGAGCAGCGCCCAGCCCAGCGTGCGAAGGATTCCTCGTTGTTCCATGGCTTGCCTCCCTATTTTTTCTTCCGGGCGGCGCCTAGTGCAGTTCCGCCTTGCGGGCGCGCCTGCTGCCATTGTGCACCGAACCCCGGGCCGAGAGCCAGTGCGGGAAGCGGAACCTCACCAGGCCGCGGTAGCAGATCAGGTAAAACACCACAAAGACCGCCGCGATCGCCTGCAGGGCGAGGGTGTCGTCCCACACGATCATGGCGGGGAGCACCACTGCTGCGCACAGGACCGCGAGGTAAACCGCGGCGAGCGCGTTCTGCCCCGTGCCGCCCTTGCCCCGGCGGCGCACCAGGCGCTTGTAGACGAGCGTATGCAGGTGCAGCCCGTCGGCGTCCATCGCGCCCTGGCCCCTGAGGATCCTGCGGCGCCAGGCGGAGAACAGCGTCTCGCACACCGGGTAGGAGAGCACCGTGAGGGCGAACCAGGGGGAGACGTCCGAGTTGCGGTGCACCAGCAGCACCGCCAGCTCCGCGATGAGGAAGCCGAGGAAGTAGGAACCGCCGTCGCCGAGGAACAGCGCGCCGCGCGGGAAATTCCACACCAGGAATCCCGCCACGCTGGCCGCGACCACCATGGCGATGAGGGTGATCGGCTGGTCGCCCACTTGCGTGGCGACCCAGGCAATCGCGCCGAGGACCAGGAGTGCGGTGAAGCCGGCGAGTCCGTTCAGGCCGTCCACGATGTTGATGCCGTGGGCGAGGCCGCCTACGGCGAACATGGTGAACAGGAGCGAAGGGATGGCGAAGCTGAGGAGCCAGGCGCTGCCCGGGAGGTGGAGGTCGGTGATGCTCGCGTCGAGGACGAAGTAGGCGATCGCCGCGGCGATGAAGGTGAAGCAGAGGCGCGCGGTGGAGGAGACCTTGCGGGTGAAATCTTCGCCCAGGCCGCCGAGGAGGGCGGGGATGCCGCAGAGGGCGAGGGTGAGCGCGGTGCTGCGGGTTTCTGGTTCGAGGGCGAAGCTGCCGGCGGCTATGCCGGCGACCAGGGCGAGGCCGCCGATGCGGGGGGCGGGGGCGGTGTGGACTTTGCGGCGGACGGCGGAGATGGAGTCGAGGGTGTAGCGCTGGTGGAAGGGGCGCAGCAGGACGATCACAGCGCAGATGCCTGCGGAGGCGAAGAACGAGAGGACTGCGGTCTGCATTTTAGAGGGCGTGCCTGCGCAGCGAGGCTACGACTCTGGCGGCAGTCCTGCCATCCCAGAGATCCGGGATGCGCCCTTTCTTCCACTGACCGGCGACCGCCTTGGCAACCAGGCGCTCCGCGCCTTCGAGCTCCGAGAGCTCATTGGTGCCCTGCGTGACGGTGACCGGGCGCTCGGTGTTGCCGCGCAGCGTGATGCAGGGGATGCCGAGGTAGGTTGTTTCTTCTTGTATGCCGCCCGAGTCGGTAAGCGCGTAGCGGCAATTGAAGACCAGGCTCATGAAGTCGGTGTAACCGAGCGGCTCGGTGAGCAGGACACCTTTGGCGCCCTGCAGGGCCGCGAGCAGCCCGGTTTCCTCCAGCCTGCGCTTGGTGCGCGGGTGCACCGGGAATACCACCGGCAACCTTGCCGCGGCCGCCGTCAGCATGTCCACCATGCGCTTGAGCCGCGCGGGCTCGTCCACGTTGCTCGGGCGATGCAGGGTCACCACGCCGAAGCCTTTCGGCTCGAGCTTCAGCTTCGCGTAGTGCCGCCTCGCCTCGATCGCCGGGCGCATCAACTCCAGCGAGTCGATCATGATGTTGCCCACGCAGTCGATGCGTTCCTTCGGGATGCCTTCGCGGATCAGGTTGCCGTCGGCGTCGGGCGAAGGGGTCCAGAGCAGGTCGGCGAGCGCGTCCGTCGCCAGGCGATTCAGCTCCTCGGGCATCGTGCGGTCGCGGCTGCGCAGCCCCGCTTCGAGGTGGGCCACCTTGATCCCCAGCTTGGCCGCGGCGAGCGTGCAGGCGAGCGTGGAGTTCACGTCGCCGACCACGATGACCCAGTCCGGCCGGCTCTTCAGGCACTCCTTCTCGTAGGCGATCATCACGCCGCCGGTCTGCTCGGCGTGCGAGCCGCTGCCGACGCCCAGGTGGGCGTGGGGTTCCGGCAGGCCGAGGTCGGCGAAGAAGGCGCCCGACATGTTGGCGTCGTAGTGCTGGCCGGTGTGGATGAGGCGGGGGCGGCACCATTGCACCGCGCTGAGCGCCTTGCAGAGCGGCGCCACCTTCATGAAGTTGGGTCGCGCCGCGGCGATGAGGTCGACGGTGATCATGCGGCTGCGACGGAACGGAGCTCTTCGAGCATCAGGGCCGCTAGCTTATCGCGGTCGAACTCCGCTTCGACGAACCGGCGGCCTTTGCGGCCATACTCTCTGCAGGCCTCGGGATCGGCAGCGAGCCGGAGGATGGCCTTCTCCAGTTCCCCCGCACTTTCCGGCTGGATAACCACGCCGGCACCCGCCAACTCCAGAAGGGCAGCGCTTTCCCCAAGGACGCCCAGAACTATCGGGCGCTCCGTCGCCATTGCCTCGAACATCTTGGAAGGAAGCACGTGGCGGAACACTGGCCTGTCGCGCAGCAGCACGAGCGCGGCATCCGCGAGGCGCCAGTAGCCCACGACTTCGTCCTTGCCTACGGAGCCGACGAATATCACGTTGTCGAGGGCGCGTTCCCGCGCTTGCTGTTCCAGCGCTGCCCGTTCCGCGCCGTCTCCAACGAGCACAAAGGCGATGTTGCGATTGGCTTTCATGCGTTGCGCCGCTTCGAGAATGGTGCCCAGGCCGTGCGCCATGCCGATGGTGCCGATGTAGGCGGCGACGAACTTGCCCTTAAGCCCATGCCTCGCTACCAGGTCATCTGGTTTGGGGCCCGGCGTGAACCCCTTGAGGTCGGCGCCGTTGCGCACCACGGCGATCTTATCGGCCGGTACGCCGTTCCCGGAGAGCACCGTCTTGAACGAGTTCGTCACGCTGACGATCCTGGCGGCCTTGCGGTAGAGAAAATATTCCAAGCGCTTCAGCGCGCGGATCGCGGCGGATTCGCGCATCGCGCCCACGGCGATGATGGAGTCGGGCCAGAGGTCGCGCAGCTCGAACACGAATGGCCGGCGCTTGAAGATCGAGAGGACGTAGGCCGCGCAGGCGGTGAAGAACTGCGGGGAAGTGGAAACGATTACGTTCGGGCGGGGGAGGAATAGGCCGGCGAGAAAGCCCATGACCATGAAGCTCATGTAGTCCAGCGTGCGGCGGGCGAAGCCTTCATTCGCGGTGATGTAGGTCCAGACGCGGATGGTCTCCACGCCGTCGATCCATTCCCGTTGGAAGAGGCGATTGCGGTAGCCGGGGAAGATCCTGCCCGCGGGGAAGTTCGGCGCGGTGGTGATCACGGTGACCTTCGCGCCAGCGCGGACCCAGCGGCGCGCGTGCTCGAAGGTGCGCGTGGCGGGGGCGTTGGTTTCGGGCGGGAAGTTGTCGGTGAGGAACAGGATACGCATGTCACCCCGAAGACTACCAAGAGAGTTCCAGCCACGCGGTCGTGGAGCCTTGAAAGGACAGGGTGAGGCACTGCGTGGGAAGGCGGCGGCCGAACTCGGGGGCGTAGTAGCTGGGCTCGGCGCGCGCCGCGCTGCCGCTACGCCAGCGCACTTCTTTCCCGCCGGCCAGCCGCAGGCGGCCAGAGCATCCCGAATGGTCCACGATCACTTCCACAGATGGGTGCAGGTGGAAGCGTGCCACTGCCGACTGGTAACGTCCCTCGACGCGGTCTTCGACTCTCAGCTCGCGGGCACGCAGCCGCCAGTTGCGGCGATGGACGGGCCTTCCCGGCAAGCGCGTATAGCCGTCGTGCGCGCACGATACCCGGATCTCTTCGGCGGTCTCTTCGACCGCGAGATCGTATGGCTTCGCGCGCCGCGCGACGCGGAAACCCGCCCACACTTCCGAAGAGTCCTGGCCATCGACGGTCACGGTGCTGTGCCCCGGCGTGCCGCGTTCTGCGTCGCGCTCCGGCCCTGTGCCGTAGCGCGACGTGCCTCCGTTGACGATCACTCGCTGCCCGAAGAGCGACAGTTCGAAGGAGAGCGTATCGGCATGGGCATGCCCGGGGAGGTAGTCCGGACCGATGGGCGCGACGTCGATGAGGAGCACTGCATCGGGAGCGTCAGCCCGTATGTAGCCGGTTTGGGCCAGATGGGTGAGGCGCAGTCCGCTCGCAGCGGCCGGATGTCCTTGGGGCGATCCCACCAACCCATCCGCGTAGCGGTCGAGTTCGGCCGGCGACGGTGCAATACCTATCGCCGAATCGTTGAAGAACGAAATCTCCCCGTCCGGGTGGCGCATCGCCGAGAGCCAGGCGCGCATGCGCCGCGCGAGCGCCGGCCAAGAGGCCGCGAATTCCGCCCACCGCCCGGGAATCGCAGCTGGGAAAGCCGCGGCGAGGTTCACCAGGTCGAGCACGTCCTCGAGCGCAAGCGCGTGGTACATCGGGCTCCGCTCGAACTGCCCGCCGTCCGGGAGGATCTGTTCGGGGATCTCCCTGGCAAGGATCGTCATGCCCTTGTCGAGCCAGCCGTCCGCCTCGCTTCCTTCGAAGAACAGTCCGGCGAACACGAGGGCCTTGGCGTTGGCGAACAGGTGGTTCCCGAGGAGGTGGTATTCCAGGCGCCGGCGCAGCGCCCGGACCTGGGTCGCGAGGCTGTGAATTGCCGGCTCGCCCATGTCGGCTCCGCCCAGCGCCCACTTGATCCAGTTCACCACCCTGAGGGACGAGGGATATGGGTCCCAGCCTGCGCCTGTAGCCGGGGGGTTGCTGCGAATCCAATCCGCGATGGCCTCCTGGTGCCACTCGCGCCTGGATTCGGCGCCGATCGCGTTCAGATCGTCGAAGTAGTGGAGGTTGTACCGCCAGAGTTCCGACGGGACTGCGGCATCCCATGATCCCTTCGGGATCCGCTGCGTTTCGTTCAGGAACCCGAAGGTCATCGGCGCGGACATAGACGGCACGCGTCGCGCCGGCATGACCCAGGATCCAACTAGGGTTCGTCTAGCCGGTGCTGGCCGTAGCTCCGGAGGTGGTCGATAGAGCCTTGCCCATAGGCGTCCCCCGATCTGAATGGGCCGTAAATATCGAACCGTATGCCAATAAAGTGAGGCGAGACTGCTCACTCAATGCAGTGCCTCGCTCACTTCGATCGTCACACGGCTGACCTCAATCAACTCGTCGAATCCGATCGGTGCCTCGCCACCTTGTTCAATCGCATGGAGAAAGGCCGCGGCGCAGGCCTTCTGGCCTTTGTCCTGACGCCACATATTCATCTTGTTGAACCCCGGCCAGCCAAAACCAGTGAGCTTCCGGAAGTTATCCAGCTTCAATACGCGCCCGGCTGCGAAGATCTCCAGCCGCTCCTTGGGATAGGACTTGTTGCCGTTGGCGAGGTAGTGAATCGTCCCGAGCGAGCCATCGGCAAAGGCTAGCTGGATGGCCGCCGTATCGTGCATCCGCGACTCCATGCGGGTACTGCCGTGACGAGTGATTGGTGCGGCCGCCAGGAAGCGGAGCAGGTCGATGAAGTGACACGCCTCCCCCAAGATGCGTCCGCCGCTCACGGCTGGATCTTGCGTCCAGTGTTCAGCCGGGATCGCTCCGGCATTCACTGTCATGACAAAGGCTTTCGGCCCTTTCATGCCTTCCAGCAACGACTTCATTCTCTTGACCTGTGGCGCAAAGCGGCGGTTGAAGCCCACCATCACGAGAGGAGGCTGTTTTCCGGACTCGCCGTAACAGCGCTCGATCTCCGCCAGTTCATCCAGCGTGAGCGCGAGCGGCTTTTCGACAAACACATGCTTGCCTGAACCCAGCGCCTGGCACACCAGGCGCGCGTGGCTTTCGTGGCGGGTGGCGATCACCACCGCAGTCACCTGGGGATCGGCAAGAACGCTGTCGGTATCCGTAGTAGTCTCTTCGAAACCAAATTTGCGTCCCGCATGCAGCCCGCTTACCCCGCCGCTGGACGCAACTACCTTTAGCCGCGCTCCTGCTTGTTTGAAGGCGGGGATCAGTACCGAAGTTGCATAGTTGCCCGATCCCACGAAACCCAGCACGGCCTTGCTCGCCCCGATAGTGGGCGCAGCAAGCTTTACCGTTGCCCTGCGTAGTACTTCATCCGGCTTCTCTTTAGCTGTCGGGTACTGCAGCAGAATGCCAAGCGAAGGCGCGGGCCCCGCAATCAGATCGTAGGCTTTCTCGGCCTCGTCGATGGCAAATCGATGGGAGATCAGCGGCTTCACGTCCAGCCGCCCGTCCGCCATCATATCCAGCACCGCCTCGAAGTTGCGCTGCTCCGTCCAGCGCACGAAGCCCACCGGGTAGTCCTGGCCCTGCTCCTCGTAATTCGGGTCATAGCGGCCCGGCCCGTAGGAGCACGACACCTGAAATGAGAGTTCCTTCTCGTAAAAGTCCGCCCGCGAAAGCTCGAGCCCCGTGACTCCCACCAGTACGATGCGTCCACGCTTGCGGCACATCAGCGCTGCCTGGTGCATCGGCTCGTTGCTCTTGGTGGAGGCTGTGATGAGCACCGCGTCTACGCCCCGGCCGCGGGAGAATGCCTGTGCCGCCGCAACCGGATCTTCGCCGGCGGCGAGATTGACCGTCTCGGCGCCGAACTGCCGCGCCAGCGCCAGCCGTCCGGAATCGTAGTCGATCCCGAGTACGCGACAGCCGTGGGCCCGCAGCAGTTGCACAGTCACCAACCCGATCAAGCCGAGGCCAGTTACCACCACCGCCTCACCCAGGGTCGGTTGCACCAACCGGATGCCCTGCAGGCCGACAGCCGCAACCACCGTAAACGCGGCCTCGTCGTCCGAAACTCTCCCCGGCACCTTGGCGCAGAGGTTTATCGGGACACTCACCACCTCGGCATGCTTGCCATTGGACGCCACTCGCTCTCCAGCCAAGAACCCGTCGACACCTTTCCCGGTCTCCATGACCGCGCCGACGCTGCAGTAACCCAACTGCAAGGGTTGATCGAGCTTGTTGAACACTGCTTCAACCGTCGGCACCAGGCCATCGGTCCTGATCTTGTCCAGCACCATGCGCACCTTGTCCGGCTGCTGGCGGGCTCTATCGATCCAGCCTGCCTTGCCGAACTCGACCAGCATGCGGTCGGTGCCTGCCGACACCAGCGTGCGGGTGGAACGAATCAGGACCTGTCCCCGCTCGACGGCCGGGCAGGGCACGTCGGCGGCTTCGGTGGCGCCGGTCTTGAGGCTCTGCAAGATCTGTTTCACCACAGCTCCGATTCAACCAGCATTTGCGCGCTACTTCCGCGCTTCTATCAGCATGAACAGGCCCAGCTCAGGGAGGAACCGCCTGATCAGCACACGCGGCCAGATCTTTCTGGCCAGAGAAAGCAACGGCCCTTGATGGCGCTGCCCCGCCATCGACTCCAGCAGATCCCCGTGGGTAAGAACTATACGGATGCTAACGTCGCTGAAAGCCGAAAACAGCCGGCGCGCTTCCGCGACGGAATATGCCTTCGTGCCGGGACTTTCCAGATACCGGGCATAGATCTCCCGCAGCGAGAGCCATGGCCGCAGGCCAAGCAAGGCGTAGCGAATCCACAGCATCAAGCCAACCAGGCTCCATGCGTGGTAGATCATCGCCTTTGCCGTCCCTCCGTGTTTCAACACCCGCCAAACCTCGGAAACGGCCTTGGGCGTATCCGGACTGTGATGCAACACTCCCCAGGAATAAACGAGGTCGAAAGACCCATCGGGGAAATCAAGCCGCTCCGCATCGCCCACCGCCAGCTGTGACGATAGCCCAAGGGCCGCCAGGCGTCGTGCCGTGTGTTCAATTGCACGCTCGGTAAGATCGATTCCGGCCAGAACAGCGCCTGCTTCCGCAAAGCGCTGATGATCCGCGCCCAGGCCAACGCCGATCTCCAGAATCCGCTTGCCACGGGCACGATCGAAGCCCGCAAACCCGGCAATGTAAGGCTCCAGTTCGTAGCGCTTGCGGGCCTGGGATTCGTAATTCTGCCGATCGGTTCCTTGCAGATAGAGGTTCTCTCCGCAGGCGGCCTCGTTCCAGAAGTCGTGGACCCGTTGTTTGTCAGTTGTCACTCGAACTCGCACCATCGAGCCGGCCATCCAGAAATGCGCGGCACCAGATCTCAATGCACAGCAATGACAACAGGGTGTAGGCTGCATCGGCCTTGCCGCTATCGTTCCGCGCGATGAGTCTGCGCACCGCGGCCGGCTCGAACAGGCCGCGCCGCTTCAGACTATCCACCGAGAGCAGGTCTTCCAGCAAGTGACGCAGATCATGCCGCATCCAACGGCGCAAGGGTGCCCCAAAGCCGGATTTCGAGCGATAGATCACATCCTTGGGCAGATAGGGTTCCATCGCTTTCTTGAGGACCCATTTCCCCACGCGTCCCCGTTGCTTCAGTCCAACCGGAATCCGCGCCGCGTGTTCGATCAGATCGAGGTCGAGGAACGGCACCCGTACCTCCACGCCGGCAGCCATGGACATCTTGTCGGTATAGGTCAGGTTGTGATCCGCCAGAAAGAAGCGCTGTTCCAGGGCCAGCATTCGCTCCAGAGGGCGCGCCGACGCGGGCAGCGGCTTGAGAAATTCGAGCATCGGCGCGGCGGCACACGGTTGCCTGAGGCTGGCTTTGAACTCAGGCGTGTAGAGCTCCAGCAATTCGGCTTCCCGCGTCCATACAAAATGCTCCGCCAGGCGTGCATCCCCCTGCAACCCCGAGCCGTTAAACATCTTCGTTAAGCGGCGGAGCAGGGGATTGCGCTGATCGAGCCTGGAGGTCCAGCGACCCAATCGGCCACGCACGCCCGCGGGCAGCCAATTCCAGTATTGCTCGTAATGCAGTGCCGCATGCCGCCGATAGCCCGTGAAAAGATCGTCCCCGCCGGCGCCGGAGAGCAAAACCTTTACGCCCTGCTCACGCGCCAATTGACTGATATACAGCACGTTGAGCGACGCCGGGTCGGCCAGCGGCTCATCCAGTTGCACGACCATGCGCTCCAGGTCGCCGGCCATGCGAATCGCGTCGATCCTTACGATATCCAGCGGCACATTGAGGTGCGCCGCCACGCGGCGGGCGTAGGGCAGGTCATCTGCCGTGCCGGATTCTTGACCGCCGGTGGATTCGATCGTGAAGCAGCGGATATCCGGCGCCTTTTCCCGTGCAAACGCCACGACCGAGCTTGAATCCAGTCCACCGGAAAGAAAGGCGCCTACCGGCACATCCGCCACCAGTTGGCGATGGACCGCACGTCGTAACGCATCCACCGTGCCCGCCAGCGCGTCCGCCTCGGAAAGATCCGCCTTGACGCCGCGGAAAATAGGCAACTGATACCAAGTCCAGCGCCGGGCAATTCTGCTCGCCTGCACCACCATCGCTTCACCCGGCAACAGTTTGCGCACACCGTGCAGCGGTGTGCCCTCGCCGGGACACCAGAGAAAGCTCAGGTAACGGTGAAGCGCCTGGAAATCGAGTGCCCGTGCCTCTGGCACTAAGGACAACAGCGCCTTGAGTTCACTGGCGAAAGCAAAGCCGATCGCCGTTTCGGTGTAGTAAAGCGGCTTTACCCCCAGTGCATCGCGCGCGATAAACAAGGATTTGTCGCGCTTGTCCCAGAGAGCAAAGGCGAAGATTCCATTGAGCCGTCCGAGCATCTGCTCGCCATGAACGAGATAGAGATGCAGCAGCACCTCGGTATCCGAATGCCCGCGGAAGTGGTGGCCGCTCGCCTCGAGCTCCGCCCGCAATTCCCGGAAGTTGAAAATCTCACCGTTGAACACCAATACCACGGAGCCGTCCTCGCTACCCATCGGTTGCGCTCCGGCAGGAGAGAGGTCGAGGATCGACAAGCGGCGGTGAGCCAGGCCGATGCCGGCTCCGCTGTCGAACCACATCCCATCGGCATCCGGGCCGCGATGGGCTTGCAGGCGATCGGCCTCAACAAGCCGCTTGGGAGTGAATGAGCCGAAATAGCCGACGATACCGCACATGTCAGGGGTATGCCGGCAATATGCGTCGACCCGCGTGCGCGCGGGAAACCTCCGCCAGGAACGCGAATGTTTCGCGGGCGCAGCGCGGCCAGGAGTAACTCTGTGCGCGCTCAAGGGAAGCTTTCGCCAATCTTGCTCGCAGCTCGGGCGACTCGATCAAGTCCAGAAGCGCGCGGGCAATGTCATCCGGGTTTTCCGGATCGAAATACACGCCCGCATCGCCAAGAACCTCAGGCATCGGCCCGCGCTTTGAACATGCGATTGGCAATCCGGATGCCATGCCCTCCAGAAGGATATTTGGCAGGTTCTCGCAACTCGACGCGAACACGCACGCTTCCGCCTCGGCGTATCGCGCATGAATTTCGCCAATTGGCACGGCCCCCACGTACCGCACGAACTCGCCAGCCCGGTCAACGCGATTCAACGTTCTCCTCAAGCGCACCAAGGCAGGTCCATAGCCTGGCCCCACAAGATCCAGCGCTACGGGCAAACTACTGCTTCGCAGCCGCGCAACCGCCTCCGCCACATGCCACTGATGCTTGTACATCTCGACGGCGGAGATGTACAAGATACGAAAAGGATTGTCCGCCGAGTAATGACTTATAGGCAGTGGCTCGCGAGTCCGGCCGGCAAACCGGTCACCCACACCGTGGGGCACAACGGCTATCCTGCCACTGTTCGTCTTTACGACTCGCATCACTTGATCGTGGGCATATTCCGTCAAAAAAATCAGCCCATCCGCTTGACGAAAGCTGCGCGACTGCGCCCAGCGCAGGAGCATCAATCTAAAGCTGGTCAACGAAAATCCATACCGCTTTAACTCGCGCCATTCAAATGGCAGCATGTTCCTGCACATGGTCACCATCGGACGAAAGTCGCCCGCGTATGAACCGCCTGGCACAAACAGCAGATCGCAGTCGGCCGCCCGGGCTAGCCCGGCAAGCCTGAAGCGCTGCCAAAAGATGCGATAGGGAAGACTCCTGTCGAGCGATGGCTGGAAGATCTTCATGAGCCAAGGACGATCTTCGATCTGATTAAGGATCGCCTTTCCGCCCCACACTATGACCTGAGAGAACCCGTGCGCGACCGGATCGCTGACCCGCAGCAATTCGATCAGATGGGTTACACCACCTCCGGCGCGCAGATTAGATGCATCAATTCCGAGTCGCATGCGACATTCTTCCTCGCCCGACCAGATGCCCTGCCTTGAGGACTTCAATCTGTTCCAAGCCGGCGTCGTGCAGCCAGCGCGTCACAGTTTCCGGCGTCTGTGGAGCATCAAATTCCGGCGAGAGCATGTCGAATGTGTCGAGCAACGACCATTCGAGATGTTGCCTCTCGGTCAAAGGCAAAATGCCAACATAGTTCGCTACGGGAACAATTCGCTTCAACCAGCTACCAAGCAGCGGTACGCGCCCTAGCGCCCGGCTGACCGGCAATGCTCTAGGTACCAGCCGCTCCAACACAGCGAACAGCCGCGCCTTGGGCATGCGCTTCGTCATCGGGCGCAGCCAATACTTGGGCAGCATCGGGCTCTTCCAGGACTTCTGGTAGTAGTCGACGCAAAGTGCCCCTCCTTCGGCAACCATCGGAGGCAATGCGGCAAACGCCTTCGCCACATCCGGTGTGTGCTGCAACACGCCGAGCGAGTAAACGTAAGGGAAGGAGCCTCTACGAAACGGCAGTGCATAGATGTCGCCTTGCACGAGATGCAGGTTGGGATGGTGCTTCAAATTGGCGAAGCAGGCATCGACGGCATTGGAGTAATCCACCGCGACTACCCTGGCCCCGGCCTGCAAGGCCACTTCTGCGAACCGACCTGCGCCACATCCGGCATCCAGCACCCAATGCCCGGCAATGTCTTCGGGGCGCCAGCCGGTCGCCTTCCAAAAACGATTGGCAGAAATCGGTTGCCCCGAGCAGCTGTCGAGCTGGGTTTGGCGGAACTTGTTCCATTGCATGCCGAAGCTATCTGCATAGTTAGATTCGGGTACAAAGCGAGGAATGAAATCTCGGATCGAATAGCGATGCTTGCTGTCCTCCGAAACGAGCCATCCAGAATAAATGCGGTCTTCGCGATACTCCGGTCGTTCCAGGACCAGTCGCTGGCCGGTTTGCGGGCAGCGAAGAATTTCAAGAACGGTCGGTGTCATCGTTTTGACGCGCTAAGGCGCGTGCCGCGAATTTGTCTCAAGGGTTACCGGTCAGTTGCGCAAGGTTGAACTGCAGCTTTAGGCCGGCATGCCCACATCGTATTCACGGCGCCAGAGTTCCAGCATGACAAGGGAGTAAAGCCGCTGGCTGTTGGACAGCCCTTTTCGCTGAAGCCCAATAAGCTCGCTGACCACCCTTGGTTCGAACAGGCCTGGCATTGCTCCTGACAGTATCTCGGACATCCTTGCTCCCCAGGCCCCTTTGAACCATGCCGTGAGTGGGATTGAGACTCCCTGTTTTCGCG
>Ga0210377_10002920_pt1 | contig 14750 bp, 6 predicted proteins | sample PLM4_65_b1redo_FD_155480 | JGI IMG/M metagenome (GOLD analysis project Ga0210377, IMG submission 155480) | Groundwater sediment microbial communities from an aquifer in East River, Colorado, USA - PLM4_65_b1 redo | ecosystem: Environmental > Terrestrial > Soil > Riparian zone | place: USA: East...
CCCTCCCGGCGGGTTCGGCCCCACGTAGCCCCGGACCTGCCCGGGCGCGTAGACAGAGCCTGTTGGCGCGACCCCGAACGCGACCAGCCGCAGCGGCACCGTGTCCCGGACCGTGGTGCACGTCTCGTCGTAGCTGGTGAGGGTGAGCTGCCGCATCACCGTCCCGGCCGTGTTGTCGACGATCACCTGGATCGACTGCACCCGGGCGCGATTGAAGTTGAGCGACGACGTGGTGATCACCGCGCCGGCAGCGACGGTCTGGGAGGACAGCTCCCGGCTGCCCCACTGCGCGAGCGCGCCGGACGGCAGGACGAGCGCGGCGAGGAGAACTGCGTAGAGGCGGAGCGTCTTCATGGTGGCCCCTTTCACGGCACCACCGACATGGAGCCGGCCGGAAGCGGCTGCCCGCTGGCGATGGCCCTGGCGGTGATGATGGCCAGGATCGAGGAGATGTCAGCCTCGGTGAGGGTGACGACGAGTTCCGCATTCGTCCCCGGGATCACCCCGGCGGCCGTGCGGTTCTGATAGGGCACCCGGGCCTGGTTCGAGACCACGCTGATGGAGAAGGCGTCCCCGAGCTGCACGCCGGTGCGCGACGCCTGCGCGACCGGGGTCGTGAAGATGAACGAGGCGGTGGCGGCGATGGCCACCACCGGCAGAAGTACGGCGAGGGTGAGGACTGCGAGTCGGCGGAACTTCATGGCGTGCTCCTTTCGCTGCGTGAGACGGTCACAGGGCCCCGTATCCAGTGAGCCTCCAAGCCGACCCGTCGTAGGCCACGTCCACGAAGGCGGCCGTCGAGTTGGGAATCGTCTTCAGCCCGCACACGTCCAGCGTGAAGGCCCCGAGGCCGGTCCGCACCACGCGGAAGTTGTCTCCGTTCGCGGCGCCGGTCGTGGAGCACGTCACCGTCCGGTTCGCGCCCAGCACGGTAGCCCACCACTGGGTCGGCGCATCCGCCCCGACCACCAGGGTCGCGGAGTTGTCACCGCGATCGGTACCCATCGCGTTGAAAACGGAGACCGCCGGGTTCGTCAGTTCACTGACCGGCCTGGATTCGCGCGTGTACTTCCCTGAGCCAGCCGCGAACGGGATGGCGGCACCGGCCTGGTAGTCGTTGAGCGCGTAAATCTGCCCGCGGAAGGCCGCCGAGTATCCGGAGGCGTCCATGTTGAGCACCGCCGCGCTCGCCCCGTACCACTGCCCGCCGTCGATCTGGACGTTGCGCATCGCAGTGGACGCGTGCGCATTGGTACCGTCGAGGAGCTCCACGTTGTACGTGGCCGACAGCGCATAGTTCCGGCAGTTGCGCAGGAGCACGTTCCGGACGGACACGAAGTCCGCGGAGCTGGCGGCCGTCGCCCTGAAGAACCGCGAGTTGGTGTAGGGGGTGGCCGCGCCGTTGAACACGGTCGTGTCACTGACGGTGAGGCCCTCAACGGAGAAGGTCGTCCCGGCGTCATGGCGAACGAGCACGCCCGCAGGCGTGTGCTCGATCCAGGAGTCGCTAACGTGGATGTCGTGCGCTTCGCCGGTGATCAGGATCGCGGCAGTGGACGACTCCCAAAGGTTGAGGCCGGAGATCCAGACGTAGCTGGTGGCCGTGAATTCGACGGTCCCAGACGCGGTGATCTGGATGCCGGCGTCCGTCGTGGTCGTGACGACCCTGTCGATCCACGCGCCACCGACCCCGTTGATCTTGAGCCCGGTCGCGAGCCCCTGACCCAGGCGAAGGTCGCTCGCGTAGATCTCGCTGGCGTCGAAGTAAGAGATGCCGATCGGATCCACGCCCGCCCCGTCCGTGCGGAGGTGCAGGTGGTCGACCTGGGAGCCGTAGATCACACCGGAGTCGGCCTGGACCAAGACGAGAGCGCCCATCCCGCCGACCGTCCCTGAGATCACCGCGCCGATCTTGTGAGCCGCGTCTCCGTCCCCCACGTTGGTGGGGCCGTAGAGGCGGATATAGTTGCCCCGCACCCGAAGCGTGGAACTGATCTTGTAGAACCCCGGAGGGAAATAGACGCCAGCGCCGCCAGCATAGGTCTCCGCAAAGGCGATGGCCGCCTGGATAGCCGCCGTGTCATCGGTGGCACCGTCCCCCGCCGCCCCGAAGTCCTTGACGTTGACCTGGTCCGCGAACCGGGCCGCTAGCGTGCGCGCCGTGGAGCTGCCCGTCGACGTAACGAAGGTGGACGACCCCCCCACTGCGCCCAGGGCAAGCGCCGCGTCCTGTGTGTCGTCGCGGGCGTCCTGGTCGCGCACGATCTGCTGAGCCGCCATGATCGCCCTGTCGGCCGCCTGCTCGACTCCTTGCGACGTGACGCCCACCGAGCGGAACGAGGTGCCCTGGGTTAGAGTCACCGTCCTCTTGATCGATAGCGTGAAGCCCGACCCGCATCGCGATCCGGCCACCAGGTTGACGGTGCCGCCTGAGACGACCCCGGCGCCGGCGACCGAGTAGTCGGTGGTGATGACGAGCGGGGTCACCGCGCCGGTCGCTGTCTCCGTCTTCGCCACCACCAGGTCGCCGGCGGCGTAGAACCGGAACGGCGCCGGGTAGGCCGTGGTGACCCCGTTGCAGGTGTAGCCCACCGAGCTCGCCGTCGAGGGCACGGTGGCCGTTGCCGGCGACGCCGCGAGCAGCGCCAGGACGAGGGAGAGGACGAGACGGGTGAGCTTCATGGGTTCTCCTCTGCGGTGAAAGGGTTCATCGGCTGGCGGTCGCGCTCGCCGTAGACGAGCCCGCTCCCGACCTGTTTCGCGTCGCCGGCGCTGGCGTCGTCGGCCGCGCCGCCGCTCGTTACGTAGCGGCCCGTCCGGCCGACCTGGCGCGAGCCGACCGGGGTCTTGAAGACGAGGCCGAAGAACTCGAGCAGCGCCCAGAGGCGGTCGTCGTTGTCCTTCTCCTCGTCGGCGATCTTCATGATGGCCAGCACGAGCCGCTCGAGGCCCGCCGCCGCCGGCGAGGCGCGCACGGAGAACTGCCGGTGCTTCGCCTCGCCCTGCCAGAGGTAGGAGGTGAGCCGGTTCGTGGCCTCCTCGAGGCCGACGCCGAAGATCGGCACCATTCCCCAAGGCGCGGCGAGCATCTTCCGGGTGAGCCACTCGGGCCACTCCTCGTCGTCCTCGGGGCCGCGGCCCATGAGGAAGTCGGCGAGGACGTTCGCGACGAAGAAGACGGCGAGTGCGCGGCCCGCGGCGTGCGCCACGCCCGGGAGGACCTTCACCTTGCCGCCCAGGTCGTCGGCGTTCTGCCACTCCACGGTCGGCTCGTGAAAGATCGCGCGCTGAACGTTGTAGAGCTTCGAGAAGTACCCGTAGAAGGCGACGAGCCCGCCCATGCCGCGCCTGTCGCGCAGGAAGGCCGGCTGCTCGGCGATGTTGTGCGACGGGAGCATCGAGCGGACCGCCGCGTCCGCCTCAGCGACCGCGTCGGCCTCGGTGAGCCCCTTCGCCGCGGCCTGCCGGTACGCCCCGTCCCAGATGATCGTGGAGGTGATCCGGTCGGTCCACTCCATGAAGATCCAGGCGGTCTCGCGGGACTTCTCGAGGAGCCCTCCGACGACGCCCCGCTTCCCGGCCCGCCCGAGCTCGCCGAGCTGAAGCTGGAGCCGCATGCGCATGTTCTCGGCGCGGTTGCGGAGCTCGGGGCTCGCCTGGAGCGCGCGCCGGCGCATCGGCGCGTAGCCGAACCGGCCAGCGGCGCTGCCCACGACCAGGCCGGGCACTCCGCCCAGGGCGAAGCCGGCCGCGCCGGGCCCGAAGATCTGGAGGAGCGCGGGAGCGAGGTACCGGGCCTTCACGTGCCCGGAGGCGATGGCAACGAGCGGGTTCGTGAAGTCGCCGGCGGCCACGGTGAGCGAGTAGCCGAGCGTGTTCATAACGAAGCGGCTGCGCGCGGCGGTGAAGGCGGCGTACATGTCGCCGAGCTGCTCGGGGATGGCGTCGTTCTGAGCGGTCGCGACGGCGCGCAGCCAGGACTCGAGCTGCGGCCGCGCCTTTAGGCCGAGCCGCTGGTCGATGGTCCGCTGCACCTCCGGGTGGTTGATCATCCGGGCGGCGTCCCGGATGTACTGGTCGAAGGCGACGTAGTGGATCACGTTCGCCACGTGCGACGGGACGAGCGACCACTCGAGGCTGATGACGTCCGAATACTCCTTCACGCGCTCCTTCGTGAAGGACTTCGCCACTGAAAACGCGCCGGCCCGCTGCCCGTAGAGCTTCGTGAGCGCGTCCACGCTCTGGTCGGCGCCGACGCGGGAGGCGACCGGGTCGTAGCGCGCCGGGAAGTAGCCCCCCCGGACGACCCGGCCGGAGCCGAGCGCGAACGGGAGCGCCTCGATCTTCGGCGGCCTGATCCCGTTCACCTGCTCGTAAGCGGCCGCTACCTTCGGATAGAACTCCTTGTCGAGCAACTCCCACACCGACTCTATGAAGGTCCACTCCTCGGGCGTGAGGTTCTGGTCGAGGAAGGCGCGCGCGGCGTCCTCGTTCCAGCCGTACCCGCCGAGCAGGCGGTCGATATTGGACCGGTTGCCCATATTGAGGGCAACCATCCACGCCCACTGCCGATCGCGCGCCTCCCCGTCGAGCCCGAGGTCCTCTGGAAGCGGCACGAGGTCCAGGCCCTTCAAGTCGCGTTCGTAGCGCCGGTCCTGGAGCTTCTCCGGGAGGGCATCCCACCGCTCGGCGAAGAACCGCGAGACCACCCTGGTGAGGTCGTCCTCCACGGTTCGCTGCTCGAGGTAGCGGCCCCAGAAGAACTTCCGGGCCGCCGGGCCGAGGTCGCCGATGAGCTGCTCGGGATCGGTGAGGCCGGACAGGATGCCCGCGACGCGCTGCTTCGCCCAGTAACCGGTGGGCGCGGCCGTGCTGGAGGCCGGGCGAGGGGCCTTCTTCGGAAGCCGGGAGGCCTCGCCCGCGATCTCGCCGGCGAGTATGTCCATCATCACCCGCTTCCCCAGGTGGACGACGGTGTTCATGTCGCGGGCAGCCGTGTAGAGCTGGGCCAGCGCCGACCCCAGCATGCGAACGTCGGCGACCGAGAGGTCCTTCCAGGACTCGGGCGGGTCGGTGATGACCTCGGAGATCCGGGCGGCCGCGAAGCCGGGCACGATGCCGGCTTCCTCGAGCGCCTTCGTCCACTCGGGCAGGGTCTGCCGGGCGTCGACCTCCTCGGCCGGAGCGGGCTCCTTGAACCCGAGGACCTCCAGGATGGAGTCGGCCGCGTTAAGGAAGACCTTCCCGCCCTTGCCGAGGACCTCGCGCCGGCGGCGCTCGCCCATCTTGCCGGCGAGCTCCTCGAAGCCGTCGCGGTCCCCCTTAGCGATGCTGAGCTCGCGGTAGAGGTAGTGGTTGAGCAGGCGGGCCTGCTGCTCGACGTAGGCGAGTCGGTAGTCACCCTGCGCTGCGGCGCGGATGGCCCGGTCCGCCGCGGAGCGCTCCGCCTGCAGGGCGCGGCCCGGCGAGAGGCCTCGAACCTTCTTCGCCTCGGCGATCTGGCGCGCCGCCTCGCGGATGGACTCGACGGGGACGCGGCCGCCGTCCTCGGTCGCCCGGGCCCGGAGCGCCTCCGTCTCGCGGAGCAGCCAGTCGGAGGTCTCCTCGTTGAGGGCCCGACCGGCGAGGTCGGAGAGGCGGGTGCGATCGGCGAGCACGTCCGGGAAGCGCTCCGTCATCCTGCGCTCCGCCTCGGCCTGGGCCCACTCGTCCCGGCCGGGCAGCTCGACCAGCGCCTGGAGGAGTTCGCGCGCGCCCTTGAAGCCGAACAGCTTCGCGACCTCGGCGGGGTCCTCGCCGTTCTGCTTGACGATGCGGCCGTCGAACTCCTTCTCGAGGCGCGGGTCCCGACCGAAGGCCCGGTCCACCAGGGCGCGGTCGAGCCGACCCATCTCCCGGGCGTTGACCTTGCGACCGTCCTCGAGGACGAGCTCGCCGCGCTTCACGTAGGCCCAGGCGCGGGCGTCCGGGCGGCGCTCCCACTCGTCGCGCAGGCCGTGCTCGAGCTTCTTCGTCTCGTCCTTCCACCACTGCTCGGTGACGCGGGCCTGCTCGTTGATGACATGGCGGTAGGTGGCCCGAGTGCCCCGCGAGAACGCCTTCTCTCGGTCGGCGAGGTAGGCCTGGAACTGCGCCGGCGTCATGCCGGCGTCGTCGGGCGAGCGGAACACGGCGCGGTCCGTCCCCATCGCCGTCTGCATCCGCTCGAGCTCGTCGTCCGTCGCGAGCATGCGGTCGAAGACGCTGCGGATCTGGTCGTTGAGCTGGTCGGAGGGGAACTGGCGGTAGAGGGCGCGCAGCCAGAGTTTGAACCGCTGGAACGCGCCGGCGAGTGAGGCCGACGGGGCCCGGCCCTCGGCCAGGTAGCTCTCGAAGGCCTTCGCCCACTTCTCGTGTTGGGTTCGGGTGATGGAGGCCCGGTCCTTCACGCCCAGCCAGTCGAGCGTCGCCTGCCAGTCCTGGACGAGCCGAGGGTTCGCGGTCTTCGCCTCGGCGAGATCGCCCATGAGGTCGAGGAAGACGTGCCCGCTCTCGTGCAGGAAGGTCGAGAGGTCGGCCTTGTCGGTGAGCGCGACCTTGAAGATCTTCTTCAGACCTTCGCGGACGATGTCGACGTATCCGCGCTCACCCTGGAACAGGCGAGCCACGGCCTGGAGCGCGCCCTTGACGCCCGCGGACTCCTGCTCGAACCGCTGCGCGACGTGAAGCGGCTCTTCCTCGATACCCGCCTCGTCCCAGGCCACGTACCCGCGGCCGGTGGTGAGGAGGTCGGGGGCGCCGTGCGCGATCTCCTTCGCCCTGTAGGAGACGACGTCGGCGGACTTCGGATCCCCGGCGAGGCCGGCCGAGAAGGAGATCCGTCGGTCGGCCGCGACCGGCCCGATCTGCTCGAAGCGGGCCTGGGCGTCGGCGATAAACCGGCGCGCCGCCTCGAGGGTGTCGAAGTGGGCGGTGAACTCGTCCCCGCCCGGCCGGAAGAGCTTCCCGCCCGCCGAGCGGCTCGCCGCCGAGAACGCTGTCCCCGCCGCCGTGATCGCCTGATCGCCGACGTCGTGGCCGAAGGTGTCATTGATGCCCTTGAACTTGTTGAGGTCGATCGCGACGAAGACGCCTTTGCGCGGACGGGACAGGAAGCTCTTGTAGGCGGCCTTCGAGCCCGCCGGCGTGAGCGTGTCGAGGTAGGCGGTCTTTGCAAGCTCCTCGCCCGCGACCGGGTCGCCCTGCCCGATCGCCTGGTCGATGGAGGCGTTCGTTTCGGGTGAGAGGTTGGCGCGCCAGCTTGTCGGCTGCGCCGCGGCCGCCACGGCCGGTTGCCCGTCCATCTTCCGGGCGACGGTGATGACGTAGTCGTCGAAGAGGGCGTCCGGCGACGTGCCCGCGGCCTCGGCCTGGGTGCGCAGGAAGGCGCGGGTGAGGGCGACGGCGTGCTTCGCCTCGCCCGCCTTGTAGACGCCGGTCCCCTTGAGCTGCGCCTGGACCACCTCGACGAGGCGCTTCTCCGCCGTCGACTCGGGCTCCGGGGCGTGCTCGGCCTCGTATTGCTTCGCGAGCTCGGCCGCCTTGGCCTGGATCTGCTCCTGGTTCGCCGCGAGCTCGCGCGGCGTCATGAGCCCCGGCCGGACGGTCGTGTCGGCCGCCAGCGCCTCGGCGACACCCTTCGAGCCCCACTTCTCGAGGTACTCGGCGAGGGGGACCTCGAGCCTCCCGCCCTCTGCCCCGGCCTGGGCCGCCCTCAGGCGCGCCGGGCCCTCTACGCCGAGTAGCTGGCGGGCGGCCTCGTTCGGGTCCGCGCCCTGGTCCTGGAAGAGCCGGGTGAAGGCGCCGGCGTCGACGTGGACGGATTCCACCTTCTCTCCCGAGGCGGTGCTCTCGTGCTCGACCATCTTCGCTACGAGGTCGGGCGCGGCCCGAGCGCTCGGGCTCGAGGCGAGCTTTGCCACCGCGGCGACCGTGGCGCCCGCTCGCGCCGAGGCGGCGAGCCGCACCGACTCGGTCGTGACGTGGATGGCGGAGCCGCCGGCGCCCATGGCGAAGCCACCGACGCTGCCCTTGTAGAAGGCCTCGGAATCGCGGCCGAGGAGTTCCAGCCAGTCGAACCTCTGCAGCTCGCCGGCGGTGGCGCTCTTCGCGCCCCACTCCGCGACGAACTGGAGGGTCTCCTGGACGGCCTCCTCGGTGCCCTCGGTCGCGACGCCCCTCGCCCAGGCCTTCGCGACGCCGCGGAAGAGCTCGGCCTTCGTCCGGTCGGCGAGCATCGACTTCAGGAAGGCCCTACCCTCCCCCTTCACGATCGCGTCGCCAAGCGGCCCGGCGGTGCGCAGGAGCGGCCCCAAGGAGGCGACCTCTACGCCGGCAGCGGTCAGCCCGTAGAGGATCGAGGCGCCGCGTGCGATGCCGGGATCGACCGGCCGCCCGTCGTCGGTCTTCAGCTTCCGAATCTCAAGGTAGGCCGAACCGCTCTCGAGCTCGAAAGAGGCCACGAAAGCGCCCGCGGCGGCGCCGGCCTTCCAGCCGAACTTGGCGAGTGAGGCGGCCGCGCTGGGACTCCGGGCGAGCAGGCCCACCGCGCCGCCAACGGCCGCTCCGGCGACGCCGCCGGCGCCGCCGCCCTTCAGGGTCTCGACCTGGGAAGAGCCCACCTCAATGACGTCGAGCCCGAGCTGCTCGAGCGGGCCCTGGTCGTAGAAGCGCTGCGGACCCGTCAGCTGCTCGAGCTCCACGATCCGCTTCTCGGCCGGGTAGGTGTCATCGCCGTGGAGCTCCTGGAAGAGGAGCCGGGCGCCGAGCTTCGAGAGCTCCTGGCGCTGCCGGTTCACCTTCCAGGAGTCGGCGAAGACCGAGAGCCGGTCGAGGCCGGTGCTCTCCGCGAGCGGAGAGACGAGGGTCGGGACCTGCCTGGAGGGCGGAAAGAGCGCCTCGGGGGTGAGCGCCTGGCCGAGTGGGGCCGCCTCGTTGACCGTTCGGGTCGGTGGCGCCGTGCCCCCGATGCCGAGGATGTCCTGGGCGCCCTCGCCGGCGGGCGCCCGCACCAGCGCCTGCCCAGGGTCGCCGGCGGCGAGGGCTTCGCCGGCGCGCCCGGCCGCCCGCATGAGCCTCGTGAACCCCGAGATCTGCTCGTCCCGCATCACGACGCCCGCGGCCGCGGGCTGCTCGAGCAGAAGGTCGACGAGGCCGGGGTTCTCCTCGCGGAAGCGGCGCGGATCGAACGCCGCCGACTCGGCCGCCTGGCGCAGGAGGGGGAGCTGGGACTCGACCAGGTCGGGCTTGAGGCCGGTCTGCCTGGCCACCTCGAGCACGTTTGCGTGCGCGTCTGGCGCCTTCTGCAGCCCGGCGTCGAAGATCGACCGGAGCTGAGCGTCCCGCTGGGCGTCGATGGCCTCGGGCGAAGGCGGCGCGTCCTCTGCGGCCGCAACGGGCACCCCGCCGAAGTCGTCGGCCACCTCCTGGACGGCGCGCGGCGTGGGGGGCGAGGCGGCGATTCCGCCGAAGTCGTCCTGAATCTCGACCGGGTTGGCCATCAGGGCACCTGCTCCCAGTCGCCCTTCGCCCGGCCCTGCGCGTTGTAGCGGACCTCACCGGTCCGGGCGTTCCGGTAGGGCACCCAGCCGTCGGGCGTGCCCGTGGGCGGGGGCGGGACCTTCTGCGCGGCCGCGGCTGGAGCCTGGGCCGGAGAACCGGCGGCAGGGGTCCCCGCCGCGGCCGCGCCAGCCTCGTTCGGCGTGAACGCCTCGCCGGGCGCGACCTCGTAGCGCTTCCGCGTCGGCCTGAACCACCCGTCGCCGGCCTTACCCTGGGTGAGCTCGCTCGCGATCCACTTCCGCACCTCCTCGCGCGGCGGCTCCTTGCCGGGGTGCTCCTCGAGCCAGGCCTGTCGGTCGCGGTCGACCGCGGCGACGAAGGCCTCGCGGTCCTTCTTCTTCTTGAGCGCCTGCCCGACCTGCGAGACGACGAAGCTCTTGAAGTCGTCGCCGCTGACGCCCTTGTCCTTGTCCCAGCTCTTCTTCGCCTGGCCCTGCCGGATCCGGATGCGGTCGAGCCCGTCCTTGGAGACCCTCCCCGCGTAGGTGTTGGTCACGTCGGCGTCGACGGCCGCCTTCGGATCGTTCGCGGCGAGCGCCTCGTACTCGTGAACCGCCGCCGCGTCCAGCGCCGCCTGCGCCGATCGCTCGGCGGCCGAGATGGAGCGCTCCTGCCGGTGGTTGTCCTCGAGATACTTGAGCGCCCTCGGACGGTCCTCGTCGGAGAGCCGCTGGAACTCGATCGAGGCCTCGAGCTGGGACCGGGTGGAGAGGACGTTCTTCTCGATGGCCTCGGTCACCCGGCCGAAGCGCTGGCGGTCGAGGTCCTTCGCCACCTCCTCACGCGCAGCCTCGCGCTCCTTGTGGATCTGGAGCGCCTTCTCGGCGAGCGGACCCTCGAGGGCGAGCACCGCCTCCGTGCGCTTCTCGGGGTCGGCGATCCGCGCCTCGATCTCCTGGACCACACCGAGCGCGGCGGAGACCTGGGCCGGCCCGGCGAGGTCCTTCGTGAGCACGGCTGCCCTGCCCGCGTCCATCTCCCCCTTCGCGACGTTGAGGTAGGCCGCGGCGTCGGCCACACGGCCCACCTTGGCGAGCGACTCGACCACGCCGGCGTGGAACTCGGTGAGCTGCGCGATCCGCTCCGCGGTGGCGGCTTCGGGGGGCGCATCCTTCGTCTGCGCGGTGACCGCGTTGAGGAGGCTCTTGCGTGCCTCGAGGACCTCCGGGGTGGCGAGCACCTGGCCTGGGCCGGCCGCGGCGGCGCCGGCGGTCCCGAGCCCCTTCGCGAGCTCGAGCGTGCCCTTGTACTGCTGGACCCGGTAGGCCTCGGCCTCTCGCCCGACGTGGGAGGTGAGCGCCTCCTTCAGCCCGAGCTCGTGCTGGCGCTTGATCGCCGAGAACTCTCCCTTCAGGTCATCGGGGAGCTCCGCCTCGATCTTGGCCGCGGCCGTCTCGAGCCCCTGGCCGGCCTGGTTCTCGAGGTCCGACTCGAGGGCGCTCCGGCCCTTCTGCTGGCGGGCGGTGTCCTCGATGTCGATGCGCACCTTCCCGAGCTCGGTCCAGGCGTCCTGGAGGCGGGCCCGGCGCTGCTCGTCCCGCGCCTTCTGGGCGGCCCGCGTGGCCACGTCGGCCGCCTGGTCCACGCCGCGGGCGAGCGCCTCGGTGCCGCTCGACACATCCCTCCGGACCGGGCTCGGCGTACCGAGCGGTTCCGTCTGGACGCGGCGGACTGGAGCGGGGACGACCGGCATGGCTTACTTGCCCCCCATCCCGGCAATCCGGGCGCCGGTGCTGAGGAAGCCGCCGAGGGCGCCGAGCCGGCCCTGCTTTCGCTTCTCCTTGGCGGCCTGGTCGAGCATCTCGCCCTGCGCCTGGTGGCCCCAGGCCTCGCGCGCGGCGTTCGACTGGATGGTGAGGGCGTCGAGCTCGCCCAGCGATGCGGTCGCCGCCACGATGTCTCCGGCCGAGCCCTGGTTCGGATCGACTCCGCTCGCCGCCGCAAGGGCGCGTGCCTCCCCAGTGCGGTGCGTGGCGGCCGTGCGCGCAGCGCCGGTCTCCTGGGCGCCTCGGATCCGAGCGTCCGAGGCCTTCAGGCGCTCGAGCTCGGCCTGCTGCTCGAGCGTGCCCGCGTCAGCGCTGGCCTGGTCGGCAGCCCCTTTCGCCTGCAGGGCTCCACTGGCGAGGGCGAGTCCGATGGCGATGGTGGTGGGTTCACACATCGTGTCTCCAGATGACGATCCGCGAGAAGGGAAGGCTGTTCAGCCCGAACGGCTGCGGCTCGTAGACCTTGAATCCGAGCCGCGCGGCCCAGCGGAGCGCGACGTCGTAGCGGGCGTCGACGGCCTGCTCGAGCACCTGGAACTCGTCGAGCCAGGCGTGCACGGTCCGGCGGCACGCCCGCCAGAAGGGCGCCCGGTGGCGCTCCACCAGGTCGGTGGTGAGGAGCCAGGGAAAGCCCCGGCCGGGCACCTTGAAATCGGGCGCCACGCCGGCGAGGGCGCCGAGCTCGCCGTCAAAGAGGACGGCCCACGCGCGGCCGGGCGAAGCGTCCACGGATTCGAGTGCGGCCTCGAGCGGGCTGTAGTTCCCGCTCGCGAGCACCTCGGCCGCGTCGGCCGCGCGCATCCGCGGAGCGAGCTCGCGCGCGTGGGCCTCGGTCGCCGGGATGAGCTCGACCCTGGTCATGCCCCACCGGCTTCGACGTCGCGTGTCACGGACACGACCTGGAGGGGCAGCGGGTCCGGCTGGCGGATCGACACGCGCCCGCCCTTCGCCCACTCGCCCCTGATCGTCACCTCTGCCGTCTCGCTCACGAGCGGCGGCTGACCCCAGGGATCGAGCTTCGATGGCCTCCGCTGCGGCTGCCACGGCGTGAGGTGGTCGAGGTCCGGGCCCGCCTCGAAGTCGCCCGTCCCCGCCACCTCGACGAACACGCGCTTCACAATCTTCTCGCGGTATTTCTCCTCGCCGACGTCGAGCAGCTCGAGCTCAGGCAGGTACTCGAGGCCCACGTGCGCGACGGAGACGGCCACCGGCAGGGTGACCGAACCGGCTACGTCGACCTCCAGGCCCCGGACCACCCCGCCGTCGGCCAGGACGACGACGTCCCTGAACTTGAGGTGGGTGAGGCCGGTGATCACGCTCTCCTCGCGGGCCCAGTCAGTCCGGTAGACGCCCACCACGGCGCCCGCGCCGTTCGAGCTCACCACCAGGCCGTCCACCGAGGTGGGAGAGTTGTAGGCGGTCACCTCCACCCGAGTGAGGCCCGCGGAACCGCCAAACACGTAGGTCTTCCCCACGTCGCCCGGCGCGAAGACGTTGACCAGGGTCTGGAGCCCAACGACCTCGTCCAGGGCGATCACGCCGGAGATGACGGTCATGCCGTTGGCCGTGGCGTTCCGGCCGTCGTAGGTGAGGGCCGCGTCGAGGAAGACGCCGAGCCTCCGCTCCGTGACCGTCCTCGAGGCGAGCCGCTCGACGTACCGCACCGTCGCCCCGTTCACCGTGCGCCGCACGACCGCGTAGAGGCGGTCCTCCTGGCCCTCCGCGGCGCTCGCCACCGACTCGATCGCCCCGTCGGTGTCCCACCACGACCACCCGGCGATCCCGTCCTCCGGTTTCCACGTGAGCACCAGGGCGAGCCCGTCGTCCCGGAGCCACGCGGCCAGGTGGTGGGGATCGCGCATCCAGGCCCGGTCCACCAGGTCGTGGTCCCGGAACAGGTGCCGCGAGTAGGCCGAGACGTCCGGGGCGGCGAACCCGTTCGAGTCGCGCTCGAGCATCCGCACGACGGTGCCCTTCTCCTGCGCGAAGAGGACCCTCCCGCCGGCGACGAGGGCGTCGAGGTACGAGATCCCGAAGTGCCAGCCCTCAGGCGCCGCCACCTCCACCGCGCCCGGCGCGATCACCAGTCCCTGGGCCGGCGTCGCCCTCCACCAACCCGCGCTCGTGGCGATGAGCAGGCCGTCGCTGGGCAGGCACGCACGCACCTCCTCGCGCTCGTAGGCCGCGAGCACGAGGTCGATCGCGTCGTCGGCGCTCGGCTCGGCCGCCCGGTCGTAGTTCTTGAAGTCGTCGAGCTTCGAGAGCCAGGCTTCGTCGCCGCGCTGGGCCGTGCCCGCGAAAACGCGGCGCTGGGCGAAGAAGGTCACGGTCGAGGGCACCTCGACGCGGATCACGCTGTCGTCGTAGCCGCGCACCACGAAGGGGTTCAGGCCCTGTGGTGGCTGGCGCGCGTAGTCGGGCGTGACGCCGGTGTCCTTGAGTTGCGTGCCGCCCGCGCCGTCCGAGCCCATGTCGCCCACCCAGCCGGCGAGCTGATCTCGGTCCCAGATTCCGAGCCCGCGGTAGACCCGGTATGCGAGCACCCGGTAGCCGGGATCCACAACCAACCCACCCGTGGTGGCCATACGCACCGTGACTGGCAGGTCCTGGTAGACCGCGATCTCGTTGGGCAAGGCTGAGGTGGTCGCGACGGGCGGGCTGCCCGCGTAGGTCGCCTTCGCGTTCACGAGGTGGGGCGTGCTCTCGTACACCACGCCCGCGTTCGAGCGGACCACCGCGGTGACGAGCCAGAACCACCCGCGCGCCGGCTCGGGCACCGTCGGGATCGGCACCGGGCTGTCGAGGTAGGGCGTCTGCAGCGCGAGGTCGCCCGGCGTGGGCCAGGGCGGCGCGTCGAAGGACAGCTCCGTCAGCGTCCAGCTCGAGGCGGAGAGCCGGGCGAGCTCGTACGTCGGGATGTTCCAGTGCGTGATGGTGATGACGTCGCCGACCTGGGCGAAGCGCAGGCGCTGGAGGTCTTGCTCGTGCCAGGGCGAGGCCACCCGGTAGGACGTCGCCGGCTCCCACCAGGTCGGCGAGGAGACCGGGGTGTGGGCGAGGTTCGCGCCCTGCAGGGAGACGTAGGAGATGCCGCCGCTCGCCACCCAGGTGCCGCGGTCGTAGGACGTAACAGCCGAGTAGGCGGGAAGCGTACCCGGGGAGGGCGCCGCCACCAGCGCGCCCTGGTACCAGAAGCGGATCCAGCCAGAGGGGCCGCCAACCCCGCCGGTGATCTCGAGCACGATGGAGACCGAGCCCGAGAACGAGAAAGTGACGAGTCGGGTGAGCCGCGTCGGGTCGAAGACGGAACCCAGGTACTGGAAGCCGGGCCGGTTCTTCCAGCCCCCGTGCGGCCCGACGAAGGCGTTGCGCGACTTCCGCGCCGAGAAGCGATAGCGCTCCAGG
>Ga0210377_10002921_pt1 | contig 14749 bp, 13 predicted proteins | sample PLM4_65_b1redo_FD_155480 | JGI IMG/M metagenome (GOLD analysis project Ga0210377, IMG submission 155480) | Groundwater sediment microbial communities from an aquifer in East River, Colorado, USA - PLM4_65_b1 redo | ecosystem: Environmental > Terrestrial > Soil > Riparian zone | place: USA: East...
CGATCTTGTCGAGCGCCTTGATGCGGCTCTGCACCTGCGCCGCCTTGGCGGCGTGCGTCCTGAAGCGGTCGATGAACCGCTGCTCCTTGGCGAGCATCGCCTGCTGGCGGGCGTAGGCCGCCTCGCGGTTGGTGTCGCGCAGCCCGCGCTCGCGCTCGTAGAAGTCGTAGTCGCCGGAGTAGACCGTGATGGCACCGCCGTCGATCTCGACGATCTTCGAGACGATGCGGTTGAGGAACTCGCGATCGTGCGAGGTCATCAGCAGCGCGCCGGTGTATCCCTTCAGGAAGGCCTCGAGCCAGATGATCGACTCGATGTCGAGATGGTTGGTCGGCTCGTCCATCAGCAGGACGTCGGGCCGGCCAAGCAGGACGCGGGCCATCGCCACGCGCATTTTCCAGCCGCCCGACATCGCGCCAACGTCGCCGTCGATCCAGTCGTCGTGGAACCCGAGGCCGTGCAGCACCTCGCGCGCCTGGCTCTCCAGGGCGTAGCCGCCCAGGTGGTCGTATTCCTCCTGCACCTCGCCGAAGCGCGCCAGGATGGTGTCCATGTCGCCGGCGCGGGCCGGATCGGCCATGGCGTGCTGCAGCGCCTCGAGCTCGTGGTGCAGATCGCCGACGCGGCCGCTGCCGGCGATTGCCTCGTCGAGCACCGACCGCCCCGACATCTCCTCGACGTCCTGGCGGAAATAGCCGATGGTCAGCTTGCGGGGGACGGTGACGTCGCCGTCGTCCGGTGATTCCTCGCCGGTGATCATCCGGAAGATGGTGGTCTTGCCGGCGCCGTTCGGTCCGACGAGGCCGGCCCTCTCGCCCGGGTTGAGCTGGAACGAGGCCTCGACGAACAGGACCTGCCGGCCGTACTGCTTGTTGACGTTGGCGAAAGAGATCATGGGAGCCGCAGAGGATAGCACCAGGAGAGGTCATGTAGAATATCCGGCCAGGCAGGACCATGCGGAGGTACACAAATGAGCATCACGAATCTCGATCGTGCCGTGGCGTCCGCCGCGCTGGCGCTGGCGCTCGCGCCGGGGGCGTTCGCGGCCGCACCGGCCGCTCCCGTGACGGAGCCCGGCGATCTGTGGGAGGTGACCTCCAAAATGTCGATGGAGGGGATGCCGATGCAGATGCCGGCCCAGACCCACAAGGTCTGTTCCCCGAAGAACTGGACCGAGCCGCCCGGCGCAAAGGCCGACGAGAAGTGCAAGACGCTCGACTTCAAGAACACGCCGACGAAGTCGACCTGGAAGATGACCTGCCCCGGTCCGCCGGCGATGACCGGCGAAGGGGAGATCACCCGCACCAGCCCCACCGCCTACACCGGGACGATGAAGCTCACCTCCGAGGAAGGCGCGATGACGATGGCGCTCAGCGGCCGCCGGGTCGGCGACTGCGACAGCGCCGCGTCGCGACGGCTGATGGCGCAGCAGCAGGCGGAGATGGAGGGCATGGTCAAGCAGGCCGAACAGACCCAGAAGGAGACCCTGCAGACCGCCTGCACGACCGCCGGGAACTCACTGAATCTCCAGACCATGCAGGCGCACGCCACGGTCTGCGACCAGGCCACGATGAAGTCGGCCTTCTGCAAGCGGCTGGACAGCGAGGAGGGGTTCACGCTCGTCTGCCGTGAGGACGATCCGCAGGCGCCGACCACCCTGGCGGACGGCGCCGCCTATTGTGGCAAGGACCCCGAGGCGATCGAGAAAAAGTTCTGCGACGAGGCGCTCAAGAAGGAAAATCTTGACGTCCTCGGCAAGTGCTGCCCGGTGCAGGCGCAGGGGGTGGCGCAACGCGAGTGCGCCGGCATGGACTACACCGCGATGATGGGCACGAAGTACCAGGTGTTCTGCACCACCTACGCGCGCAACACGATGACCGACGAGCAGAAGGCAGCGCCACCGGAAGCCAAGAAAAAGAAGGGATTCAAGATTCCCTGGCCGCATTGATCGGCGCGGCTCTCCTCCTGGCGGCGACCGCGGTGGCAGGGGCGACCTCGGCCGCGGCGCCACCGGGCGAGCCGCCCCAGGATCGCTTCCCGAAGGCCGCCGCGTCGTACCTGGTGGCGATCGATGGGCGCGTCGTCTGGACCGGCAAGCCCGACGCGCCCGCCCCGCCCGCCTCGCTGACGAAGATCATGACCGCCCTCGTGTTGCTCGAGGGCGACTGGAAGCCCGGTTCCCCGGTCACCGTGAGCCGTGCCGCGGCGGCGGAGACCGGCTCGCGCGCCGGGCTGCGGGCGGGGGAGACGCTCGCCGCCGGCGACCTGCTCACGGCGATGCTGGTCGCCTCGGCGAACGATGCCTGCGTCGTCCTCGCCGAGCATGCCGCCGGGAGCGTGACGGCATTCGTCGTGGCGATGAATGCGCGCGCCGCGGCGCTCAGTCTCGCGGCGACCCACTTCGAGAACCCCTGCGGCCACGACGCGCCAACACAGCGCTCGTCGGCGCGCGATCTGCTGGTGCTCGCAGAGACCGCCCTCGCGCATCCCGAGTTCGCGCGCGCCGTCGCCCTCCAGTCGGCCGAGGTGAAGACGGTGGCTGGCCGGCGCATCGCGCTCAAGACCGGCAACCACCTGCTCGGCAACGCGCCGGGGGTCATCGGCGTGAAGACCGGCTGGACACCCGGGGCGGGCAAGTGCCTCGTCGTGCTCGCCGAGCGCGACGGCGCGCGGGTTCTCATCGTGCTGCTCGACGCCGCCGATCGCTGGTGGACCGCGGCCGCGCTGGTCGAGGAGGCGTTCGATGCCGCCCGCGCCCGCCGCTGACGGGGGCGCATCGAGACCCTGGATCCCGTACGCGGTGATCGCGGCGGCGGTGCTGGCGGCCTACGCCAACGCCATGGGCGCGGCCTTCCAGTTCGACGACTGGAACGTCATCGTCGACCAGCCGCGCGTCGCCGGGCTCGCGGCCTGGTGGGCGTCGATGCCGGGCATACGGCCGCTGCTCAAGCTGTCGTACGCGCTCAACAACGCCGCCGGGTGGGAGGCGACCGGGTTCCACGCGGTCAATGTCGCCATCCATCTGGTGAACTCGTGGCTCGTGTTTGCCCTGTTCGCGCGCGCCGGTCGGGCGGCGCAGGGTGCCGCGCCGCAAGGCGCGGCGCCGCGGGCCACGGATGGCCGCGCCACCCGCTTTGCGGCTCTCGCCGGGGCGCTCTGCTTCGCGCTCCACCCGGTGCAGACAGAGTCCGTGACCTACGTCTCGGGGCGGTCGAATGCGCTCATGGCGCTCCTGGCGCTGGCGAGCATCCTCGCATGGAGTGTCAGTGGCGCCCCGGTCGCCGCCCGGCCGTTCGCCCCCGCCCGGCTCGCCAGTGCCGCCCTGTTCGCGGCGGCGTTGCTCGTCAAGGAGACGGCCGCTGTCCTGCCGCTCGCGCTTCTGCTGCTGGCCGTGACGGTCTTCCCGGAACGCCGGGTGCGTTCGGTTCTGCCGCTCCTCGCGGTCCTCGGCGCGGCTGCATGTGCCGCCATCGCGAGCCCGACCTACCGGCGTCTCTTCGCCACGAGCCTCGAGGCGCGCGGCACCGGCGCCAACCTGCTCACCCAGGCGCACGGCGTGGTCTATCTGATGGGGCAGGTGGTGCGGCTCGAACGGCTGAACGCCGATCCGATGCTCCCCGTGTTCGAGAGCTGGAGCCCGCGGCTTGTCTTCGACGCCGCGATCATCGTGGCGCTGCTCGCCGTCGGGGTCGCGTCGATCCGGCGGCGCCCCGCCCCGGCCTTCGGCATCCTGTGGTTCTTCGTCTGGCTCCTGCCGACGAACTCGCTCCTGCCGCGTCTCGATGTCGTCAACGATCGCCAGCTCTACATGGCGCTCGCCGGGCCCGCATGGATTGTGGCCTGCGCGGTCGGCATGGTCGCGGCGCGGCGCGGCCCGGTGGTCGCCCTGGCTCCGACGCTCGCCCTCGCGGTTGCTCTCGGCGCTGCGACGCACGCCCGCAACCGCGTTTATGCCGATGAGGTGGTCTTCTGGGAGGACGTGGCGCGGAAGTCGCCGCACAACGGCCGCGCCCTCAACAACCTTGGCTACGCCCTGGCCCTCGCGTCACGCACCGATGAGGCCGAGGCGGCCTTCCTCGGCGCGCTGGCGCTCGACCCGGCCGACATCCGGGCGGCGGTCAACCTGCGCCTCCTGCGGGAAGGGGCGCCGGCCCCGGCGCGCCCCCGCTGAGGCGCGGCCGCACTGAGGCGCGGTCGCGCTGAAGCGCCGCTCCGGCGATCAATCGAGCGTCAGGTACTTCACCCCGTCCTCGGTCGCCAGCACCAGGCGATCACCCCAGACCGTCATGTCGACGATGTCCTTCTTGAGGTCGATCGTCTTCACGTAGGTGCCGTCCTTCTTGTTCAGCACCGTGATCACGTCCGCCCAGGTCTTCTTGGCGATCTCGCGGCGGGTGCTCAGGTAGAGGTGGTCGCCCGCCATGATCATGAGGTGACCGCCCCAGTACCGGTAGCCGAAGCTGCGCGCGAAGCGGACGCCGCGCATCGAGCCGGCCGAGAGGGCGCCGTCCTTGCCCTGGACGTCCCAGATCCGCTTCTCCTCGACGGTGTCGATGGCGCTGACCGTGAAGTTGCTGGAGGCGTAAATGGTGTCGCCGTCCACGACCATGTCGCCGGTCGCGGATTGGTCGTCGCCGATTTCCTTGCGCAGAACCTTCTTGAATTCACCCGTCGTCTCGAGCACGGTCACGAGGCTCTCGTTGACCGAGCCATCGGGCTTGGTGCCGTACGAGCCGATGAGCATGTTGCCCTTGAAGAGAATGGGACCGGCGACGACGTTGGTCTTGTTCTTGCCCTCCTTCTCCAGGACCTCGCCGGCGGGGCCGAGCCGGTAGATGTCGTAGAAATACCCGCCGACGAAATTGCCGTCGACATACAGCGGCTGCGGGCGGTACATCCGCCCGGCGTACTCGTTCGGGAGCATCGCCGGATCGAGGTCGACCTTGGAGATGGTGACCTTGCCGTCGGTGCGGGCGTAGATCTGGAACGTCTGCCCCAGCAGCACCGCGATCGACGCGGGCGTCAGGCAGGGCGCCGAGATGCGCGACGCCGGTCCGGCCGCCTGCCAGGTCTTCGTGCCGTCGGGCGCCAGCATGCCGATGATGCTCGGGGCGAACTCCAGCTTCTTCGGCATCTCGCCGAGGAAGGCCCAGACCGAGGTCTTGCTGCCGACGATCTCGTAGCCCGTATAGGCGATGCCGGTGTCGTCGACGGCGATCTCACGGACACCCGTCGGGTCGAGCGGCGTGCTCCAGAGGACCTTCCCCTCCGCGGAGACCGCCGCGATGCCGTTGACCCCGGCGACGTAGAGCGTCCCGCCGCGCGCGAGCAGGCGCGTCGGCTGGCCGATCGCGGAAAGATCCGGCGGGGCGGGCGCGGCCGGCTTCGGCTCGACGATGTTGGTGTGCTCGATCTTCTCCGCGAAGACCGGGCTGGTGAGCAGCGACAGCATGACAAGCGGCAGGACTCGTTTCGACAGCGACATCGTGATCCCCCCCCCGTGAGCGAAGTGCGACGGCGACAAGGTGCCGCGGCGAGGGATGCTGATACGACAAAAAGGGCCGGCCGTCAAGGGTTTTGGCGCTCCATGGCGCCCCCGGCCGCCGCGGACACTGGTAGAATCGCCATCCGGGGCCACGCGCCCTGCGGGAGAACGCCCATGCACAAGACGAAGAACGACCTGCCCGAGAAGATCCGCACCCAGATCATCGCCCTGCTCCAGGATCGCCTCGCCGACGCGATCGACCTGGCCAGCCAGGCCAAGCAGGCGCACTGGAACGTGAAGGGCCCCGCGTTCATCGCGCTGCACGAGCTGTTCGACAGCGTCTACGTGCACGCCGGCGGGCACGTCGACGCGATCGCCGAACGGATCGTCCAGCTCGGCGGCACGGCGGAGGGGACCATCAAGGTCGCGGCGAACCGATCCCGGCTGCCCGAATACCCGCTCACCATCGCCAGCGGCAAGGAGCATGTCGACGCCCTGTCGCGCGGCCTGGCGGTGTTCGGCGCGGCGATCAGGAAGGCGATCGACCAGGCGGACGAGGTCAACGACAAGGACACCGCCGACCTGTGCACCGAGATCTCGCGCGCCGCCGACAAGGACCTCTGGTTCGTCGAGGCGCACGCGCAAGCCGATCGCTGAGCGGGTCTGGCCGCGTGCGGCGGTACGCTCAGGGGTGCGGCGTGGCGGGGCGGTCGAACCAGGCGATCTGCCAGCCGACGAGGTAGGTGTCGAAATCCGAGCCGAGCCGCGCCGAGGCGCCGGTGCTCGCGGCAACCTTGACCGACTGATGGCGCGTGACCGGCATCGAGAAGGTCCCGCCGAGGCGGGTGGTGTTCTGGCGGCTCGAAGGCGGACCATCGTCGATCGTCGCCTCGCCACCGGCGTACCAGGTGGCATCGAACGCCACCCACGCCCGCGACTTGAAGGTGTAGCTGGCGTGCGCCTGCGCCGCGTAGAGCGGGTCCTGCTTCCTTGTCGAGTCCCCCGTGTAGAACTCGTCGTTGTCCGTGAAGAGCCATATGCCGGCATAGGCGTCGAGGAACCAGCGGCCCACGGGAACCGACACGCCCACCTCGGGCTTGAACGCCCAGCGGTTCGTCCCGATGTTGATCAGATGGGTCTCGTCGTACTGCCCGGTCGGGGCCTGCACCGTCAGGCTCACGCCGACGATGGTCTTGCGCGGCGCCGTCGCGAACTGCTCGCGGGTCATCGCTCCGGGACCGACGAAATTCAGCGAGGCCCTGATGCGCAGGTCGGCGAGACCCGATCGGCCGATGCGCTGCTGCGCGTTGCCGACCAGTCCCTCGAGATCCCCCCGCGCGTAGGAGACCCCGGCGGCGATGAGGCCCTGCTTGCCGCCGATCCCGAACGAACGCGCGTAACCGAGCGAGCCCAGGTTCAGGTCGGCCGACGCGTCGGTGATCGGGACGGTCGGATCGAAGAGGATGGCGCCCCGCGTGTTGCCGACCGCGACCGCCATGAAGTTCATTCCGACCGGCGAGCTCGAGTAGGCGCGCGGCTCCATGTCCTGGGCCAGCGCGGCGCCCGTGGACAGGCCAGCCATGAACATGCCGGTGATGAGGACGGCGGCGAGCGTGCCTGTGGTGGGATAATGCCGCGCCATGGGTGCCCGGACCTTTCGTTCGCTCGTGACCACCGTCCGCCAGATGGTCGTGGAGTTTCTCGACAACGATCCTCTCGGAGAAGCCGCGGCGCTGTCATTCTATACGCTCCTGTCGCTGGTGCCGCTGCTGCTGATCGTCGTCGGAATCGCCGGGCGGGTCTGGGGCGATGACGCGGCCACCGGGCAGCTCGCGAGCCAGATGGGCAGGATGGTCGGCCCCGAGGCCGCAGCGGTGATCCAGACCGTGGTGGCCAATGCCGGCCGATCGCAACGCGGCCACGCCGCCGTCGTCGCCGGCTCGGTGATGCTCCTCCTCGGCGCGACCACCGGCCTGGTGCGGCTCAAGGCGGCGCTGAACCGCATCCTGGGGGTGCCCGCTTCGAGGCGCCACGGTGCGTTGTGGGGCTTCCTGCATACGCGCCTCCTGTCGCTGGTGATCGTTCTGGCCGCGGGGTTCCTGCTGGTCGCCTCCCTCGGGGCCAGCGCCGTCCTCACCGCGGCGCGCCGACACCTCGAGGAGGTCATGCCCCGGGGTTTCTCCCTCGGGCCCATGGACGGCCGATTCGCGTCGATGCTCGCGGTCGCGCTGCTGGTCGCGCTCATCTACCGCCTGCTGCCTGACGCCAGGGTCCCGTGGACCAGCGCCCTGATCGGGGCTCTGGCCACGACCGGCTTCTTCGTCGTGGGGCGGACGCTGGTCGGGGTCTACATCCAGCGCGCCGGCATCGGCTCGGCCTACGGCGCCGCGGGCTCGCTCGTGGTGCTGCTGATCTGGATCTTCTACACCTCGCTGAGCCTGCTCTTCGGCGCCGAGGTTGCGAGAGTGTGGTCGCGACGCGCGCAGCGTCTTCCGGGAGCGTAGGAGTGGAGCCCGACCGGCCGCTGCAGCCCGGCCAGCCGCTGCCCGCGGCGGCGCGTGTCGGCCTGGCGCTGGTCTTCCTCCTGCTGGCGCTCCTGGCGACGCGGCAGGTCGGCAGCCTCGACATCGGGTTCCACCTCAAGGCCGGCACGTTCGTGCTCGAGCAGCACACCTGGCCGCGGACCGACCCGTTCACCTACACGCTGCGCGACCAGCCGTACATCGACACCTCGTGGGGCTACCAGGTGATCGTCGCGCTGGCCCATCGCCTGGGCGGGGCGCCGGGGCTGGTCATCTTTCACGCGGCGCTGGTGCTGGCGGTCTTCGGCCTGCTGTACCGGACGGCGCGGCTCCGCCCGATCGACCCGCATCTGCTGCCGGTGCTGTTCCTCGCCGGCGGGCTGGCCGCGGAGATGCGCTTCGAGGCCCGGCCCGAGCTGCTGTCGTGGCTCCTGCTCGCGACCGTGGTGCACATCCTCGAGCGGCGGGCGTGCGGGCGCAGCGCGCCCCTGTGGCTCCTGCCTATCATCCACCTGGCCTGGGGCAACATGCACGGGCTGTTCGTCCTCGGCTGGATCGCGATGGCGGCCTACCTGTCGGGGACATCGCGCGAGGGGCGCTGGCCGGATCGGGCGCTGCTGCGCTGGACGGCGCTGGGGTTCGTGGCGCCGATCGTCAACCCGTACGGCTGGCGCGGGCTGCTGTTCCCGTTCACGCTCGCGACGCGGCTCAACGCCGGGAACGCCTTCGCGCAGTCGATCGGCGAGTTCGTGTCGCCCTTCGGCATCACGGCAACCGATCAGTTCCCGTTCGTGCCCTGGGCGCCGCTTGCCGGGTTCTGGTGTTTCGTCGCGTTGTCGGCGCTGGGGGTGCTGCGCGCGCCGGCGGGCCGGCGGCTGCACGCCTGGCTGCTGTGGCTGCCGTTCATGGCACTGGCGGCGAAGATGATGCGCAACCTGCCGCTGCTGGTCGTGGCGACGTTGCCGCTGGCGGCGGCCGGGCTCACCTTCGCGGGCCGCGCCGCCGCGGGCCGGATCGCGGCGTGGCGGCGCGGGCGCGGCGCGGCCGAGGCGCATGCGCCGGGGCGATTCGGCCTGCCCGTCCGCCGCGCGGCGCTGGCGTTGTCGATGGCGGTGTCGATCGTGATCGGGCTGCGCGTGATCACCGACGCGTACTACATCGCCACCCGTCGGCCGGAGCGCTTCGGCCTGGGCTGGAACCGGATCGCCCTTCCCGTCGACGCCGCCCGGTTCGCGGTCGACGCCGGCCTCGGCGGACCGGTTCTCAATCACCTGAACTTCGGCGGCTATCTCATGTGGGCGCTGCCGGTGCCGGTCTTCATCGACGGTCGGCTCGAAGTGGTGGGGGAGGAGTTCTATGCCGCCTACCGCGCCGCCCTGGCGTCAGCCGAGCGGCTCGATGCGCGCGCTGAGCGCTACGGCGTCCGCTGGATGATCGTGCCGTACTCGATCAACGCGCGTCTTCTGGGGCAAGTGAGCCGCGATGCACGCTGGCGTCTGGTCTACTTCGATCACCTGGCGGCGATCTTCCTGCGCGCCGATGCCGGCGCGCCGGCGCTGAGAGATCCCGCCGCGGCCGACCCGGTCACCGCCGTGGACATCACGACCCTGCCGGGTCTCGGGCCGACCGCGCGCCCCGGCGCCGCGCGGCGCTGGCTCGACGGGCTGGTCCATCGCCAGCGGTTCCCGACGGAGGCCTACAACCGCGGCCTCTTTCACCTGTTCCGCAACGACCTGCCGCGCGCCGCGGCCGCCTTCGCCGCCGCCACCGCCGACAGCGGCGGCCGGTACTACGAGACCTACAACAACCTCGGCGCCGTGCTGCACCGCGAGGGCCGCGCCGCGGAAGCGCGTGCCTGCTATCGCATCGTGCTCGAGGACCGGCCCAACCAGGCGATAGCCCGCCAGCGGGCCGGGGCGGGGCCGTAGCGGCGCGTCACTTCCGCCGCCACCGATCCCCCGGCTCCAGGACGGTCGACGGCCCGCTGCCGTCGAGCCACTTCCTGGCGGCGGCATCGTCGCGCAGCCAGGCGTCCCAGAATGCCGTGCTCAGGGCGAGAATGACGCGGTGATGGTTGGGATTGCGCGGCGCGGCGTCGCCCGGCAGGGCGCGGTCGGTGAAGGCGGAATGTTCCGCCCCGTCGAGAACCAGCTCGTACTTGCCGCCGGGCGGCAGGGCCGGGAAGACCGCGAGACGCGAGGCGAGATCGGCATCGCCGATCGGTGCGACATCGAGCGTGCCGGTCATCAGCATCCAGGGGATCGTCACACCACCGAACGCCGCCGTCGGATCGCCGCCGCGGCGCGGAGCGCCGGGGCTGAAGGCGATCGCCGCCTTGATCCGCGCGTCGGTGTAGGACCGGCCGCCCGTCGCCAACGTCTGGCCGCTCACCGCCTGCGTGGTCACGGCTCCGAACGAGTGCCCCGACATGCCGACATGCTTGAGATCGAGCCGTCGGACCAGCGGGTTCGACGGGGTCCCATCCCACCGCGCCAACTGATCGATAACGGCGGAGACATCCCGCACCCGCAGCAGGAAGTTCTCCGGGTTGGCCGCCGGCCGCATCGCCGCCATGCGCTCGGCAGGCGGCACGTCCTGCCAGACCGCGGCGTCGCTCCCCGGGTGCTGCACGAACACGGCGACGTAGCCGCGTGCCGCCCAGTGCAGGCCGAGGTAGGCCGACCCTTCGCGCGTGCCGCCGAGACCGTGGCTGAAGAGCACGACCGGCGCCCGCGCCGCCGACGGTGGCAGATAGACGCGGATGGGGATGCCGCGCTGACGCGCGTCGTCGTGAACCGCGAGGTCGAGCGTCGCGGGTGTGACTCCCGCCGGAGTCGCCATCGGGTCGTACGGCCCCGGCCGCGCCGCCGCCGCGTTCCGGCCTGAACACAGGAGACAGAGGGACAACGCCAGCGTCGGTGCGAGTCGGGCCGGGTGGCGCCCGGCTCTGTCCATCGGTGTGTGCGGCATGCCGGACGGCATTATCACCCGGAAGCCGTCGGGGCGAACCGGGCCGGACCGCGGCCGGGACGACCGCGCCGTTGACATCCTGTCCCGCGCCGGTGTATGAAATTTCCCACACTCGTAATACCGGGGGACCGCATGGATCTCGAACGCATCAGCCTCGCCGTCGAGAAGGATCTCATCGAGCGTTTCGACGCGCTGGTGGCGCGCGCCGGCCAGGGAAATCGCTCCGAGGCGGTGCGCGACCTGATCCGCCGGCGCCTGGTCGAGGAGGAATGGGAGAAGGGCCGCAAGGAGGCGGTGGCGAGCCTCACGCTCGTGTACGACCACGGCAAGCGCGACCTGTCGGACCGGCTGGTCGAGGCCGGGCACGAGCATCACCACGAGGTGCTGGCGACGATGCACGTCCATCTCGACCACGACCTGTGTCTCGAGGTGATGGCCCTGCGCGGCAAGCCGGCCGACCTGCGCCACCTGGCGGCGTTCATGATCGGCCTCAAGGGCGTGAAACACGGACAGCTCGTCATGAGCTCCGCGAACGTGTAGGGCACGGAGATCCAGGAGTCGGAGCGCGGCGGCGATGCACATCCCGGACGGGTTCCTGAGCCCCGGTGTGGCGGCGGCGACCTGGGTGGTCGCGGGCGCGAGCCTGGCGCTCGCCCTGCGCGCCGAGCGCCGCGAGGCGGCGCCGATGCCGTCGGGAATCCTCGGATCGATCGCGGCCTTCCTGTTCGCGGCGCAGATGGTCAACGTGCCGGTGGCGCCCGGCACCAGCGGCCACCTCGTCGGCGGGATGCTGGCGGCGGTGGTGCTCGGCCCCTGGCGCGCGCTGCTCGCTTTGGCGGCGGTCCTCGCCGTGCAGGCGCTGCTGTTCCAGGACGGCGGTCTCACCGCGTTCGGCGCCAACTTCATCGACATGGGGATCGCCGGGCCGCTCGTCGGCTACGCCGTCGCCCGGCTCGCGAGCCGGGGCCGGCGCGGGCCGCGCGGTCTCGCGGCCGGGGCGATCGTCGGCGCCTTCGCCGCCACCGTGTGCGGCGCCGCGCTGGCGGCGCTGTGGCTCGCCGCCTCGGGGCTCTATCCGCTGCGTGGCATTCTGCCGGTGATGCTGGTGACCCACGTCGCCATCGGGCTGCTCGAGGCGGCGCTGACGGGGGCTGTCCTGGTCACGCTGCTGCAGTGGCGGCCCGACCTCGCCAACGGCATCGGTGCCGCCGCCGCCGACCGGCGCCCCGCGGCTCTGGCGCTCGGGATGTTCGGTGTGGCGCTGCTGCTGGCGGCGTTCGTGGCGCCGTTCGCGTCGGCGCTCCCCGACGGGCTCGACGCGACGGCGAAGGCGCTCGGCTTTGCTTCCAAGGCGCAGCCGGCCTGGACGGCGCCGATGCCCGACTACGGCCTCCCGTGGCCGCGGATCGCGATCGCGGCGCCGGCCGTGGCCGGGATCCTCGGCACGGTCGCCGTCGCGGTTCTCGCCTGGGCGATCAGCCGCTCGCTCGCGCTCCGGTCGCACGCGGTGCGCGACGATGCCGCCCACCGATGAAGATGCCGGCCACTGACAAGGCGCGCGTTGTGCGCCCAGTCGCGCGACCCCGGGCCGGATTCGTCCTGGCGGCGGGCGCCGTCGTCATGGTGAGCGCCGCTCTTCTGCCGGCCGGCATCGACGGCCGGCCGGTGCCGCCGTTCAGCTGGGTCTCCTGGAGCGTCGTCCTGGCCGCGTCGCTGGTCATGCTGTACCGGGCGAGCGGCGGCCTCGCGCGCACGGCGCGTCATCTGCTGTGGCTCCTGCCGCCGGTCCTGATGCTGACGCTTCCCGCGACTGTCTTCGCCGCCGCCGGCCGGCGTGGCCACGTGGCGCTCGCGCTGATACTGCGCTCGCTGTGCGCCGCCGCCGCCGGCATCGCGACGGTGACGCATCTCGGCCCCGCGGGGGTGGTCGCGGGACTCGCAGCGCTGCGGGTGCCGCCGCGCCTGGTGGAGATCGTCCACGCCATGCTCGTCAGTCTCGCGGCGATCGTCCGGCAGGTCGCCGGCATGCAGCGGGCGCGCGCCGCGCGCCGGATCGGTCCCGCGCCCTGGTCGGCGCTGGCGGCGGCGCCGGTTGAGACCCTGCGCGGCTTCGGCCGGCTGGTCGGGGCGCTGCTGCTGCGATCGCTCGAGCGCGCCGAGGCGCTCGAACGGGCGCGCCGCGCCCGGCAGGGGGCCGACGCATGAGCACGCCGCCGCGGCCGGTGTCGGTGGCGGTCGACGGGCTCGACTATCACTACCCGGACGGGATGGGGGCCCTGTCCGGCGTCCGGATCGCCATCGAGCCCGGCGAGCGGGTCGCGCTGCTCGGGCCGAACGGCGCCGGTAAATCGACGCTCCTGCTGCATCTCGCGGCGCTGCTGCCGGAGCGCCAGCGCTATGTCCACCGCCACGCGTTGTCGGACGTGGTGCACCGCCACGATGTCGTGCCGCACGTCACCATCGACGGCATCGTCGCGGCGCCCGCGACCCTGGGCGCCATCCGCGAGCGCGTCGGCATCGTGTTCAGCGATTCCGACGACCAGCTCATCGGTCTGACCGTCTTCGAGGAAGTGGCGTACGGGCCGCGGGCGCGGCGCTGGCCCGACGACCTGGTCGCGGCCGTCGTCGCCGAGACGCTCGCCGCGGTCGGCCTCACCGGCTTCGACGAGCGCTCGCCGCATCACCTGTCGGCGGGCGAGAAGCGCCGGCTGTGCATCGCCGGTGTCCTGGCCTGCCGCCCCGGCCTGCTTCTGCTCGACGAGCCGTCGGCCGGGCTCGATCCGCGTGGCCGGCGCGAGCTGGGGGCGCTCCTTCATGGGTTGGCCGCGACCCAGGTCATCGCGTCGCACGACTTGGATTTCGTCGGCCGGCTCTGCTCGCGCGCCGTCCTGCTCGATCGCGGCGCCATCGTCGCGCAGGGGGAGACCGGCGCCCTGCTCGCCGACCGCGCCCTGTTGCGACGGCACGGTCTCGAATAGGCGCCGCGGGCGCGCCGGCCGCCGTCATCGCGGCGGCCGGCGGTGGTACGATGCCGCCCATCCGCCGCGACCCTCTCGCGCCCAGGAGGAGCACCGATGAAGCCAATGAACCAGGTCCGCCGGCCCGCCATGCTCGCGTTCGTGCTCGGTGCTTTCGCGCTGGCCGGAGGGTCGTGGGCCCCCGCGGCGCAACCGGAACCGCAACCGACACCGCCGCCGTCCGCCCCGCCGGCTCCCATGTACCCGGACCTGCCGAGCGAGACACCGGCGAAGTTCGAGCCGGCCACCACCAGCCACGACCACATCCGGCGCGAGGTGATGATCCCGATGCGCGACGGGGTCAAGCTGCACACCGTCATCCTGGTGCCGAAGGGCGCGGCCGCCGCGCCGATCCTCCTGACCCGCACCCCGTATGATGCCGACGAGCTCACGCAGCATGCCGAGAGCGCCCACCTCGGTCCGGTTCTCCAGGGGTACGACAACGCCACCGACGTCATCATCGAGGGCGGCTACATCCGTGTCGTGCAGGACGTGCGCGGCAAGCATCACTCCGAGGGCGACTACGTCATGAACCGACCCCAGCACGGGCCGCAGAACCCGACGCCGGTCGATCACTCCACCGACACGTACGACACCATCGACTGGCTGGTGAAGAACGTTTCGGAGAGCAACGGGCGCGTCGGCATCCTCGGAATCTCGTACGACGGCTTCCTGCCGCTGATGGGGCTGTTCAACCCGCACCCGGCGCTCAAAGTGGCGGTGCCGATGAATCCGATGGTCGACGGGTGGATGGG
>Ga0210377_10002922_pt1 | contig 14749 bp, 20 predicted proteins | sample PLM4_65_b1redo_FD_155480 | JGI IMG/M metagenome (GOLD analysis project Ga0210377, IMG submission 155480) | Groundwater sediment microbial communities from an aquifer in East River, Colorado, USA - PLM4_65_b1 redo | ecosystem: Environmental > Terrestrial > Soil > Riparian zone | place: USA: East...
ATGGTCGCCTGCGGGTGGCGGAATGGGGGCTTTTGCACCCTCGCCTTCCCCGGCACTTCGCTCATGCCGTACTTCTCCAGCAGCGCCCGATGTTCCTTGTCTGGCCCGCGGACGGACACGGGCATGTCGGAGAACGCCATTTCCTCCGGCAGCTTCGGGTCGCTGTCGGGTTCGAGTTGCGACTTTCCGTCCAGGGACCGCTTGCGGTTGCGCCTTGCGGGCTTGCCGACGGTGTAATCCTTGACGCCCTCGGCCCCGGCCGTCTCCACGGCGGGCTTCAGCGGCTCTGGATCTGGAGCCTGACTGGGGGCGGGCGAAGGGGAATCCGCTTCGGCTTTGACCTCGGCCGTGGCGTTCAGTACCGCGGCGTTGTGAACGAGCGCGGGATCTGGCGGCGGCAGAGCCGTACTCTGGCGCGCGAAATTCGCGGTCAGCCGCGCCTCCATCTCATCGATCCGCTTCTTCACCATGCCCGCGATCTTCAGTTCCGCCAGCAAGGCGCCCTTGGGCATCTCGGCGGTCAGGTGGGAGATTTCCGGCTCGCCGCCGAAGTCCGTCGCGTGTTCCTTGGCCCATGCCAGGATTCCGACCGGGTCCAGGGCGATCACTTCATTGGGGATGATCTGGCTCATGGCGTCACCTGTTAGGGATAGAGAACGAATTGCACGGCGCGCACGTCGTAGATGCCGACGCCAGCGGCCCCGTGACTCACCACATCGATCGTGTCCGCCGCCGAGTACATCCGGCTGGGCAGGGTGCCCAGATTGACCGAGGTGTAGATCGTGCCGGCTGCTGCGTTGCCATCCACCTCGGCCAAGTAGAAGTCCACATCGTCGCCGTCCCCCAAATCGAACGTCTGCGCGGCGCCCTCGGCGGTGATGATCTTCATCGAGGCCAGCAGCACGAACACCCCCGGCAGCACCGTCAGCACCTGCGCCACATCGGCATCCGCTTGGTTCTTGTTGGCGGTGTTGAGGCGGTTCCCGATCACCTGGCAGAGAGGGGTTTCCCGGTCGGCCTGATAAGTGACCTCGTGCGTGCCGGCAGTCAGTGGGTTCGTGGCCATCTTGGGTCCGCTCCGTTACAGGGTCAGGGCGCCGCCGTCCATGTTGATGAGTGCGGCGGTCAGCCTGAGTTTCACGAGGTCGGCTGCGGCGCCCAGCGTAATGATGTCGATCGTGTCGGCGGTCGTGATGAATTTCCCTCCCAGAATCCCGTAGAGCTGCGTCGGGATGGCAGATTCCACGTTCCCGGCATCGGTCGCGTCCGTGTACGCGACGCTGGAAGTGTACCGGACCGGCGGCGTGCCGGTGTTCAAGTCGGTTCCGTCCAGGAAGGCGTCGGCGTCCACGCCGGTAATCCCAGTGTCCGCCGTAAGCGCCCCGCCCTCCAACGTGAGTACCTGCATCCCCACCAGGAATATCCAGTAGCCAGCGGCGACGGCCAGCATTTCGGCAACGTCGTTCTGCGCCTGATTCGTCAGCGCCGCATCCAGGATATTCTCGACGATGTGGAAATTGCGCTGGCCGCCGGAACGGACGTTGGGGCCCGTCCCGGCGCTGTACAAGTTGGTTGCCATCGGTGGCCGCTCCCAAAAAGGTCAGACCATGACTACGCGAACACCCCGCCCGTCCCGGTGCCTTGCGGGCGTTTGGTGAGGCCGTCGCCCACGGTGTCGATCACGAACGATGTCAGTCGCACCTTGTACAGGTCTGCCGCATTGTTGCTCAGGATGTCGATCGTGTCGGCGGCGGTGAACAGTTTTCCGCCAGGCACAGAATAGAGCTGCGTCGGGATGGCAGATTCCACGTTCCCGGCATCGGTCGCGTCCGTGTACGCGACGTTGCTCGCGTAGTAGACGGGTACCGTCCCTGTGTTGAGGTCCGTTCCGTCCAGGAAGGCGTCGGCGTCCACGCCGCTCACGCCAACGTCGACCGTCATGGTGCCCCCTTCCAGGGTCAGCACCTGCATCCCAACGATCATGGCCAGCCAGCCCGCCGACATCCCCAGCATCTGGGCAATGTCCGCGGAACCCTGGTTGTCCAGGGCTGTGTCCAGAATGTTGGCGATCACGCCGGACCGGTTCAGGTTCTCGTTGGAGAACCGGCGCCCGCCGGTCGTCCCGGCGGGGGAGTAGTTGCGGGTGGAGGCCATCTGACTTGCTCCTCAAGAAAGTTCAGTCCGGTGCTATCGCCAGCAGGTTATCCCTGCACCCAGCCCTGCTTGCCGAGGAAGATCGGCTGCACGGTTTTCCAGCCGAACACCTGCAGCCCGCGGATCAGATCGCCGAAGGCGTCGGGGTTCTTCAACGATTCGGTCTTGACGAAACTGTTGGCGAACGTAACGGCCGCACGGTTGCCGTATGTCCCCTGGACATAGCCGCCGGAGGTGGTCAGGTTCGGGGTGGAGAAGAACTCGAACGACTGCATCGATCCAATCTTGCCGGAACGGATCATCGACTCGCTGGTGCCCATCTTCTCGGCGGACACGAACAGGGTGTTGAGCGAGAAGAGCGATTCCAGCCAGTACGGAACGACCATCCAGTTCCCCGCTTCGGGGCAGAACTTTTCCTTCAGTTTCTGCTTCGCGTCCACCACCAATTTCGGCAGATTGTTGGCCGTGACCGTCAGGTCGGAGAGGATGTTGTCGGCGTGGGCATCGGCGTAGATGTTGCCCAGCACTTGCTGGTCCACATACCGGCGCTGCTGGATCGAGGCGTTGGACTCCAGCTTCGTTCGGTACTTCACATCGGCCATCTGTTCCTGAAGGTCGTCGATTGGGATGTTCCAGTAGCTGCCGTTGTCGATCAGCAGCTCGGTCTCCTCGTCGATCACCTGCTGCTGGGCCAGCGTCATGCCGGCGTAGTAGCGAGCCACAGTGGCTTCGGGGTCGCGGCGGATGTTGACCTTGTCGCCGAATTTCTTGATTTCACCCTCGTAGTCCATGTTCACGATCTTCGGCGTCAGCGCCTCCTCGTAGTAGCGCGCCAACAGCTTCATCGAGAACAGTTCCGGGATGAACACACCAGCCGGCAACTGGGCGAATCCCTCGGACCGGGGAAAGTTCTGGGCCATGGGTCTACTCTCCGCGAATGCGTTGGGCGCGTCGCCACCTGTAAAGGGGCGACCTAACGCCGCTTATTGAGCGTGGCTACTTGGAATTTCCGGGATTCGGTGGAACTAGCGCCTAGCCGTACAGTTGGCCCGCTTGCTGCGCCTTCTCGACTTTATCGAGGAAAACGCGGAGCTCTTCCGGCTTGTTGGCGAGTTCCTTCTGCTTCTGCCTCACCTCGCCCATCGTCATCGGCTGGACATCGCCGGCGATCGGGGGTGGGGCCGGTTGCAGATCGGGTCTGACCGATCCTGCCGCAGCGGCTTTCCTGCGCTTCTCTTCTTCGAGGCGCTTGGCGGCCGCGACATCGCGGGGATTGGACTTCCTGAACTCGGAGAGGACGTAACAGAACTCATCGACCAAGGCGCCCTGCTGGCCTTTCTGCGGATACATCATTGGCACCCACGTCCCCGCCATGGGGTGTCCGTAGAGCCATTCCAGGAAGGTCTGGTCGGCGTCCGTCCCATCCGGGGATGCGCCAACAAGGGTCTTCCAGTCCGCATGTTCCCTCGACACTTCGCGCTCGAAGGTGGCCTGGTCCTGCTGTTCCTGCGACTGCGTTTGGGATGCGGCGTGTGCCTGGAGACGTTGAATCACCTCTCCAACGGGGGCAAGTTCCGAGCGAAAGTTCTCGATCGCCTCCGCAATGCCAGCCTCCGCAAGAGCCCGAATCGCCGCTTCTTGTTCGATGGCGAACTGATCGCCATACGTTTCTCTGGCGGTATCCAGGTACTTCTTGACGGCTGCACTGCGCTCCGCAATTTTCGCCGGCGCCCGGGGCGGTTCTGCCGCCTGTGGTGCTGGTTGTCGCGGTTGAACTTGCTGAGGTTGTCTCGGCCGGGTAAAGAGCCGCACCGCCTGCGGCGTGACTCCATCCTCGGCGTAGACCACCTCCACGTCCCGTCCCTCTCGCATCGCTGTCACCAGCGAGCTGTACTGGCCATTCAGGCGCTTGAAGGCATCGGCGCTCCGTTTAACCCGCTGTTGATCGGTCTCTCCGGGCTCGTCGCCCGCTTGCGGTTGCGGATTGGGTGCAGGAGGCGGATCGGATGCCGGCTGCGCTGGCGCAGTGCTCGGCTCGCCTGTGGGTGCCTGCGGTGGGTCCGCAACGGGTACTGCTGGCGGATCTGCTGACGATCCGGGAACGTCTGGATACTTCTCGGCAATTTCCGCCCGAATCCTCTCGGCTTCCGTGTCGTAGGTCCTGATTCCTGATGCCATCCGGCGTCTCTCTCGGGCCTCAGTTGAGGTACTCCGACGGTCCGGGCCGCATCAGTGCGGTAGTCCGGGCGCCGCTGTATGACGTTTTGATCTTTAGTTTTTGGTTTGTCAAGCGGGGAGTGGAACGTGCTCCTCTCGTCGCTGCTGGGCGTGCGTCTTCGGATCCCAGCGCAGGCAGTCCCCAAGGTCCCTGATGATTCGCAATTGTGCGGCGGAATCCCTGCGCTCGGCATCGGTTGTATTCGGCGATTCGATGATCGTTTGGGCCTCTCCACGCAGTTCTTCGAGGTGTGCGGCCAGGGCGACGCGCACGCGCACGCCCTCCTGGGAGTGCAGGTCCTCCAGCAGGTTCCTTCGCATCTGAATCGACATGGCGTTACCTCATCGTTCCGCGGCGGGGCGGGTTGGTCATGCCCATCTGCATCCCTGGGTGCGGCGGCGGCGCACCAGGGCCGGATGGCGTCTCTTTGTCCATCGCTGGGCCGACCTGCCCGCCCAGTGCCTCTGCCTGCTGGGCCTGCTGGGCGGCAAACTCCTCATCCGAGATGAAGGCATCCGAGGGGTTGAAGCCCAGTGTGCGGGCGAGTTGGCGCATGAAGAAGTCCAGATTGGCCTTCGGATTTTGCGCGAACACCTGGGCGGCCTGGATCAGCCGCTGCGATTGCACCTCGCGGGACATCAGGGCTTTGGCGCCGGTCGCCACTACCTTGCAGCCAACGAAGATCCAATCCTTGATGGAGTACCGCATGTTCCAATCGTAGTACCCCTCGACGATCGGCTCCATTACGTAATCGTCGATATTGCACAGGATTTCGTTCAACTGCTTTCCGGCGTTGGTGTTGAGAATCGACATTCCTCCGACGGTTTTTGTCGTCCCCGCCCCCGTCATGCCGCCCGTCAGGGCGGGCCGGCTCGATTCCTCGTCGGCCATGCGCCGTGCAAAGTCCACGACCATCATAAACTGCTGGGTGTTGACCGGAATCTCGAACACCTGAATCGCCTTCTTCCCGGAATGGCCGTCGTGCTTGGTGAGCCATACCTTCCAGCCGTAGATGTCGTCGGCGTTTTCCGGAGCCTCCCAGAAGAGGCTCGTGTTGACCTCGAACATGGGGCCCGTGGCGATCGCCATGTTGTCCAGCGTGTGCCGCATCCCGGAATTGCAAATGTCCTGGCTGGTCTTCATGCGGATCGGCATCCCCTGGCCGAATGGCCCGAAGCCTGGCGTGCCGCGGCGGAAGATCGGCGCCAACTTGTAGAGGTTGCCGGGGGGCGCTTTCTTGATGCGCAGGCGGAACTCCCCGCACACCATGATGTCCGCCTTCACGGACACCTGTAGCGCCTCGTCAGGCACATCGTCGATTCCGCAATCCTTCAACTCCTGGCCCGTCAATTCCCCCCAATAGTTGAGTATCCTCCACCGGGCGGAGCGACTTACCTCGGCGTCGCCAACGAAGGCGCGAATCTCCTGGGTATGAGGCTCCGGCGTGTAGTTCCCGCTGGGATATTGCTGCAGGCACCGTAGCACTGCCGCCGGGTTGACTCCCTCCTGCGTCGCCAAGTCCAGCATCCCGCGGCGGTCAAGGGTCATCACCTCGATCATCGAGCGGTTGGGATCGAAGTCGGTGGATTCCATGTCGGGGTACAGGTTCAGGATCGACACGTACCGGCAGACCGGCATGAACCCAATCCCGTAGTCCACCTCCGCGATCGCCTTCATGTTGGCGTCGTAGCGTTCCTCCCATTTCGGCTTCTCGTCCTTGATGGTGAATGGCCCCTTGATTCCCATGGTGCCAAGAATCACGCCCTCGTAGGCCGCCAAGGAAAGCTGCTCGGGCAGGTCGCCATCGTCCATCTGCCCTTGGATTTCCATCTTCATGCCGTCGGCACGAAGCTCGCGCTCCTCGTTGATGATCTCGTAGGTGGCGCCGGGCGGGAACCTGTCGGGCGGGATGGGCGTGTTTGCCGCCAGCTTCCGGGGTTGAAGATCCCACGTCCGGTCGCTGCCGGCGCCGCGCAGCACATCCATCACGTCGCCGTGCAGGGCATCGCATTTCATCCGGGTGAGGCCGACCCAGGCCTTGCTGCGGTTCGGGTTTGCCGCTAGGCGGGCGGCCTCTTCGCCGCTGTACTGGCCATTGTAGCGCCGGATGCACTCCATCCACTCCTCTTCGAGCGGGCGCCTCCGGTTGCGACGGTCCTCCCACAAGGCGTTGATCCTGGCGGCCAGCAGCGACGGCTGGACTTGGGATTGCAGCATCACCCCCAACTGTGCCTGGAGTTGCTTCAGTCCTCCGGTAGCACCAGACAGCACCATGTCGGACGGGCGAATCGGCGGCTCCTGAACGACTAGGGCCTGCCCGGGCACTTGGGCGGAGCCATCCACTGGCGTGGTTTCAGGCGCCGCCAGCAAGGCGACTGGCTGCGGGGGTGGCGGGGCGGGAACGCCGGCCGGCGCCGGCGGAGGGCCATTGGCGACACGCCTGGGCTGACCAGCCAGCAACTGCAGATCGTCGGGGTTCTGCATGGCTCTATGGTCCGATGTATTCGTACCGTTTGGTCGATCCCTGCCTCATCCGGCGACGGTAGTCGCCGCTCGCTGGGACTCCTTGGCGAATCTTCATCACGATGTACTGCAAGGCGTCCTGGACGTGGCTGAACTCGTTTTTCTCAGGCTCGAACTCGTAGACATCGGTGCCGGCCTTTCTGACCTTCCTCATCTGATACCCGTTCTTGAACCCGGTAATCAAGACCGTGCAGCGCGGGTCGATCACGATGCCCGGGCTGCCGTTGGTCAGGTAGTGCTCCACCGCATCCAATCTGGGGGCGATGCGGAACTCCGGGGCGCTCTCGGTGGGGATGCCTTCCTCGCGCAAATAGTCCTCCCACGAGTGTTCATCGGATCCGCCAGGCGCGGCGCCGGCGGGGTCGCCCACGGACACGATACGGCGATGGTCCGGGTATAGGTTGCCCAGCACCATGTTCTTGACGTACCGGGAGAACAGGCGTGGGGACATCCCGCGGGCGTTGATCTTGGTCGAGATCACCTCGCGCAGCACCAGCACCTGCGCCTTGGCGTTTACCTGCAGGATCACACAGGCCGGCGTTCCCCCATAGTCCCAGCCCAGTTGAAGCGGCAGAAACTTGTTGTACTCCAACGGCACCGCCGAGACGTGCCAGGGAACGGTGACGCCGGCCACCACCTTGGACGCCTCAAAATCCGGGAACACCGGCCGGCCCGTCACATCCGTCCCGTATTCCCCATCCACGTAGACCTTCTTCCAGGCGGCGGTCGAGTTGCGAGCCTTCCGTTCGTACCACACGCGCCCCGTCTTGCGACGCTGTTCAGCGGGCAGCTTCATGCTTTCCGAGTTCTGGTTGATGTACTCCAGGTTCTCGGCCTCCGGCGCCAGCCCGCCAGCCTGGTGCAAGATGCACCAGTCGGATGGATCCAGGTCCATGGACTCGATCGCGTCGCTGTTCTCATCCAGTTCCAGCATCGCGTCTTCCGCAAACGCTTCCGGCGTACTCGCTTTGGCGATCGCCTTGCCCGAGGCCGCCAGCAATCTGGCCTCGATCAGTGGGATCCAGTGCAGTTCGTCCGGTGGGTTTGTGTCCATGATGATTACGTCGTACCCCGCACCGCCTTCGCTGGCGGGCGGGTAACGCCCCGTCCGGCCGGCAATGTCCATAATCAGCTTCAGCGGAATGAACTTGACCTCGTTGGCCCAGGCGGCCGTGAACTGCGTCCCCAACGCCTTGCGGACGTGTTCCGGTTTGTCCATCGAAACGAACCAGATGTCCGCCTCGATGTCGCCGGTCCGGTAGTAGAAAATGATCGGAATGTCGTAGCGAATTTCCCCCCAGTATCCCGCGGGAGCCCACTCAAGCCAGGACTGAATAGTTGAACTTTTTAAATCGGGATAGGTCTGCGAGCACCAGAAAGCCTTGCCGTTGCGGCGCACATAGACGACGTGTGTTTCCACCTCCAGGCAGTAGACCTTACCAACGTACTGTTTCTTTTTCCAACCCGGGTAGCGGTCCGCATACCCCTGAACCTTGAGCGCTGGGGTGTGCTTGCTGGAATTCACGAAGGTGACGGTGTATTCGACGGCGGATGTGACGATGTTCACGCCGTTGTGAACGCTAACGTGGCCACGGCGGTCCCGTGAGGTGACGTTGGCCACCATGCCCGCCTTGAGGGCGATTTCCTGCAAGTCGCCGGCCAATCCCGGAGAACTCGTCCAAGCGGTTGTCACCCGGCCGACCATGCCATCCCCGGCCAGGAATCCCTTGATGAAGGCTTGCAGATGTTGCGGAGGGGCGGCCTTGGCCCATGCCGGGATGCGCTTGGTTAGCGAATTTCCGCACTTGGAAAGTTCTTCGGTCAGCGCATCCGTCTCCGGCGTCTGCCGGACTGCGTATTGGATGCAGCCACCAGATACTTTCACTTATCGGTGTGGCAGACCTGCCGCCGCAAACAAACCGCGTACGTACTCTGGATCCTTCTTCTGACTGATGATGCAACGGTAGTGAGGCTTGCCGCCCGTGCGGCGCGGATAGATGCCCGCGTAGCCCTCGGCAAACCAAAATCCGAGCCATTCGAAGAACGCGGGGCTTCGCTCGGTTGGCGCACCCTCCCAGAGTGCATCCCGCTTCACTCGTACATTGATCTTCCCGTAGATGTCCTGTGCGGTCTTGAATTCGTACCCACTCCATACCTGCTTGCCAGCCTCAACGCTCAGTGTGCTGGCGTACATCCTGTGGTCGGGCGTCACGCAGAAATCCACGCCCTCGTTCTCGAAGGCAACCATCTCACCGACGTAGTCGGCTTGGTAGTAGTAGGTTGGCGCACTGAACTCCAGCCGGTCGTTCCTGAGCATGGCGACCCGGTCAGACTCGGCCAAGTCCTTGAAAAGCCGCCAGCCTCGGTTCTCGGTGAGGATTTCAGTTTCGTCGTCATAGCAGTTCCGCACAACGAGAAAACGGGTACGGCGCTTGCCGTCGCTGCCTCTGCGTTGCTCGGCCGCCATGCGGATGATATCAATCACGCAGGCGGTGGATTTGCCGGAGTTGATGGGGCCGATGATGATCTTGAACAGGGCCTTGCTGGCGTGGAATTTAGCCGCCGTCAAGCCCGCCGAGTACACCTTGTTTCGATTCGTCGTCGGAACCGGCGTCAGGGCTTCCGCCTCCGTCAACTCCCGCTGGCTGGCGATCTCCTTCAGGCTGGGACGGGCCATCCGGTTTTTCCTCTGGCAGGGCGGGCACTGGGGATCGGTTCAACACCAACGGCTCGGAGTGCACTCCAGTATTGGGCGCATTGAGGTTGATAATCAAGGTGGGGCCGCCCTGGCCAGAATCCCCGCCCGGGACGATCGGAGCCCGCAGTGCCCCCTTCACCTGCGCGAACAGCCGGGCGGCCGTCTGCAGGTCATGCGCTTCGATCTCCTCGTGCTGCGTAATCGTCGTCGTTTCCGTGCCGTCCTGATTCCGTTTCGTTACTGTTTTGGTGTCGACCTTGATGCGCTTCAGGCCGCGGGTGTTTTCCTTGGTCAGGTCCTTCAGCGCCAATTGCCCTTGATCTCCCTTGGTGTACAGCCTGCCGATGTCGAACTGGGTGATGAAGTAAAGCCGCTCCAGCAACCGGTCCATCTCGGTCGGCTCGGTGACAATGTCCACCCAGAGTTGCCGGGCCTCCAGCAGGGCGTCGCGGAGTTTCTTGTGAAGGAACCACTTTTGCGCCTTCTCGGCCTGAGTCTGCGTGTCTCCCACCAGGAGTCCCGCTGCGATCGGATTTCCGATCGCAGGCGAGCCTGGGTGGGTGAAGGCGGCGATGCGCAGCAACTGCAGGATCGTGAAATTGCGATCCGCCAACGTCTCGTGCAGGCGCTTCAAATGCAGCGGGGCAACGAATGACAGGGAACTGGCTAGAAGGTCGGAGGCATTATCCTTTTGCGGTGAAAGCTCGGAAACCATACGGGGTTGACCTTCACCAAGTCGAGTATGTTGCAGTAGCCGTCCTCTCCGGCCGGCGGGGTCTTCACGCCCCAGAAGCGTAACTCCAACAGGAACGACCGGGCAACCCGCATCTTCTTCAGTTCGCGCTCGGCCGCCTCGGCCCATTCCCACGGTTTGCCGCGGTGCTGCACGGCCGTCTTGAGCATCACAGCCGAGATCGTCTTGAAGAACGCCTTGCCGGCTACGATTTTCGCGGCGTCCAGGTCCTGCTTGGTGACGGGGATCACCCGAGGGCGGTGGATGGGTTTCGTGAATTTCAGGTACGGGTCGGGCGGATCCAGGCCCATATCGTCGCGCAGGACACGCAGGCAGACCCGGCGGGTATCGTCGAGATGCACTTGGCTGGAAGGGACAACGAACAACTCTGCGCGGTAATTCGTGAAGTCCGCACCTACCTCGTCCACGACCTCCGCCCACGGGCCAAGGTGGTAGGCCAGCCGGGTACGCAGTTTGTCCAGGCGCTCGTGCAACTTGCCGGTCGTCTCGCCTTCCGGGATGGGCAACTGCACACAGAAGGCGGCTGACTTGCTCGCGTCGGTCATCAGGTTAGCGTCGGCTCAAGAGAAACAAGCGGCAGGCTGAGGATATCGAACGGCCCTCTCACTCCATCGGTCAGATAGGCCGATGCCTCCAACGCCGTTGTCAGCGCAACCTTCGCCGAAGAAGGCCCAGAGGCCCATTCGCGCATCGCCCACAGCACACCAATGGCTTCCTTCGGATTGCCGATACCGAAGAACGGCAAGTGCGGTTCCAGCACAGAACCGTAGTTGGCAATCTCGAACAACCGTCCCTCAACACCAATCAGCAGACAACCATCCAATATTTGTTGGCCATCCTTGGTTGTGAACGTCCCCAGTTCCTTGGCTCTCTCCCACACCCATATGCGAAGCGTGTCTTGTATCCATACTATAAGGCCGCCGTAGTGAGAAATCGCGTCATACTTTGGCCAATCGGAACGATGCAGTAATCCGACCAATGCCATCGTTCCAGCGATACCAATCAACGCACCGCCGACATCTTTCACCTTGGGATGCCGGGAAATTACCAGTTGCCCATCTCCGCAGGAAATCGCCCGGTCCCCGCCCATCCAGACGGTGCCGTCCTTGTCCACCAGCCCAACGATGCAGGTCATGCGTGAATCTCCTTTCTGTTCTTGAAGTACTTGGTGCCTGAGTGCTTCCCCTCGGAATACATCCTGAAGGCGATGTCCCAGTCCTCCGGCTCGGCCGACTGCTGCGCTTCTTCCATTTTGTCCAGCCGTTGGCGCGCAACCGTGAAATAGGAGTCAAGTATATAATTCCACTTCTTTTGGGCGCGCTTTCGTCCGTGTTTTTCCGCGGCCTGACGATCTTGCGCTGTCCAGACCAGCGAGGATTCCGAATCCTCGTAATCGGCCTCGTACCCGCCACCGGAGCGGATCAACTCTCTTGCTTCTTCCCGTAGCGATTCCTCCGGCGCGGTTAGAGAGAAGTCGAACAGCAACGCCTTGGCGCGCTGAATCCAGCGATCCTTTTTCATGCGTCCTCACTCCCGTGGGGCTCCGGATCGGGCGGCCGAGTCCGGGCAAACTCCTCCGGCGTCTTCAGCCGCAGGCGTCCAACCTCGCCCTCCGGCCAGTAGAACGTGGGCCCCCGATGATCCGGGTCCCGAGCGGCCCGCTGATCGTTCATCGTGAAGCTGTGGGCGACCTGGCGGGGCACCCCCTCGTCCCGCGCCCGTTGCGTCAGAGCAGCCTTGCGCTCCGAGTCTTCCTCGCGGTCCACGGCGTTCCAGGCGTCCCGGACGCGCAGCATCTTGGCGGCCTGCTTGTAGCTGATCGAGTGCTCCGGCTTGCGGTTCATCGAGGCTTCTCCTCCTTCTCGAAGGTATCGGCCGGCAACTGATCGCCAGGGACGTAGAAATCCCCGGCCCGGTTGACCACGGCAATCAAGGCCCGGGCCTCGGTGTCGTAGGTGCGCATCGGCTCCTGGACGATTTCACCGATGGCGTCCTCGTCCTTACTCCATCCGAACATGATGCGTCCCAGCGATTCTCGTGGATAGGGCCGGAACGGATTCACGATCAGGTGAAGCGTCTGTGGAACGGTGCTGCCGAGCGGGGATTTGCCGTGTCGGCGTAGTTGCAATTTCACCCCCTTGGGATGCAACTCCATCCCATCCAGGGTCCAGCGCGGCGTCAGGCGTTTTTCAACGTCCCACACGATTTGTTCGTGGGTCGAGCGCAGCATGAACGGCCAGCGGAGTTTCACGGCGTCACCTCGTCAGGATGTAATAGCCAAGCACAATCGCGGTGCCCATCCAACCGCACCCCACTAGGGCAATGGCGCCGACGAACCGCTTGATCTCCTTGGTCTGCTCGCGCAGGGCGAAATGACACCACGCACGGGTCTCCGACAGTTCCGCGCCGACGCTTTCCACGATGATCGCTACGGCCCGCTGCAACTCGTCGTCCTGCTCGCCGATCGTCTGCGTGGCGGTGAGATCGTGGACCTTGCCGATCTTGCGGCGCGGTTTGAGCGTGGCGAGTGTCAAAATGTTCGGATTCTCTGGTGCCGTCCGGGGTGGATCGAACTTCTGGAACTGCTCGCTGTCATGGTCGAAGTGGAACGGGCAGAGAGTTCCGATCACGAATTGCCTATTCTCAGACAGCACCGCGACCCTCTCGGCCATGAACCCGTCCGCCGCGCAGACGGGGCAATCCCCGGCCGCCTTCCACTGGATCAGCCGGCCAAGAGACAAGTCCTTCATCCGGCCAAAGGCCCGTTCAGTGTAAGAGTCCATCAGCGCCCCCCTTTGCCCATGGCCACCAACGGCGTCTGCCGCGGGAGTTCGGGCGGTTCCTGGTCAACCCGCTCCACCGTGATCTGCAGGCGCTGGCGCTTGACTGGGGTGCCCGGCACATCCTCCCCGAACGCCACCCACACCGTCGAGACCTTCGGCATCTGCCCGATCGAACCCACCTCGTCGCTGACCGTCGCCCTGAATTTCTCCTTGCGCAGCACGTTGTTGTTGAAGCGACGCATGGCTTGGGCGACGACGGCACCCGGGGAATCGTTGGGCGAGTCCAGCTTCACGTTCCCGCCGATGGAGCCGACCTGCACAAGTTGGAACTCCGGCGGCAAATTGAACCGGTCAGAGGCATCGAATGTGACCGTGCGCGTCGTCCCATCTGGCTTTTGGATGACCGCCGTCAGCTCGCCCGCCGCATCCTGGCACTGGACGGACAATACGCGGAACCGCGAGATGGCGCGCGCCTCCACGCGCAAGTCGCTGCCCTCTCCGACTAGATCAACATCGTCATTGTCGACTTGCTTAAACTCTTTCATCTTCATCCCCAACCCTGCGGCGCGTGAAAATATCGCGACCCCGGAGCCATGGCTGTAGGTGACACGGGCTGGTTTGGGCTTCGGCAATGGGTTCCCGGCCAGTCCCAGCGCCCACAGGATCAACTTGTAGCGTTCGATGAAGGTCATGGCTCACCTCGGCCAGCAGATGTTGTCCAGCCTCGAATCGGCGGCGCAGCACGCAACTTCCCTGGCCAGACTCATCCCGCCGTTCGCGCCGAACACCGCCAAGTCCACCAGGTTCGACATCTCTTGATTTTCCGCAGATCGTTGCAGCACCAGCGCCGGCAGCACTTCCTCCGTCCCAAGCAGCTTCTTCTCCGTTGGCCGGTACAGCACGATCGTGCCTACGACGAGACTCATGGCGATTCCTTTCGCTTAGGTGTCTTTGGTGAGTATCCCGTCCCCCATGACGCGGAACTCCATCCCGGCCGGGAACGTTCCCTTGCCTTTGAACCACAGGTTTACCAACGTTGGAATGACCTTGACGCAGCGGGCGTTCTCCCGCGACTCCAGCAGCGGGGAGAGTTTCTTCATATCCCACGTCCGTCCCGGGTTCAAGGCAAGTCCCCACGCATCGTCCTCCCTGGCCGTAGTGACGACGATCACCCGGAGCGGGGTGCCGGGCTTCTCCACCACGATGGCGTGTCCCCAGGTCATGGCTGGCTCGTCCCTTCGACGCCCCGCGCCATGCGGTCGCGGGTGCGCTTGTGCAGCCACATCAGCGCCTCCTCGATCAAGGCCAGGGTGAAGACGTTCTCCGCGCAGGCATAGGGACCGGCCTGGAAGCAGCGCAGCCGGTCGGCCACAATGGCCAGCAGCGCCTCGTGCGTGATGCCGTTCACGCCCGCTTCGGCAATGGGGCCGTTCTGGAATAGAAGGACCCCCCAATCGTACTGACCGGGAATCCCAAGGTGGTAGGCATGGTGCGCCCCGCCGGCGCCAGGCTCGTCCATCACTTCGATGGTGATCCCGTCATTGACCGGGTTGATTTGGTGTTCTGTGATTGTGCGCATTGCTCCTCCTTCGTCAAGCCGCCACTGGCGGCGGATCCGG
>Ga0210377_10002923_pt1 | contig 14738 bp, 14 predicted proteins | sample PLM4_65_b1redo_FD_155480 | JGI IMG/M metagenome (GOLD analysis project Ga0210377, IMG submission 155480) | Groundwater sediment microbial communities from an aquifer in East River, Colorado, USA - PLM4_65_b1 redo | ecosystem: Environmental > Terrestrial > Soil > Riparian zone | place: USA: East...
CGGGACCGTGCACATCGGCATCGGGACCAGCGCTAATCTCGGAGGGACGACGAAGGCCGCCTGCCACTTTGATGGCATGATGTACCGCCCGACCTTGAAGCTGGACGGTCGGGCAGTCCTGGAGGGCGGGGAGCTGCGAATCTAGCAGGCTGCTGAAAAAGGCCCATCTGCGGCGTTGGCGCGCTCGCGCGGCGCTGCGACGTACGGACTAAGTACGCCTCGCACCTCGCATCGCGCGCCGCCTTGCATCTGGACCTTCTTGAGCAGCCTGGCGGAAAACGAGTTTTTCAGCATCCCGCTAGGGTGCGAAGACGCCTCAGGTGCATCGTCTCCACGTAAACGAAGCCTCTTGGGAGGCGCCGGATCAATCGGAGGAGGCCTCATGCGCATCGACTCCCACAAGTGTGTCGCCTGCGGAAATTGCCTGGCCGTCTGTCCTGTCAGCGCCATTTACATTGATCCGGGCATCCGGCGCGCGACGGTCGATCTCGACGAGTGTGTGGAGTGCTATGCTTGTCACAACCGGATGAGCAAGGAGCACCTGAACCCCACCCTGGTTCGGACCATCCGTGGATTCCTGAGACTGCTCCGGATCCGCTTCGACCCGGAGCCGGACGTGTGCCCCACCTCGGCCTTTGCGCCCGAAGAGCTGACGTGGCCGCGCAGTATCCGCCGGGCCTTCAGCGACCCGTGCGTCCCGCATGAGAGCACGGGGGTGTACGGCCGCGGAACCGAGGAGGTCAAGACCAATGACGTGACGAATCGGGTCGGGTCCGGCGAGGTCGGCTTCACCGTCGAGTTCGGGAGGCCGGCGGTCGGGGCACGGTTCCGCGAGGTACAGGCGGTGACCATGGCCCTCGCCCGGATCGGAGCCGTCTTCGAGAAGAACAACCCGGTCACGGCGGTGATGCCGGATCCCTCCACCGGGGCGATCAATCCGGACGTTCTGGATGAGAAGGTGCTCTCGGCCATCGTGGAGGTGAAAACACCGCAGGCCATGCTGCCGGCGGTGCTCCGGACAATCAAGGAGGTTGCGGCCACCCTGGATACCGTGGTCAGCCTGGGGGTGTCGGTCCGCTGCGATCCGAACGGTGAGAATACCGTGGAAGGGGCCCTGGCCGACGAGGGCTACAGAGTGTTCCGCGGCAAGACGAACCTGGGTCTGGGCCGCCTCATGAACTTGGAGGTGCAGCCAGAGGCCGCCGCAGTCCGCCCCTGATCCCATTCCCGCGGCCCGCTGCCTATGAGGAGCTGCTCATGACCAACACCTTGCATCGATACGGCGGCCCGGAAAATTTCCAGGACGATTTCATCGTGTTCATCCGGAACTCGAAGGGCCGAAACGATATCGGGTCCATCCCCAAGCTCAAGACGTTTCTCCAGACCGCGCTTCGGCACCGACCGGTGACGATCTCACAGTACCGGTATGGCTCCACGGTCCGGCCCGCCGACCACCTACACCCTGGCATCCACTGGAACCGACCGGTCCAGGACCTGACGCCGGAGCAGGTCATTGAGGAGATCACCCAGGACCACACGGCGGCAGCCATCTTCGAGACGCAAGAAGCCATGGAGGGCTTCCTGCGGGATGTCAAGGCGGCCGACTGGGGGCTCTCGGTGAATGTGGCCGGCCTCACGGCACCGGTGCATGCGTGCGCCAAGCGCGCCGGCATCGTCCGGCACAGCGTGGAGTATTCGTTGGGATTCCAGGGGGCGCTGGATCGGCTGCCGGAGCGACCGGTTCTGGAGCTGTCCACCATGTGCGGCCACAGCATGGTGTCGCCGAACCTGGCCCGCAAGATGCTGGACTGGGTCCGCGAGGGGCGCCGGACGCCCGAGCAGGCGGCCGCCTACATGGGCCGGTTCTGCTCGTGCGGCATCTTCAATCCCGCCCGCGCCACCCGGCTGCTGGAGGCGGCCCGCCCGGTGGCGCGTTAGGCTCGAGCGGTCGGGGGTGCGCGTGGAGCCATAGAAGGAAACCCTCGGGGCACCCAGGACCGAGTCCCCCACGTGGCGTCACTCATCCCACCTGCCTCTTTCTTCTTGCCGTTTCCCCTCACCTCTGGATACCATGGCGGGAGTTTGGCGCCGGGAATCTCCCGGCTGACGAAACGTTCAGGGGGCCGTTTTGCCACCCGTACATCTGAGCCGTCCCATCGCCACCCGCCGAGAGGTCGAAACCTGGCGTGACCGGACCTTCCGCCGCCTGCCCCGTCTCAGGGTGCGCGGGGAAAGGTCCGCACTCCAGTTCGTCAACGAGGTGGGTTTCTGCTTCACCCTGAGCGACTTCGGCCTCCCCGTGGCGAGCCTGTACGTGGCGGTCTGCGGGCGCCGCCATCCGCGCTGGCCCAAGCACACGCACCACGACCCGGAGATCGGCCTCACCTGGAACCTGAAAGATGACTTGCCGGCCAAACGCCTGACCTATTACGGGAAACTGGTCAAAGGGAAACCCACGCTCGTATCGCTTCGCCTGGTGCCGGTGTTCTGCGCGCTGATCCGCAACGGGAAGGGGAGCGGCGACTACATCCTGGATTACCGCCAGGGTCGGATGAGCCGTGCGGCCGTGGCCATCCTGGAGGCCCTTCACGACGCGGGTCCCTTGGTCACGCCGGAGCTGCGCAAGGCGGTGACGATGCGCGACCCGGACCGGACAACCGAGTTCGACCGGGCGATGGCGGAGCTGCAACGGGGCCTCTGGATCGTGAAGGTGGAGGAGGTCTACGACCCGGATTTCTACTATCGCTGGGACCTCTTGGATAACTGGTTGCCGGCACAGGTCGAGGCCTCCCTCGATCTTTCGCGGGAGGAGGCGGTGCGGAAACTGGTGGCGACCTATCTCCGGAGCGCGGCCGCATCCCAGGCGCGCTTCCTGGCGGGCCTCTTCAGCCTGGGGGCGGGGGAGATTGCGGCGGCGCTGGCGTCACTCGAGGCGGATGGCAACATCCGTCAGAACCAGCACATCAAGGGGCTTCCTGGATCGTGGGTGGTCTGGTGCGAGACAGGACATGCAACCGCAGATGAACGCAGATGAACCAACCAAGACAAAGACGCCAATGGATCAAGGGGTGGCCGGAGGCGATGTGGAGGAGGCATGGACGATCTGGTGAAGGCGGTCCTGGCGTTTCGCGATGCACGGGACTGGAAGCAATTCCACAACCCCAAGGACCTGGCGATCTCCATCACCCTGGAGGCGGCCGAGCTGCTAGAACATTTCCAGTGGAAGACCCCGGGTGAGGTGGACTCGTTCCTGGGGATCGAGGAGAACCGCCGACGGCTGGGTGAGGAGATGGCCGACGTGCTCATTCTCCTGGTGTCCCTGGCGGATGCAGCGGGTCTGGATCTCCTCGAGGCGGCGCGGGCCAAGCTTCGGGAGAATGCCGCGAAGTACCCGGTGGAACGCGCCAAGGGGAGCGCGAAGAAATACCATGAACTCGCACCGTAACCGGTCCGGCTGGCGCCTGGGGTTGTGCCTGACGCTCTGCCTGGCGGCCTGCGGCCGGGAGGTCCCGCTCGAGGCGAGAGTGGAGCGGCTTCTGCAGCAGCAGGAGTACGCGCAGGCCCTCGACCTGGTCGCCGGGGAACTCGGGAGACGGCCAGACGCCTGGGCGATGCACGACCTTCGCGTCCGGGTCCTCCTGGCGGCTGGACGTGCAGATGAGGCGCTGCGGGCATATGCCGAGCGCTACGCGCGGGGCGGCGCCGACTCCCCCGGCGTGTTTCGGCAGATTGCCATCGCCCTGCTGCAGGACGGGTTGGCAAGTAGGGATGGTCTCTTGCGGTCTCATGCCGCCGCGGCGCTGGCCGCGCTGGCTGCGCCTGACCTGTTGCCCGTGTACCGACGCGCGCTGGCACACCCGGATGCCTTGGTGCGGGCGTTCGCGGTGCAGGGACTCGCCAAGGTTTCAGGCGAGGAGCCGGGACGGCTCCTGCGGGAGACGCTGCATGACTCTCACGCCGAGGTGCGCGCCGCCGCGGCGGGGGCCCTCGCGGGACGGAAGGATGCCGAGACGCAGGCGGCCCTGGAGCAGGCACTGGCCGATCCCAACCGGGCGGTGAGGGTCCGGGCCGCGGCGGCATTAGCCCGACAGGGCCGACCGGCGGCCGTCACACTCCTGACGCGGCTCCTGGAGGATGCCGACGATTCGATACGGATGCAAGCCGCAGAGGCCCTGGGTCACCTCGGGAGTTCGGAGGCTGTCCCGGCCCTCCGACCGGTCCTTCAGGACCCGAATCCGTACGTGCGGATGTATGCGGCCGAGGCGCTGGCGCGATTGGGGGAGCCGCAGGGGCGCGAGGCGCTGCGTCAGGCCCTCCAGCATGCCAATCGGTCGGTGGCCCTGTATGCGGCCGAGGCCTTCTCCAACCTCGGCGATGCCTCCGGTGCCCCGCTCCTGGTCCAGGCGCTCGCACCAGGAGCGGATGTCTCGGGGCGCCTCTACGCGGCCTGGACCCTGGCCAGATTGGGCGATCTCCGCGGGAGGCCGATCCTGGACGAGCTTCTCCGGGACGGGGAGATGCCCGTCCGCATGCAAGCCACCTGGACCCTGGGTCAGATGGGCGACAGCTCGGGGGTCACTTCGCTCCGGCGGGCCCTGATGGATGAGGCGCGGCCGGTGCGCCTGGAGGCGGCCTGGGCGCTGGCCGCGAGGCTTCACAGAGGTGCCGCCGGTGCGCCGATCAGTGGCGGCTGACCCAAAACTCGGAAACTGGAAATTGGAAGTTGGAAATTGGACAAGAGGAGACTGCCCAGTATCCAGCTTCCATCTTCCAATTACCCTTCAGGGAGGGGATGACATGGACTTGATCGCGATCAAGGTGACGGCCGCATCCGTCGCCATGGTCCTGACCATACTGCAGGCGCTCATCATGGTCCAGCTCTACGGGAAGACCAGGATCTTCCCCCTGCCGGCCGACACACTGGCTCTCTGGCACCGGCGACAGGGCGATGTGATCCTGGTCGTGTTCCTGTTCGTGGCCTACCAGTGCGTGACCAAGGCATCCGTGGACTGGGATGACTGGCGTCCCGTGGCCCATGCCGTCTGCGCCTCGATGGCGATCGTCTTGGTCATCGGGAAGCTTTTCATGGTGCAGATGTTCCCCCGGGCCATGAAGTTCGTTACTGCCGTGGGGATCACCCTCTTCGTCTCGGCGATGGGTGCGACCGGGACGACGGTTCTGTGGTACCTCTACATGTGGCTGGCGCGGGGGATCCGGCCGAGCTATTGATGCAGTTTCGAATGGCGAATTTCGAATGGCGAATGTGTGGAGAGGTCCTGAGGGTCGGCGTTGTGTGCCTGCTTCTCGCCTCCTGCGCTCGTCCCACGATCCGTCCGGTCGATGTCGGGGCGGGTGAGACCGGCCTGGCATCCTGGTATGGGCCGGACTTCCATGGACGGCGAACTTCGAGCGGGGAAATCTATGACATGTACCAACTCACCGCGGCCCACCGGGAACTGCCCCTGGGCACCTGGGTCATGGTCACCAACCTGAACAATGGGCGGTCGGTGGAGCTGCGGGTGAACGATCGGGGCCCGTTCGTGCCGGACCGGATCGTGGATGTTTCGTACGCGGCGGGGCGCCTGTTGGGGATGATCGACCCGGGCGTCATCCCGGTGCAGGTAGTGGTGACGCGCCTGGCGCCCGGCGATGGCGCCGAGGCCGCCGGCTTGAGAGCCCGGTACACGGTTCAGGTCGGCTCGTTCACCTCTCAGGCGAACGCCAGAAACCTCGAGCGAACCCTGGCCGGGAGCTTCCCGGAAGTGGAGGTCGTGCGCCGTGCGATAGGTGGGGACACCTACTTTCGGGTCCGGGTCGGCGACTTCCCTCACCGGTCGGATGCCCTGGCCCTGGCAGAGCGTTTGGCGGCGCGTGGCTTCAATGTCCTGATCATGGAGCGCGACCGGTAACCGCGTCTGCGGATTGTCCGATGCCTGGAGGCATCTGGGGTTTCTGCTTGACACCCTTTCGGGGACCGTGATAGCGTCCCCCCGCCTTCAGCCGAAAAATCACAAGCGCCCTCTGGCCCCCCTTGCCGGTTTCACTCGATTTTTCTCTGGTACGTTCGACGGGAGCCGTGTCGTTTCGTTCCGAGGGGATGAGCGCTGTTCTTCTGGATCTCTCCGGCGCGCAAGGAGGCGATAATGGCCAAGCGATTCTATACGGTCCTCATCCTGCCGGATGCGACATCACCGGCGCGGAAGTTTCACATCACCAAGCCGATCGTCACCGCGGTGTCTTCGGTCGTGGCGGTTTCCGTCCTTGCCTTCGGCTTTTTCCTGTACCAGTACGTGAATCTGAACGTCCGCATGCTGGAGCTGAAACAGCTCCGCCAGGAGACAACCGACCGGAATTTTCTGGCCACCAAGGTGAGCCAACTCGAGGGGGAGCTGACGCGGCTGCGCGATCTGGATCGCAAGCTGCGCGTGGTCGTCGGACTCGATACGGATGACCAGGGGACCCGGCTGGCGCAGGGAGGCGCCGAGACCCTGAGCCGGACCGCGCTTTTGGAGGCGGTGCGGAGAGGGACCGGTCGCCTCGCCGACTGGGTGAACCGCGACCTGGAGGCATTGGGGCAGGAAATCACCACGCGAGAACGGAGCTTCCGCGAGCTGAAGAGCCTGCTGGAAGAGAAGCGGTCGCTTCTGGCCTCGACCCCAACCGTCTGGCCGGTCAATGGCCTGATCACGGCCGGGTACGGATACCGGCAGTCGCCCTTCACAGGGCAGCGGGAGATGCACGAAGGGCTCGATATCGCCGCCCCCCACGGGACCTCCATTCTGGCCACGGCCGATGGCATCGTGACCTTCTCGGGCCCCCTGGCTGCCTTCGGCAATGTCGTGTTCATCAATCACGGGCACGGGTTCACGACATTCTACGCGCACACCAGCAGCAATCGGGCGAAGGAAGGGCAACAGGTTCGTCGCGGGCAGGTCATCGCGTACGTGGGAATGTCAGGCCGGACCACCGGGCCGCACGTCCATTATGAGGTCCAGGTCAACGGGACCGCGGTGAATCCCTTGAAGTACATCATCGATCCGTCCGGGGCGACGTTCGCCAATGAGGGTGAAGCCGGCGGCCAGTCGTAGGCAGTCCAACACGATCTTTGTCGAAGCCCCGGGATCTTTCCCGGGGCTTCTTTTTTGGCCCCGGCCTTCGCCCCGGATGCGCTCTCTTCTCCATTGAGCCCGAATACAGCAGTTCAACCGCAAAGCGCGCAAAGTCCGCAAAGGAACCTGCTGTATTCAAAGGGCTGGCGCGGAGGAGATCGGGGGAACGACCCGAAAGGTTTTGGTCCGGATGCCCTCCTGGCTTGATGAGAGTTGGCGAGTCTTTGCGGTCTTGGCGGTGAGATTTTTGGGTTGAGGGGGACGAAGGTAGGGCTTGGCCAGTTTCCCGAGGAGAGCTGCCGAACGCGGCGGAGCCGGGGGCCGATCCCGCAATCTGTCGGTCCGGAAATTGGATTGCTGCCCCCTGCTTTGTCTGTTACCATACGCCGACAGGATGCGGCGGATTCCAAAGGACGGATGAGCATCTATGTTCAAGCATCTGATTCAAAAAATTGTCGGCACCAAGAACGAGCGAGAGCTGGCGCGCCTGCGCCCCCCGGTTCAGGCCATCAATACCTTCGAGCCCGAGATGCAGCGCTTGAGCGACGCGGACTTCCGGGCCAGGACGGCGCAGTTCCGGGAGCGGGTGGCCCAGGCCGCTGCTGACGGCAACGGGGAGACCAAGCCCGCCGTGGAAGAGATCCTGCCCGAGGCGTTCGCACTCTGCCGGGAGGTGGCCCGGCGGGTGTTGAACATGCGCCACTTCGACGTCCAGCTCATCGGCGGCATGGTCCTGCACGAGGGCAAGATCGCCGAGATGGCCACGGGCGAGGGCAAGACCCTGGTGGCCACCCTGCCGGTGTACCTCAACGCCCTCACCGGCAAGGGGGTCCACGTCATCACGGTCAACGACTACCTGGCCAAGCGGGATACCCAGTGGATGGGCCCCATCTACCATGCCCTGGGGCTGTCGGTGGGCGTCCTCCAGCACGAGGCCGCCTTCCTGTTCGATCCCGCGCTGCGTGCCTCCGACCTGCGGCTGGCGAACCTGCGGCCGTGCACGCGGCAGGAGGCCTACCGGGCCGATGTCACCTACGGGACCAACAGCGAGTTCGGGTTCGATTACCTGCGAGACAATATGAAGTTCTCGGCCGCGGAGTTCGTCCAGCGCGAGCTGCACTACGGCATCGTGGACGAGGTGGACAACATCCTGATTGACGAGGCCCGGACCCCGCTGATCATCTCGGGACCCTCGGAGGAGTCCACGGACAAGTACTACACCATTGACCGGATCATCCCCCGACTGAAGCGCGCGGCGACCATCACCACCGGCAAGCTGCACGAGATCGAGGCCACCGCCAGCGGCGATTACATCGTGGACGAGAAGGCGCGGACCGTGGCCCTGACCGAGGCCGGCGTTTTCACAGTGGAAAAGCTGCTGGGGGTGAAGAACCTCTACGAGCCGGCCAACATCGACATCGTTCACCACGTCCAGCAGGGCCTGCGCGCTCACACCCTGTACAAGCGGGACGTGGACTACGTGGTGAAGGAGGGCGAGGTCATCATCGTGGACGAGTTCACCGGTCGCCTGATGCCCGGGCGCCGGTGGAGCGATGGGCTGCACCAGGCGGTGGAAGCCAAGGAGAAAGTCAAGATCGAAAAGGAGAACCAGACCCTGGCCTCCGTCACGATCCAGAACTACTTCCGCATGTACGGCAAGCTGGCGGGCATGACCGGGACGGCCGACACCGAGGCGGCGGAGTTCGCCCAGATCTACAACCTGGACGTCGTGGTCGTCCCGACCAACCAGTCCTTGATCCGCCTGAACCATAACGATGTCGTCTACAAGAGCCAGAAGGAGAAGCTGAACGCGGCCGCCGACGAGATCGCAGAACTCTACAAGATCGGCCGCCCGGTCCTGGTGGGCACGACCTCCATCGAGAAGTCCGAGGCCCTGTCGGCGCTGCTCAAGCGGCGGGGGATCCCCCACCAGGTCCTGAACGCCAAGCCCATGTATGCCGAGCACGAGGCGGAGATCGTGGCCCAGGCCGGACGCCTCAAGGCGGTGACCATCTCCACCAACATGGCCGGGCGCGGGACGGATATCCTCCTGGGAGGCACTCCGAAGTTCCTGGCGGACGACCTCGTGCGCCGGGGGCTGGCGGGTCGGGACGGGCTGGATCCGGCCGAGTACGAGAAGGTCCTGGCGGAGGTCAAGGACATGCAGCGCTACGGCCTCCTCGAGACCGACGACCCCGAGAGCTACGCTGCGGCCTTGGCGCGGGTTCGAAAGCAGACCGAGGCCGAGCACAAGCAGGTGGTCGGGCTGGGCGGCCTGCACATCCTGGCGACGGAGCGGCACGAGGCCCGGCGCATCGACAACCAACTCCGGGGCCGCGCCGGCCGCCAGGGCGATCCGGGGTCGTCCCGGTTCTACCTGTCGCTGGAGGATGACCTGTTGCGCCTCTTCGCCCAGGAGCGCATCGCCAAGATCATGGACAAGCTGGGCATGCAGGAGGGGGAGCCCATCGAGCACCCGTGGGTGACCCGCGCCATCGAGACCGCCCAGAAGCGGGTGGAGGCCCACAACTTCGAGATTCGCAAGCACCTCCTCGAGTACGACGACGTGATGAACACCCAGCGCAAGATCATCTACGGCGAGCGCCACCAACTCCTGGAGGGGGAGGACATCCGGGAGGTCGTCGGCGGGATGCTGGAGGAGGCGCTGGACGGCATCCTGGATCTGTACACCAACGAGGAAACCTATCCGGAGGAATGGGACATGGTCGGCCTGGCGGAGGCGGTGAAGCGCCAGTTCGACCTCCAGGCCTCCTGGACCAAGGAGGAGACCGAAGCCCTGAGGCGGGCCCTCCTGAAGGACGATCTGCTCCAGAAGGTCCAGGACGCCTACCGCGCCAAGGAGGCACAGGTCGGCACCGAGATGATGCGCTACCTGGAGCGGATGATCGTGCTCCAGGTGGTGGATTCGCAATGGAAAGACCACCTCCTGGCCATGGACCATCTGAAGGAGGGGATCGGTCTGCGTGGCTACGGCCAGAAGGACCCGCTCATCGAGTACAAGCGGGAGGGCTTCGAGATGTTCGAGGCCATGGAGGCGCGGATCGCCAAGGACGCCGTCGAGTACCTGATGAAGGTCCAGGTCGCCGTCGAGCCCCAGCGGATCGCCGAGGCCGGCGATCTGTCGGATCTGCCCCTCACGCCCCCGGGTGACGGCCGGCGTCGTCGCGAGCGCGAGACCATGCCCGGCCGGAGCCTCAAGCCCGCCGCCGCCCCTGCCGTGGCGGCTCCCCGGGCGAAGATCGGCCGGAACGAGCCCTGTCCCTGCGGGAGCGGGAAGAAGTACAAGAAATGTTGTGGGCAGTGACGCGCGGATCGTGGGGCCGGAGCTGAGCGTAATGGCCGGAGGGCGCATGCTGACGGTTGCCGGGATTCAGCTGGCGTGTGGCGCGGACCGAGAGGAGAATTTCTCCAGGGCGCTGGACCTCGCCAGGATAGCGGTCGAGCGGGGGGCCAGGATCGTCTGCCTCGCCGAGTGCTTTGCCTGGCCATGGTTTCCACGCAAGGCGGTGGAGGCGAACCGGAAGCTGGCCGAGCCCATCCCCGGTCCCATGACCCGCTCCCTGCAACTGTTCGCCGAGGAGGCCCAGACGGTCCTGATCGCGCCGATCTTCGAGTCGGGGGACGACTCCGGCCAGTACAATACCACGGTGGTGATTGACGCGAGCGGGCACATCCTCGGGGCGTACCGCAAGAATCACATTCCCGACCTTCCCAACTACCAGGAGCGGTTCTATTTCCGGCCGGGCAATCTGGGGTTCCCGGTCTTTCGCACGCGTTACGCGACGATCGGGGTGCAGACCTGCTGGGACAACTTTTTCCCGGAAGGAGCGCGGGCGCTCGCGGTGAAGGGCGCCGAGGTCATCTTCTGCCCGACGGCCTGCTCCACCCTCAACGGTGCGCCCAAGTGGGAGCGAGCCATCGTCGGCCACGCGGTCTACAATTCTCTGTATGCGGTCCGGGTGAATCGGGTCGGCACCGAGGGCTCCATGACGTTCTATGGGAAGAGCTTCTGCGTGGACCCCAATGGCGACTTCCTGGCCGAGCCGGCCGGGGCGGATGAGGGGGTGGTCCTGGCCGACCTGGACCTGGACCGGATCAAGCTTGTCCGCGACGATTGGACGTTCTTCGCCGAGCGGCGGCCGGAGATTTACAAGGATCTCGTGTAGCGACGGGGGACAGAGGACCGGGGACGGAGATCAGGGAATAGCGCAGAAGAGCGGAGACGAGAGACGGGGGCGCAGCAGGTGCGGCGTCCCCGTTCGTGTTCTATGCCCCCTTGCGGAAGGTGGAGCTCTTTCTCGACCTCCGCGCGGCAACGGAGACTTGGGGCGATTCACGCCGATTACTTTCGCGACTCACCGCGTCGGACGCGCCAGATACCGAGGCCAACGAGAATGACGCTCGGCCAGAAGGTGAGACCGCAGAGCATTCCGAGAAAGACAGGATTAGGGTTTGGATCGTGGTAGAATCCCAAGCGCGCGTAGAGCATGACGCCGACGAGGGGACCCGTCCCAAGAACGAGGAGCACAAGACCAACCTGAACGAGACGAGAGCGTAAGTACCGTCGCATCTTTGGTCCAAGTCGATGCCGCGGCCCAGATGCGCCGACTGCCATGTATCGGCGCGGCTCGGTCACTCAATTCCTTGGTGCGCGCGAATGATGTCCGCAGCCCTCCGCCAGTCTTCGATGGTCGCACTGGAGAACTGTTTCCATCTGCCCTGCGTTCCCCCCAGCGCGCAGCCGAGCGGTGTGAGACCATGCTTGTTGCGTTGGCTGGGTTCCGAGCCGGCCTCCAGCACAACCGTGATGACCTCCGGACGGCCGAAGAACGCGGCCCATCCCAGGGCCATGGCATCGTTCTCCGCATCCAAGAGAGAGACATCTGCCCCGTAGTGGAGGAGGACCCGCGCCGCGTCCGCCTGGCCGAACTCCGCGGCGACATGAAGCGGATAAGTCCCGCGTGGGTCCGTCTCGCTGACCGAGTTCGCGAGGCCTCGATCCTGGTCAAGGAGCGCCTTCATCAGCGCCGTGTCCCCACGCTTCACCGCGGAGTGGATCTCCTTGACCTTCGACATGTCCGCCTCCTCGCGCGCTAACGCCCGCGGTCAGCGGCAGGTGCAGCCGGACCGCTGGAGCCCGGGTTAGGCGACCGCACCAGCTCAAGGAAGCCGATGACGCCATTTGTCGGGGTCGCGAGCAGTGTGGAATACGCAGTAGACGGTCACGATGCCTTCGGCATACTCGTAGAAAACGGCATATGGAAAGCGGCGTACGAGGCCGCGGCGATAGCTCTCGTGGACGAGAACGTGGCTCTCGGGCGTCCGACAGATCGCTTCAATACACGCATCGACACAGCTCAGGAATTCTTCCCCCAAACCGGTGCGCCGACCCTCATACCAGGCGTAAGCGTCTGCGACGTCTTGCCCGGCTTCCGGCGCGATCACCAATCTAGCGGCCATAGCGACTCCGGACCCTCCGTTTGACTTCTTCCCACGTGAGTCCAGAAGCCGGGTTTTGCGTCAAGTTGGCCTTCCTCCGGGCCAGCTCTACTTTCTGCCAGTCATGGATTGGTACCGCCTCGGGGTTGGCTGCAAGGTCATCCCACAAATCTTCCACGAGCTGGAGCTTCTCTGACGGGCTCAGATCAAAGACCGAGGTATTTGTTGGGTTCACGTGCAGCCCTCCTGCATTGGGATTCAAGCACGACGAAACATCCTGCCACCTATCGAACAACCTCTTGTCCGGCGGGCCGAACGCGGCAGAGGCCAACGACAGCGGAGCCGGGCCCGCTGGGTAAAGAGGGTTGAACTGGACCGCCCTGCCTGTGCTCGCCGCACGCCGACAGGCGGCCTCCAAGCATTGGGGATTGTATCCGAGCCGGGAGGCGGGGGGAAGGGATTTGTGCGGGCAGGCCAGGGGGGCGTGTCATCGACGCCCAGGCGGATGCGGGGGCTGGGGAGGACCCACACGTATGGGCCCAGGACCGTTCCGGAGGCTCGGCCCATCCCACATGCGGCGGCTCAACACGTGCTACTGGGCCCCCGGTGGCATCGGATCGGGCCTGGCGGGACATCGCCGGGCTCAGCCTCCCGCTCGGAACGGGTGGAGGGTACCAGGCTAGTCCAATGAGTCAACAACGCAACCCACGTGGAACCAGCAGCGCAACGCGCCAGATATTTCCCAAAGAGAAAGACGGCACGGAAGGTGACAGAAGTGGAAGCGTCCCCAATTTCTGCGGTCTATGTGGTTCCCTGTGTACGCTTCAGCTGGGTCGTTCGGGTTCACCCCTCCTCTCCAACTGCAACACTCGGTACGGGTGGCTGGTTGGGCCTTACCCGGCAGGGACTCTCACCCTGCAAGAAGCGCCAAGCTTCGCTTGGCGCACTAACGGATCCGCGCTTCAGCGGCGTGGCCCGCGACACGAAATGGTAACCCACCCGGGATGCGGCAGCGCAGCGGGCTACGTCCGCTGCAAGCGCCTAGTTGGGCGTCGCCGAAGTACGGATAGCTTTTATAACTGTGGCATAGCGTCGCCCGTAGGCCGTTACCGTCCAGTACGTCTGCTTGTCACTGACGGTTCGTTTCTTGACACTCTCTTGAATCAGGCCGAGAGCAAGCAACTGAACCTTAATCGTCTGAAAATCCTCTTCGTTGAGCGTGAATGAGTAGAGCTGTTTAAGGTTCTCGTCAGCCACGATTTTCTTCTCAATCTGATCTTTCAGCCGGGACTCGGGACTTCGCTGGATGTGTCTAGTCGAGGTGGACTAAAGCTCTGATTCATGGACGACAAAAGCGACACAATCATGCGTGACGCTGGGACGAGGAAAAACCCCAGCGCGAGGCCAGATGAATACGCCGCGAATAATGTAGTCCCAGCAGGGAACGCGGATAAAACGACTGCGCCTAGAAGCGCTCCAATGAAAGCAGCGAGTTGCTTTACGTCCAAGGAAGCTTCGCCTGCGCGGAACACATGCCAGGCGACGAAGCCAATAACTGCGCCAAAGCACCCTGCACCGAACATTTCAAACGTCATTACTTCTCCAATAGCTGCGGCTAACGAATAAGCTTTTATCCGGCGGGCCTCTCGCAGAGCAGGCCCACGACCGCGGAAGCCGGCCCGCCGGGTAAAACGGGTTGAACTGAACCGCTGGCCTACAGGCTATGGGGATTGTATCTGACCCGGGGAGGTGGGGGAAGGGATTTGTGACCGCAGGCCAGGGGGGCGCATCACCGACGCAGGAGTGGACACGGGGGCGGTGGGAGCGACAGGAGGGTCCGGGGGGACGAGAAGGAGGTGCGGGGGACACACGCCGCCGTCCCTCCGCACGCGGCGGGGCAGAGACACGCGGGGCACACGGCACGCGACGGGCGGATTCATGAGGTGTCCGGTGCTGGGACCGGGAGGTGGCCCGGCCGGAACACGGCGACGGCTCGCAGGCGTCCTGCGCGGCACACCGGGCATTGCCCGATGTCCACACCGGTCAAGCGGAGCATGAGGGCGGCCACGGGCTCGGGTGCCGCTGGCGCCGTCGGTGGCCCCGCACTGAGAAGCGCCCGACATCGCGCGAGCTTGGCCGTGCGGCCCCGGGTGGCGAGGAACCCGAAGT
>Ga0210377_10002925_pt1 | contig 14732 bp, 11 predicted proteins | sample PLM4_65_b1redo_FD_155480 | JGI IMG/M metagenome (GOLD analysis project Ga0210377, IMG submission 155480) | Groundwater sediment microbial communities from an aquifer in East River, Colorado, USA - PLM4_65_b1 redo | ecosystem: Environmental > Terrestrial > Soil > Riparian zone | place: USA: East...
CGGCGCATCCGGGAAGCCCTGTCGGGAAGCCCTCGTCGGACGCGGCCGGCCGGAGCGTCCGCGCCAGCCTATCCCAGACGTTCAGGATCGTGCCGAAGTTCGAATCGCGCTCGCGCTCCGTCACGACGCGAGCCCCTGTCTGGGTGCCGCGTGCCTTTCGCTCGGCGTGAAGAGCCGATAGAGAGCCGGGAGTACGACGAGCGTCAGCGCCGTGCTCGTGATGAGCCCACCGATCACGACGGTCGCGAGCGGCCGTTGCACTTCTGAGCCCGTCCCCGTGGCGAGCGCCATCGGAACGAAGCCAAGCGACGCGACGAGCGCCGTCATCAGCACCGGTCGGAGCCGCGTGAGTGCGCCTTCGGTGATCGCCTCCTCGAGCGGCTTCCCCCGCTCGCGCAGCTCGTTGATGAAGCTGATCAACACGAGCCCGTTCAGCACCGCGATTCCGGAGAGCGCAATGAAGCCCACCGCGGCGGAAATCGAGAACGGCATGTCGCGGAGCCAGAGGCTCACGATCCCGCCGGAGAGCGCGAGCGGCACCCCGCTGAACACCATCGCGGCGTGCCGGACAGAGCGTAGATCCGAGTACAGCAGGAACAGGATCACGGCCAGGCAGAGCGGCACGAGCACGGCGAGGCGCTTCTTCGCGGAGACCAGGTTCTCGAACTGCCCGCCCCACTGGAGCCAGGAGCCGGCGGGCAATCGAATGTCTTGCTCGATGCGACGCTGTGCTTCCTCGACGAAGCTCCCGATGTCGCGGCCCCGAACGTTGGCCTGCACGACGATTCGCCGTTTGCCGTTCTCGCGGCTCACCTGGTTCGGGCCTTCGACGAGCTGCACGGAGGCGACCGAGGCGAGCGGCAGGAACGTGAACTTTCGGGGTCGTTCCTCCTGAGCGTCGACGGGCTCGGAGAACTCTCCCTCCTCGTGCGCGAGTGGCACGAGGAGGTTCTCGAGCGACGCAAGGCCGCGGCGAAACTCGTCCGGGAGTCGCACGACGATGTCGAAGCGCCGGTCTCCCTGGAAGACCTGACCCGCTTCGCGACCGCCCACCGCGATCGCGACGACGTCCTGCACGTCGGACACGGTGAGGCCGTGGCGCGCGATCGCCGCGCGATCGACATCGACGCTGAGCACAGGCAGGCCGGCGATCTGCTCGGTGCGAACATCGGCCGCGCCGGGTATCTCCTGAAGGATTGCTGCGATGCGCTGCGCGACGGGCATCAGCGCGTCGAAGTCGTCACCGAAGACCTTCACCGCGACGTCGCCGCGGACCCCGGCAATCAGCTCGTTGAAGCGCATCTGGATCGGCTGCGTGAACTCGTAGTTGTTCCCGAGCAGCTCCTTGAGCGCTGCTTCGATGCGGAGCCGGAGATCTTCCTTTGTGTCGCTCGGATTCGGCCACTCCGAGCGCGGCTTCAGAATCACGAACGTGTCCGTGGCGTTGGGCGGCATCGGGTCCGCGGCGAGCTCGGCGGTGCCGGTCTTCGAGAAGACGAACGCCACCTCGGGAAGCGCTCCGATCGCCCGCTCGAGCGCGAGCTGCATCTCGGTCGCCTGGCTGAGCGCTGTGCTCGGAATCCGCACGGCTTGGACCGCGAAGTCGAGCTCGCTGAGCGTCGGCACGAACTCCTGGCCGAGGCGGGAGAAGAGGCCCAGCGAGACCACGAAGAAGATCGCTCCGCTCGCGGCCACCAGCGCGCGGCGTCGGAGAGCCGACGCGAGGATCGGGGCGTAGACCCGCTTCGCGACGCGAATGATCGGGTTCTCCCGCTCGGTGACCTTGCCGCGAATGGCCATCGCGACCATCGCGGGGATGAACGTCAGCGAGAGCACGAATGCCGCCACGAGCGCAAAGATGACGGTCATCGCCATCGGCCAGAACATCTTCCCCTCGATCCCAGTGAGGAAGAGGATCGGGATGTAGACCGTGATGATGATCGCGCGACCGAAGACCGCCGGGCGCAGCACCTGCTTCCCGCCCTGATAGGTGATCTCGAGGTGCTCCGCGAATGTGAGCGCCCGGCCGAGCGCGTGCTGCTTCTCGGCGAAGAGCCGCAGGCAGTTTTCGACGATGATCACGGCGCCGTCGACGAGCAGTCCGAAATCGATCGCGCCGAGACTCATCAGGTTCCCGCTCGTGCGAGTCTGCACCATGGCCGTCGCGGTGAGCAGCATCGAGAGTGGGATCGCGAGCGCGGTGATGATCGCCGCTCGAATGTTTCCGAGCAGGAGCAGAAGGACTGCGATCACGAGGATCGCGCCCTCGACGAGGTTCTTCTGCACGGTGGCAATCGTGGCGTCGACGAGCGCCGTGCGGTTGAGAACGGTCTTTGCGTGGATTCCCGGCGGAAGCGTCCGGTTCACCTCCGCCATCTTCTGATCGACGGCATCCGCCACGGTCCGGCTGTTCGCGCCGATGAGCATGAGGGCCGTGCCCACCACGACCTCTTCGCCGTTCTCGCTCGCACTGCCCGTCCTGAGCTCGCGGCCGATCCCCACCCAAGCGACGTCGTGCACGTAGATCGGCGTGCCGCGGCGCTCGCCCACGACGATCGAGGCGATCTGCTCGGGTCGCTCGACGCGGCCCGTTGCGCGCACCAGATAGGACTCGCCGTTGTGCTCGATGTAGCCCGCGCCGGTGCTCAGGTTGTTGCGCTCGAGCGCCTCGAGGAGGTCGTGGAAGGTGAGCCCGTAGGCAACGAGCTTCCGCGGATCGGGCTGCACGTGGTACTGCTTCACGTAGCCGCCGATCGCATCCACTCCCGCAACGCCAGTGACGCTCTTGATCTGCGGGCGGATCAGCCAGTCTTGGACGGTCCGCAGGTAGGCCGCCTTCTCGACGTCCGTTCGCAACAGCTCGCCCTCAGGTGTGAGATACGAGCCGTCCAGCTGCCAACCGACCTCCCCCGTCTTTCTCTCCGCTCCTTCGCCATCCGGGTGCTCGTACTCGACGGTCCACATGTAGATCTCGCCAAGGCCGGTCGAGATCGCGCCCATCCGAGGCTCGGCGCCGGCGGGGAGGCCTTCGCGTGCCTCGGCCAGCCGCTCCGCGACCTGCTGGCGCGCGAAATAGATGCTGATGTCGTCCTCGAACACGGCCGTGACCTGCGAGAACGCGTTCCGGGAGAGCGAGCGGGTGTAGAGAAGCCCCGGGATTCCCGAGAGGGCGGTCTCGATCGGGTAAGTCACCTGCTTCTCGGCCTCGACGGGCGAGAGCGAAGGGACGAGCGTATTGATCTGCACCTGGTTGTTGGTGATGTCCGGAACCGCATCGATCGGCAACCGCGCAAGCGAGTAGCCCCCGACAACTGCGAGCGCAGCGACTGCGAGCACCACCGCGTGGCGGCGTTCGATCGAGAAGCGAAGGATTCGGTCGAGCATGTCGTGGCGCCTCTAGTGCCCGTGCTCCGCTTCGCCCTTGGCGAGCTCGGCCTTCAGGAGAAAGCTGTTCTTCGAGACGAAGCGCTCACCGACGGAGAGGCCCTCGAGGACCTCTACGAGCATGTCGCCCTGCCGACCGAGCTTGATTTCGCGCGGGACGAATCCGTCCGGCGTCTCGACGAATACGACGAGCTGTCCCTCGATCGTTTGCAGCGCGCTCGGGGCAATCGCCACCTCGGCCCCGCGCTCGTCGAGCGTGTGACCGGTGACGAACATCCCGGGAAGCCACTTGCGCTCTGGATTCGCGAGAACGACGCGCGCTGTTGCCGTGCGCGTCTCCTGATCGACGACGGGTGTGATGTAGGAGATCGTGCCCTCGGCATCCGGACCCTGCTGCACCGCGTGGATTCGCACCGCCTGGCCCACGGAGATCTCGGAGAGATCCTTCTGGTAGACGCTCAGATCGACCCAGATCGTGCTCAGGTTCGCGATCAGGAAGGCTTGCTTCTCCGGACCAACCGCTTCGCCAACAGTAAGGTGCTTGGCGAGGACGATGCCGGCGATCAGGGTCTTGAGCTCGTACCGCACCAGGCTCTCACTGCTCTCGATCACGGCGAGGACATCGCCGGCGCGAACGGAGTCGCCGGCGAGCTTGCGCACCTCGCGCACGATGCCTGGAAATCTCGGAACGATGTGGGCGAGGTGATCGCCGTTGGGCTCGACCTCGCCGAGCAGCTCGACGGGCGCGTCGATGCGCCCCGGCGCTGCCGTCGCCACTTCGATTCCGAGTGCGGTGCGCTGCTCGGCGGAGACAGCGACGACCTTCGGCGCCTCCTCCGAGCCGTCGTGGTGTTCCTCTGCGCCATCGGCGCCTCGCTCCGCCGGCGGCTCCGCGGAGCGGTCGCAGGCTGGCGAGGCGAGCACGAGAAGGAACGCGGCGATCAGTGTGAGCAAGGAGTCGTTGCGGCACTTCATGATTCGACCTCAAGGCCTCCTGGAGAGCTCGGCGAGTGGAGCGCCGGTCAGCCGCTCGAGGTCGGCCGCCGCACCGTGGTACGAAGCGAGCGCGTCGATCTCGTCCGCGCGGAGCTCGAAAAGCGTCCGCTGCGCGTCGAGCACCTCGACGAAGCGGAAGCGCCCGGTCCGATAGGCCTGCATCGCGCCCGAGTACGCTGCTTCTGCTTCAGGAAGCGCCCGCGCGCGCAGCGCCTCGACCTCGGCGGATGCTGCGGCGAGGGCCTCGTAAGCAAACCTGAGCTGCACCTGGGCCGCGACCTGCGCGGCGGCCTGCTCGTTCACCGCGCGCTTCAGGCGGTACTCCGCCTGAAGGACGCCGCCACGGTTGCGATTGAAGAGCGGCAGCGGGACCGAGAAGCCCGCAACCAGCGCCGCGCTGCTGTCGTCGGCGTAGTAGCGCGGACCGACACCGAGAGTGACGTCGGGAATCCGCAGTGCGCGCTCGTTCGCGAGCACGGCCTCGCGCTGCGCGAGCTCAGCACTCCAGCGCGCGAGGTCCGGGTTCTCGGCGAGCGCCTGGGCGAGGACTTCGAACGCCGGCGGCGTCGCGAGCGAGCCGAGGTCGCCCGCAACGCGATCGAACGCGGCGGAACGCGCACCCCACCACGCCGCGAGGGCTGCTCTCGCGGCCTCGAGCGCACGTTCGACCTTCGTGCGTTCGATCGCAGCCCGCTCTGCTGCGACACCGGCGCGCGATGCCTCTACCGGCGACGTCGCGCCAGCTCGAACCGTCGCCCGGACCGTCTTCAGGGACTGGTTGGCGATCCGAACGACTTCCGTGGCGAGCCCAACGCGCTCCTGCAGCGCGAGCGTCGCGACGAATGCCTTCGTCGTCTCGGTAAGGACCGAAAGACGCGAAGCTTCGTAATCCCATGCGGCGAGGTCGCGCTCGATCGACGCCACGCGTGTGCGCTTCGCGCGCTTGCCGCCGAGTTCGATCAGCTGCGCGAAGCTGAGTGTCGTCTGGCTGCCGCGAAACGCACGCCGCCCGCCGGAGCCCGCGAAGTCCTCGACCTCGGTCGCGAGCGCAGGATTGGGAAGTGCGCCTGCCTGCAGCAGCCCTGCATCGCGCGCGCGAACCTCCCACGAGAACGCCGCAAGGGCGGGGCTGCGCGACACGGCCGCGCGAAGAGCATCGGCCAGTGTCAGCGTGCCGGACGGCTCGGCCGACGCCTCGGGGATCGCCGCTGCGCCCGGATCGACTGGCGCCTGATAGGCCGGAAGATCGCGACCGAGCGGCCGCGGCTCGAGCTGACCGACCGCTCGCGCGGTCGTGGGCAAGGCCACGAAGAGCAAGGCCACCGCGAACAACTTGCGCGTCACGCAATGCGACGTGGGCAGTCCACGGAGAAGCAGAGGTCGTTTCATGAGGTGGATCCGGTGGCAATGAGCCCAGTGGGCTCGGGGTCAGCAACGGGCGCAGGCGGGCTCTCCGTGCGAGAAGCCGGCTGCGCGACGCAGTACCTGGGATCGCTGACGGATTCGGATCAGATCAGGAGCACGACGCTTCTGAGGATGCGGGCGCTCTTGGGGCGCAGATCGTGCGTCCAGCCGGCGCGGTCCGCGAAGAGGTCGAGAGGTGAAGGGTCGGCGACGGGCGCCATCGCCAGCGCGATTGCGGCGAAGCGCAGGGGCGACGTGCTGGGTTCGAGGGCGGCTCCGAGAAGCGGCGTGTCCACACACGCCGGGGGAGTGCCGAGCACCAAAGAGCCGGTGAATGCGTCCGTGCCTAGGCCGCTGTCGGACTCCCGGCATTGCGAGGAAGCCTCGTAGTCCTCGACCGCGACGTGTCCCCAAGGCCCCACGCAAAGCACAAGCCCGCGAGTCGCTCCGAAGGCCACGAGGACCTGGAGCAGCAGGGCGAGTCCCGCCAGGCGGTTACGCAGCGGTCGCGGGGTCATCACGTTCGAGCCGTAGCATCGGCATCCACGGCACGTGCTTTAGCACGCGCCTCTCTCGCGCGCAGCCGGGGCTCTCCCCAGGACTTCGCGCATTGCCGGCAGAGGCCCCCGGATCTCAGCTCTCAAGCTCGCCCTGGGCCTCGCGAAGGACTTGGCGGTGGACCTGAAGCCGAATGGCGTCACGGCCGTTTCACTTTGGCCCGGCGCCGTCAAGACCGAGTTCAACTCGAGCAGGCCGCGAAGCGCGAGCTCGGCTTCGACATGAGCAACGCCGAGTCGCCTCGCTTCACGGGCCGCACCGGCGCGGCGCTGGCCGCCGACCCCCGCGTGCTCGAACGAACCGGCCACTTGCTCGTGGTGGCCGAGCTCGCGCGAGAGTACGACTTCAGCAACCTCGACGGCCGCATCCCGAAGCCGCTCGCGGCTCCGCGCTAGGCGCGAGGCTGCGGGCGAGCTGCACCACCGGTTCGCTGAGCCTCATCGGCCCGGGCTTGCATTCGGGGCGGCGCCCGGAACCACGCGATCGCCCCTCCAAGCTTCTCCGAGGACGCGCCCCGCGGTGCGGAGCCAGAGCGCCCCGAGCCCGGCGCCCACCAGCGCGTCCGGCCACGGGCTCGCCGTCGCGGCGACGAGCGCCGCCGACGCGAGGACGGCTCCGTTTGCGATGAGATCGTTGCGCGAACACAGCCAGGTCGAGCGCAGGTTCAGGTTGTCGCCGCGGTGTCGGTAGAGGAGCGCGAAGCACGTGCCATTCCCGGCCAGCGCAAGGGCACCGACGACGCCGACGACGACACTGGACGGAGACGTCGGGCCGGCGATCCGAGACAGCGCATCGGCGACCACGCTCGCGGCGAGAACGCCCATCAGAAGACCCTTGCCCGCGGCGACACGCGCCTGGGCTCGAGCACCGCGTTCCACGACGTAGAGGCTCGCGGCGTAGATCAGCGCATCACCCAACATGTCGAGCGAATCGCCGAGGAGCGCGCTGGATCCCGCGCGTACACCGGCCGCCACCTCGACCGCAAAGAGCCCTAGATTGATGGACAGGACGGTCCAGAGCACACCTCGATGCCGCGCCGCGAGGGCGGTGGCGCGCTGCGCGGATTCTTCGCAACACGCGTCGCTCATCCGCCCTCGTCGCCCACCGGCGTCTTCGCGCCCGGCATCGGCTCCAAGCCGGTCATCCCGCCGAGCCGCGGCAGGTCGTCGGTGATCGTGATCCACGACGCGCGCGAGTCGAAGTGGGTGTGGAGCTGGGGCCCGCGATCGATCGGCTCCAGCATCGCGCCGAGCGCAATGTCGATGCGACCGGGATGCTGGGTCGATTCGCAGAAGAGGGAGCTCCCGCAGCGGCGGCAAAACGAACGGCTTCCGTGTACGGACGACTCGTAGCGAGCGAGCGCGTCTGCGCCGGACTCGACGATCAGCTGCGCCCTCGGCACGGCGAACCACGTGACGTAGCCGGCGCCGTGGTTGCGCCGGCACATCGAGCAGTGGCAGTGCGCGCAGACGAGGCTCGGGAAGCTCGCCGTGAAGCGAACCGCACCACAAAGGCACGAGCCCGACGCACTCTCGGGTGAGCTCATGGCTTCTCCGCGTACGAAGCCACAGTCTAGCTCTGCGCGGGGCTCGCGGCGCGTCGATCGCGCCGCGCCGCCGGGAACTCGAAGACCGAATAAAGAACCGGCAGCACCACGAGCGTGAGCGCGGTCGATGAGAGGATTCCGCCGATCACGACGGTGGCGAGCGGCCGCTGAACCTCGGCGCCGGCGCCCGTCGAGATCGCCATGGGCACGAAGCCGAGCGACGCGACGAGCGCGGTCATGAGGACCGGGCGCAGCCGTGTCAGTGCTCCCTCGCGCACAGCGGTGTCGATCGCGCTTCCCTCGCGCCGCAGCTCGTTGATGAACGAGACCATCACGACGCCGTTCAGCACCGCGACGCCCGAGAGCGCGATGAAGCCGACGCCGGCCGAGATCGAGAGGGGAATGCCGCGCAGGAGCAGCGACGCGATTCCTCCGGTCCACGCGAGCGGGACGCCGCTGAACACGATCGCCGCGTCGCGCGCCGATCCGAATACGCTCGCGAGGATTCCGAAGATCAGGAGCAGCGCGAGCGGAACCACGATGCGGAGGCGCTGGCTCGCGGACTCGAGCTGTTCGAACTGCCCGCCCCAGGTGCTCCAGTAACCGGTTGGGAGCTCCACCTCGGCGCGGATCTGCCGCTCCGCCTCTGCCACGAACGAGCCGATGTCGCGCCCGCGCACGTTGGCCGTGACCACAACGCGGCGCTTCCCGTTCTCGCGGCTGATCTGGTTCGGTCCCGTACCGATCACGAGCTTCGCCACCGCCCCGAGCGGCACGAACGCGCTCTCGGTCGCGCGCGCGCGGCGGACGGGCCCCTCTTCCGGGATCTCGCCCGCGTGCTCGGGAAGCAGGACCGGCAGACGCTCGAGCGCTTCGAGGTCGACGCGCAGCGCCTCGGGCAGGCGCACCACGATGTCGAAGCGGCGGTCTCCCTCGAAGATCTGCCCCGCGACCGAGCCGCCGATCGCCGTGCGTACCACCTCCTGCACCTCTCCCTGCGAGAGGCCGTAACGAGCAAGCGCGTCGCGGTCGATCTCGATTTCGAGCATCGGCAGGCCCGTGACCTGCTCGGCCTTCACGTCGGCCGCGCCCGGAACGCGCTCGAGCACCTTCGCGACCCGCTCTCCGAGCTCGGCGAGAAGCGCCATGTCGTCGCCGAACACCTTGACCGCGATGTCGCTCCGGACGCCGGCGATCAGCTCGTTCATGCGCATCTCGACCGGCTGGGTGAACTCGTAGTTGTTACCGGGCACGCGCGCGACGGCCGCCTCGAGCTCGCGCACGACCTCGTCCTTCGGCTTGCGCGGATCGGGCCACGCCGAACGATCCTTCATCATCACGAATCCATCGGCGACGCTCGGCGGCATGGGATCGGTCGCGACCTCGGCCGTGCCGATCTTCGCGAAGGTGGTCTCGACCTCGGGTACCGCGCGCAGTGCGCCTTCGAGCGCTCGCTGCATCGAGACCGCCTGCGTGAGGCTCGTGCCGGGGATGCGGAGCGCATGGAGCGCGACATCGCCCTCGTCGAGGCTCGGGATGAACTCGCTGCCCATCCGCGAGCCGGCGCCAAGCGATGCCACGAGGAGCAGCAGTGCCGCCGCGAGCACGGCCGCACGGCGCCGGAGGGCGGCATCGAGCACGCGCTCGTACGCCAGGCGCGCGCCGCGCATCACGCGACTCTCGCGCTCGTCGATGCGCCCGCTAAGCAAGAGTGCGATCGCAGCCGGCACGAAGGTGACCGAGAGGATGAGCGCGGAGAGGAGCGCCAGGATCACCGTGATCGCCATCGGCCGGAACATCTTCCCCTCCACGCCGGTGAGCGCGAGGATCGGCACGTAGACGATCAGGATGATCAGCACGCCGAAGACGCTCGGGCGGATCACCTGGCGCGTCGCATCGGCGACCACGTCGATGCGCTCGCGCAGCTCGAGCGGTTCGCTGCGACCGTGACCCGCCTCCGCGAGCCGCCGGATGCAGTTCTCGACGATGATCACCGCGCCATCGACGATCAGCCCGAAGTCGAGCGCGCCAAGACTCATCAGGTTCGCGCTGATCCGGCCGCGCGCCATGCCGGCGAACGTGAAGAGCATCGCGAGCGGGATCACGAGCGCGGTGAGGAACGCCGCTCGCGCGTTGCCGAGCAAGAGGAACAGGATCGCGATCACGAGCAGCGCGCCCTCGACGAGGTTGCGCTCGACCGTCGCGATCGTGCGGTCGACGAGCTTGGTGCGGTCGTAGACCGCTCGCGCCTGCACGCCAGGCGGAAGGCTCTGGTTGATCGCGGCGAGCTTAGCCGCAGTGCGCTGCGAGACCGCGCGGCTGTTCTCGCCGATCAGCATGAAGACCGTCCCGAGCACGACCTCGCGGCCGTTCTCGGTAGCGGCGCCAGTGCGGAGCTCGCGGCCGAGGCCGACCTCGGCGATGTCGCCGACCCGGATCGGGACACCGCCCCGGTGGCCGACCACGATCCGCCGCACGTCCTCGAGGTCCGAGAGTTGACCGGGAGAACGCACCAGATACTGCTCGCCGTTGCGCTCGATGTAGCCGGCGCCCGTACCAAGGCTATTGCGGCCGATCGCGTCCAGGATGTTGCGGAAGGTGAGCCCGTGCGCGACGAGCCGCTCGGGCCGGGGCGTCACGTGCACCTCCTTCACGAAGCCGCCGATGCTGTTCACCTCGGTCACGCCTGGCACGGTGCGGAGCTGCGGCTTGATCACCCAGTCCTGGAGCGTGCGCAGATCGGTTGGATCGATGGGGCGGCCGTGATCGTCGGTCGCGCCCGGCTCGGACTCGACGGTGAACATGAAGATCTCGCCGAGACCCGTCGCGATCGGCCCGAGCTCGGGCTCGAGACCCTCGGGCAGCCGCGACATGGCCTCGCGCAGACGCTCGTTCACGAGCTGACGCGCGAAGTAGATGTCGGTGCCGTCCTCGAACACGACCGTCACTTGCGAGAGCCCGTAGCGCGAAACGGAGCGTGTGTAGTCGAGCCGCGGAAGACCGCCGAGGGCCGTCTCGATCGGGAACGTGATGCGCTGCTCCGACTCGAGCGGCGAGTAGCCGGGTGCCTCGGTGTTGATCTGCACCTGGACGTTCGTGATGTCGGGCACCGCGTCGATCGGAAGCTGAGTGAAGCTGTAGGCGCCGATCCCGGCGGCGACGAGCGTCGCGCCGAGGACGAGCCAGCGGCGGGCGAGCGCGATACGGACGATTGCTTCAAGCATCGCGGCTCCTAGTGATCGTGGGTCGCGCCGGATTTCCCGGCCTCGGCCTTGAGGATGAAGCTGCCTGCGGAGACGTAGCGCTGGCCCGCCGCGAGACCCGAGACGATCTCGACGTGGTCCGCGTCGCGGCGCCCGAGCTCGACGGGCTGGGCCTCGAAGAGATCACCGGCCGTCAGGAACACCACGTCCCAGTCGCGCACCCGCTGGAGCGCGTCGGCCACCACGGCGACGGGTACAGGGCTCACGCCCACTTCGACCTCGGCGGTCACGAAGAGACCCGGCCGCCAGGAGCGATCGGGATTCGGCAACACCACGCGTGCGAGCAGCGTCTGCGTGTTCGCCGAGCCGATCGGCGAGAGGTAGGCGAGCGTGCTGTCGACCGGCGGCGAGCCGTCTCCGGCATCGATGCGCACGGGCTGCCCGATGCGGAGCCGACCGAAGTCGCGTCGGTACACGTCGAGGTCCACCCACACGCTCGCGAGGTCGGCGATCCGGTAGAGCTCGCGGTCCGTCGCGACGAACTCGCCGGGCGAGACGTCCTTCGCGATCACGGTCCCGGCGAGCTGTGCGCGCAGCTCGAACGGGTGCAGACTCTCATTGCTCTCGATCACGGCGAGCAGGTCGCCGCGCGCGACTCCGTCGCCGAGACGTTTGTGCACCGAACGCACGACGCCGGGGAAGCGCGGCATCACGCGCGCGAGCGCGTCTTCGTTCGCTGCAACCCGGCCGTTCAGCACGATGCGCTCTCGGATCGTCGCCGGCTCGGACGTCGCGACGGCGATGCCGGCCGCCTCGATCTGCTCGGGGGCGAGCGTCACGCGGTTCTCGTACGACGAGAACTGGAAGCGATGCTCTCGCCCGCCCTCGCGCGCAACGATCTCGGCGTCGAAGGAGTGCGGCTCGTGAACAGTCTGGTCGCCCAAAAGGTAGTCGCCGCGCGGGGCGAAGCCGATTCGGTCGATCCGGTCGCCGAGCCGGCGCAGCGTCACCGCGAGCTCGATCCCCGATGGCTCGACAGGCTTCCGGTCTCGATAGGGGTAAGCGCGGAACTCCGGCGGCACGCCCGCTTCGAAGATCGTGAGCTCGAGCGAGAACGCGCCGTCCTCGAGCCAGCGACCCCCGTGCGGCCCCCGTTCGAGCGCTTCCGCTTCGGCGTGATCTTCGCCCTCGGAAGCGTGGTCGCTCCGGTTGCAGGAGACAGAGCCCACGAGCGACAGGAGCAGCGCGAGCAGCACGCTTGAGCGATTCACGGTCGAACCTCCAACGGCACGCCGGTCAGGCGTTCGATCTCCTGGGCGCTGTGGTGCGCCTCGACGAGCGCACGCAGGTACTGCTCGCGCGCCGCCAGGCGCGCTCGCTCCGCGTCGAGCACCTCGATCTGGGCGAAGCGGCCCTGCTCGTAGCCGCGGCGCAATGCCTCGACGGCGCGCTCGCTGCCGGGCAGCACGCGGGTGCGCAGCAGGTGCGCCTCCTCCGAGGCTGCCTGCAGCCCGATGCGCGCCTCCGCGAGGCCCATCACCGTGCGCACGCGCGAAGCGCGCGCCTCGGCTGCGACCTTTGCGACGCGATACCCGGCCTCCGCGATCGCGCCGCGGCTCCGGTTCCAGAGGGGGAGCGGAAACGCGAAGCCCACGACGAGCGCCGTGTCGTCGGATCCCGAGAGCCGCCGCGGACCCGCGAAGAGCGTCACGTCGGGCACGCGCTCGCTCGTCGCGCGCGCGCGCAGCGCGTCGCGGCGCGCGAGCTCGTCCCGCCAGCGCACGACGCTCGGGCTCGACTCCAGGCGCCGATCGATCTCCTCGGCCGAGGGAACGCTCGCCAGGCGCTCGAGATCTCCTTCCGCGCGCTCGAAACGCGGCGCCTCTCCAGCCCACATCGCGGCGAGCGCTTGTCGCGCAGTCGCGAGCTCGTGCTCCGTGTGCTCTCGCTCGACGCTCGCGACGTCGACCTGCACCCCCGCGCGAATCTCCTCCGCCGGCGAGGCGATCCCCGCGCGCAGGCGGAGCGAAGCCACGCGCTGCATCGACCGCGCGATCTCGAACGCGTCGTCCGCGAGCCGGAGACGCTCCTGAGCCGCGAGCACATCGACGAATTCATCCGCGGCCCGAACGAAGACGTCGATGCGATGCACCTCGTAATCCCAGGCCGCGAGGTCGCGGTCGGCGGCCGCGAGGTCGATGCGTGCCGCGCGCTTGCCCCCGAGCTCGATCAGCTGACCGAGGAGGAGCGTCGTCTGCGCGCTCTCGACTCCGCGGAACTCGCCGGAGCCCGCGACATCCTCGAGCTCCAGCGAAACGGTCGGGTTCGGCAGTGCGCCCGCCTGGAGCAGCGCCGCTTCGCGCGCGCGAACCTCGTGGGCGACCGCCGCGAGCTCCGGGTTGCGCAGCAGCGCCGCCGCGAGCGCATCCGCGAGCCGGAGCACGCCCGTGGGCTCGGGCGGAAGGTCTTGGGGGGTAGCGACGGCGGAAGCCGGCGCCTCGAACGCGGGCAACGCGCGCCCGACGGGATACGGTGCGGGCGCTTCGGCGCGGCTGGCGAGCGGAACGCTCAGGCCGGCGCCGAGAAGCGCCGCGCACCGCAGAAACGCGGTGTAGGTCATGGCAGACTCGTCCTCGAGTGAAAAGCATCGATCGAAAACCCGCCGCGACCGCGGCGAGCCTCGGGCGTCGCGAGCGACGCTGCTTCTCAGAGACGAAGGACGATGGTTCTCAGGTGATCCACGCCGCGCGCGCGCGCTTCGTGCGAGTGCGCCGGCGCCCACGCAGGGGCGGCAGGGGTCGCGAGCGCGAGCGTGCTCGCGAGCACGGGGGCGGCGTCCAGCAGCGCGCGACGGGGATTCGCATTGGCCGTTTCGCTCGCCGTGAAGTGAACGACGTGATCGCGCTCCGAGACGCCGGCGAGATGCTCGTGGCCCTGCGCGGCCCTGCGCTGATCAGGAGCCGCGTGCTCACCGTGCGACAGCACGATGGCGAGGTGGCTCCCGTCCGACCGCAGCGCGACCGAGTGCGCATGATCGCTCGCGTGGATCCCGAGCGCGAGCGCGCTCGCAATCAGCGTCTCCCCGAGCGCAGGCTGGGCGCCAGCGCATGCGAGCATCAGGAGGACGGCGAGCTTTCGCATCCGGGACGATTTCACGAGTCGTGTGGCTCCGCAGCGCCGGTCGATGTCGCCAGCGTGCCAAATGCCTTCGGACATGCAACTCGGAGACCTGAGCCGGATCGCGCTTGCGACCGCACGAGCGCGAGCCGCGCGGTCACCCGTGGCGAAGGATCTGTCGCGCGCGGGCGGTACAGACCCGGTCCCGATCGGTCGAAAACCTTCAGCGGGGCGTTGCCCGGGCGAGCGCCACGAGACCGGAGGCTGTCGATGCTGGGGATCGCGGGAATCGCCGTCTTCTTCGCCGTGGGGCTCATCGTGTCCGCGCGGCTGATCGCCCTCTGGAGGCGCTCGCTCGGGCTTCCCGAGCTGCTGGCGGGCCTGGGCCTGCTCGGGATCGGTCCGCTCGGTTTCTGCGTGATGATGGCCGGGCTGATGCTGTTCGCGGACACTACGCTCGCATCCGTCTGCCGGGTCACGGGCATGGGTCTCCAAGCGCTCGGCTTCGTGGCAACCGCCGTCTT
>Ga0210377_10002926_pt1 | contig 14730 bp, 7 predicted proteins | sample PLM4_65_b1redo_FD_155480 | JGI IMG/M metagenome (GOLD analysis project Ga0210377, IMG submission 155480) | Groundwater sediment microbial communities from an aquifer in East River, Colorado, USA - PLM4_65_b1 redo | ecosystem: Environmental > Terrestrial > Soil > Riparian zone | place: USA: East...
TAGCTTTACGAACATTGCTTCGAACCACACCATCAACGCCTATTTCAAGGTGATCACCTGTACCATCACAGCCAGTGCAGGAACAGGGGGGAGCATATCTCCGGCGGGCACAGCCACTTTGAACATTGGCGCCAGCCGGATTTACACCATCATGCCTGCGGCAGGCTATCACGTGGCAGATGTCATCGTTGATGGAGCATCTGTTGGCGGGGTGACAACGTATACCTTCAGCAGTATAAATGCCGACCACACCATCTCGGCGACATTTGCAGCAAGCCCATCGCATACCATCACTGCCAGCGCAGGGCCCAACGGCACCATATCACCATCGGGCACCGTCTCAATACTGAGCGGCACCAACCGAACATTCACCGTGGCTCCGGCAGCCGGATACCGCGTGGCTGATGTGCTGGTTGACGGAGCATCCGTCGGCGCGGTGACTACGTATACCTTCAGCAGTATAAATGGCGACCACGCCATCTCGGCGACATTTACAGCGACCCCATCGTATGCCATTACTGCCGGTGCAGGACCCAACGGCAGCATAACGCCTGCGGGAAACGTGCCAGTACTCGGCGGCACCAACCAGAAGTTCACGTTTACGCCGGCCGCAGGGTACCGCTTGAATGAATTGTTCATTGATGGTGTGAAACAACAATACCTGAGGAACCCATACCCCTTCTACAGCGTCCAGGCGGATCATACGATCAGCGCCACCTTCACCCCGGATGTGTATACGATCAACTTGACGGCGGCCGCGGGAGGGAGCGTCACCGTATCGGGCTCGTCGATACCGACGACCATGGTAAAGGGGGGAGAGAGCGGCTCGATCACGGTGAGTTCGGGAGCCAGCGTTACACTCACGGTTGCCCCGGACCCCGGACGCTCGGTAAGGAGCGTAGTCGATAACAGCTCGTACAGATACGGCATCACGATCTACAGCCTGACAAACATCAGGACGGACCACACCGTCAACGTGTACTTCAAGTGACGGGCTGATGAGCATTGCCTTGACCCGGAGGCCGGAGCATTTGTCCTGCCTCCGGGGGCAGGGCACTATCAGCGTTTGCTGACGCGATGGAAGGGACCGGGCCAGAGTAATTATAGACAGCTTCCCTGAGAATCACTGAAACCCGATAAAGCCAAACCCGCCGTGAGGCGGGGACGGAAAGCAACGGATCTTGGAAGACAAGACGGCCGGGCTGCCGAAGGATGATGCCTTTGGTATGCTCGGCTGTTTTTTTAGAGAACTCAAAGAGCACTTAACAATGATAGTTTAGATCATCGAGAGGTCTAATCACCAATTTATCTTGGAAATGATCCCAATGAAAAAAAGATCTCTATCTAAATAAGCGGTTCTCTCGGGGGATTAGATGGGAAGCAGCATCAAATAGTGAAGAACATTACATTAGACTTCAATGAGGTTGACTTTTCAATCGTTCATTGGATCCGCTGAAATCAAAAGGAGGGTAGCACTATGGAAAGGCTTAAATTATTCTTTTTCGCAGGGGTAATATTGCTGGGATTCATCGGCACAGGCAATGCCGATCCTTACTCACCACCCGCTATCGCAGCAGGTACTGAGCATACCGTAGCCCTGAAGAGCGACGGGACTGTGGTGGCCTGGGGCGCCGGAACAACTAACACAGGAACATTTCCGGAGTTTGGCCAGTCAATCGTGCCTGCAGGTCTTACGGGCGTCATCGCCATAGCAGCAGGCGATGTTCACACGGTAGCCCTAAAGAGCGACGGGACTGTTGTGGCCTGGGGCAGTAACTTTATTGGTCAGACTACAGTGCCAGCTGGCCTTACGGGCGTAACCGCCATAGCAGCAGGATACTTACATACGGTAGCTCTGAAGAGCGACGGGACTGTGGTAGCTTGGGGTGCGAACATTAGTGGTGAGACGACAGTGCCGGCTGGTCTTACCGGCGTCACTGCCATAGCAGCAGGAGGCTTACATACCGTAGCTCTGAAGAGCGACGGGACCGTGGTGGCCTGGGGCTCTAATTCTGAAGGACAGACCACGGTGCCTGCGAACCTCACCGGCGTCGCTGCGATCGCAGCAGGCGGCCATCATACAGTAGCCCTGAAGAGCGGCGGGACCGTTGTGGCCTGGGGCTATGATGGTTACGGTCAGTCCACGGTGCCAGCGGGCCTTTACACCGTTACCGCCATCGCAGCAGGACCATTTTATACAGTAGCTCTGAAGAGCGATGGGACCGTGGTGACCTGGGGTAATAACGAATTTGGTCAGACTACGGTGCCCGCTGGCATTACCTGCACTGCCATAGCAGCAGGAGCAGCTCATCTGGTAGCTCTGAAGAGCGATGGGACCGTCGTGGCCTGGGGCGCCGGAACGACGAACACAGGGACAGATCCGGAGTATGGACAGTCGATCGTGCCCGCTGGCCTTAACCTTATCAATAGGTACAGCGTTTCAGCAAATACACCCGCCGTCGCAGCAGGCTGGGCTCATACAGTAGCCCTGAAGAGTGACGGGGCTGTCGTGGCCTGGGGCTATAACTATTATGGTCAGGCGACGGTGCCAGCGGGCCTGACCAACGTTATTGCCATAGGAGCAGGAGCGGTGCATACGGTAGCCCTGAAGAGCGATGGGACCATTGTGGCCTGGGGTGATAACACTTATGGCCAGACCATGGTGCCAGCGGGCCTTACCAGTGTCACAGCTATTGCAGCAGGATACGGTCATACACTAGCCCTCACAATCGGAGGGAATGTGCTGGCCTGGGGCTCTAACAATAACGAACAAACCACGGTGCCAGCGGGCCTGACCAACGTTATCGCTATCGCAGCAGGCGCATATCATACGGTAGCTCTGAAGAGCGACGGGACCGTGGTGGCCTGGGGCCGTTACGTTGAAGGTCAGACCACGGTGCCTGCTGGACTTACCTGCACCGCCATCGCAGCAGGCGCATATCATACGGTGGCCCTGAAGAGCGACGGGACCGTGGTGGCCTGGGGCGATAACTATTACGGACAAACCACGGTGCCAGCGGGCCTGACCAACGTTATCGCCATAGGAGCAGGAGCGTTGCATACTGTAGCCCTGAAGAGCGATGGGACCATTGTGGCCTGGGGTAATAACACTTATGGCCAGACCATGGTGCCTGCGGACCTTACTAACGTTACCGCCATCGCTGCAGGATGGTTTCATACAATTGCCCTAAAGAACGACTGGACCGCGGTGGCTTGGGGCGCCGGAACAACGAACACAGGGACAGATCAGGAGTATGGGCAGTCGATCGTGCCTGCTGGTCTTACTCTCGGACACGGGTGCATTGCATGCGATCCGAAGGTAGTGGATGTTAACTCGAATTCTTTCTGCATCATTACGCCGGCTGATGGGTATCACATTGATAATGTGATGGTCGGGCCGACCGGAGGGAGCTTGAGTTCGGTAGGAGCGCTCAGCTCATACACCATCAGCACTGTCACGGCTGATATGTCCATAGCGGCGACCTTCGCAGTCAACACCTACAATGTGACAACAAGTCCAGGTCCAAACGGCAGCATCTCATGCAACCCGACGACGGTGGATCACAACGGGAGCTCACTCTGCACCATATCACCATCTGCCGGCTACCGCATTGCAGATGTGATGGTCGGGCCGACCGGCGGGACCCTGAGTTCCGTAGGAGCGGTCGGCTCATACACCATAAGCACTGTTACGGCCGGCATGACAATAGCGGCGACCTTCGCGCCGAACGCATCGTTCATCATTACTGCCACAGCCGGCCCGGGCGGTAGCATCACCCCGTCGGGCGCCTTGACTGTTCCCTACGGCGGCAATGGGGCATTTACCATCACGCCAGATACCGGCTACCGATTGAATGAACTGTTCATTGACGGGGCAAAGCAGGACTACCCGAGGAACCCGTACCCCTTCTACAACGTCACGGCGGACCACTCGATCAGTGCCACCTTCGTCGCGGATGCCTATACCATCACGGCAACTATCGCGAATACGGACAATAGCGTTCCTGCCCATGGGAGCATGACGCCATCGGGGACCTTCACTGTGAATAAAGGGTCCGATATCACCTTCACGATCAACCCTGATGCAGGCTACCAGGTGTCGAGCATTATCGACAATGGTGCGCAAAAGGGTACAACGACGTCCTACTCCTTAGCGAACATCCAGGCGGACCACACCATCACCGTGTACTTAAAGCCGATCACCTATGCCATCACGGCCACGGCGGGACAAGGGGGCAAGATCAGCCCTGCGGGTGTGACGACAGTGAACGCAGGCGGGAACCAGACCTACACGATCACGCCGAATGCCGGGTATAGCATTGCAGATGTGATGGTCGGGCCGACCGGCGGGACCTTGAGTTCGGTAGGAGCGGTGAGTTCATACCCCATCAGCAATATCACGGCCCACACGACCATTTCGGCAACCTTCGCACCGAACCCGACGTACATCATCACTGCCAGCGCGGGAGCGAATGGCAGCATCTCGCCGTCAGGAAGCGTGTCCGTGATAGGCGGTACCAACAAGACATTCACCATCACCCCGGATGCCGGGTACCGCATGGGGACATTGTCAATTGACACGACGCCGCTACAGTACCCGACGAACCCCTACATCTTCTACAACGTACAGGGGGACCACACCATCAGCGTTACCTTCGTGCCCGATACCTATACCATCAGCTTGAATGTGGCTGCGGGGGGAAGCGTTGAAGTGACGGGCACTGCAATCTCGCCGACCCTGCCGGTTACGGAGAACGGAGGGAGCACCAGCACGATTACGGTGAATTCGGGAGCGAGCGTCACCCTTACAGTCACCGCGGGCTCGGTGCGGAGCGTGATCGACAACGGTGCGAACAGAGGGGCAGTCACGACCTACCCCCTGACGAACATTAAGGCGAACCACGACATCTACGTGTACTTCAGGTGACGGCGTGAGGAGGAAAACCATGCCCCGGAGGCCGGACCAACGTCCGGCCTTGGGGCCCTGTCGAGCCTTCACGATGCGGGAAAGGAGACAGGCCGGAGCGATCCGAGAGACCACCAGCGAGAAACACCGAATCCCGCGAAAGCCAAACCCGTCGTGAGGCGGGGACGGAAAGCAACGGATCTTGCTTGAGAAGAAATAATCGTGCGCAGGTCAACAAGGCCCGTTCGAAAGCGATGTCACGGGGAAACATCTGGCAGCCTGATTATCCACCAGAGTTTTCAAACTCGCAATGGAGGTGAGAGAACATGGAAAAAATCATTTCACCAGGGTTGAAGGTAACGTTTCTTGCTGGCTCCTTTACGGCCGGGATCTTCGGGCTCATCTACACGCTGGTCCCGGAAGCATATCAGAATTTTATCGGTATGCCAATCAATCAATCCGCGGGAGTGACGGCGTTTCGTCAGCTCGGGGTGGCTTATTTGGCTTTGGCATACGCCGGATGGCTGTCATCAAGGGAGACAGCCACGGACATAGTGAAGATCGCAGCCAAGATGGTGATCTTCTGGATGGTCCTAGGTGCTCTTGTTATGTTGTGGTGCTTGTTTTCTTTAGAGCTGCCGGTGATCTATTGGCTGTACTTCGCTATTTTCGCATGCTTTGCAGTAGCCTTCAGCGCTTTCTATCCGCGAGAGTAGAAGAGTGGGGATGCAATCGGTCTTCATAGGATTCAGACCCACGGCTAATTATTTAAGGATATAGACTTCACCCGATAAAGCCAAACCCGTCGTGAGACGGGGACGGAAAGCAACGGATCTTGGAAGACAAGACGGCCGGGCTGCCGAAGGATGGTACCTTTGGTATGCCCGGTTTTTTTATACAACAATAGGTAAAGGTAAATTCAAGATTAGGAGGAACGAGCCATGAAACGACACAGACTTTTGATCTTGGTAATGGTGTTCGCAGTGCTCTTACCCGTTGTTGCCCTTGCCGGCGCAGAAATCCGAATAACTACCGATCCCGGTTGGCAATACCTGCCGGCGATATCCGGAAACAAGGTCGTCTGGTATGACAACCGCAACACCGGGAACCAGTCGGACTGGGACATTTACCTGTACGACGTCACAACAGGCATCGAATCCCGGATAACCACAACCCCCGTTCATGGGCTGCTCGGCGCTCCGGCGATCTCAGGGAACAGGATCGTCTGGGCAGACAGCAGGGCAGGGAATTGGGACATCTACCTGTACGATATAACCGCCGGCGTCGAGACGCAGATAACGTCTGATCCCGCCAACCAGTTTCACCCTGCGATCTCGGGCGATAGGATCGTATGGGAAGACGATCGAAACGCACCTGCTGGCAGCCATGACATCTACCTCTATGACCTTGCTTCCGGCATCGAGACTCAGATTACCTCGAATTCCTCATTTGAACAAAGCCCGTCGATATCGGGAGACAGGATAGTCTGGGAGGACAATCGGAACGGAAATTGGGACATCTACCTGTACGATATCACGAGCGGCGTAACGACCCAGATTACCACCGACACTCACCACCAATGGCATCCTAAAATATCCGGGGATACGATCGCCTGGGAGGATGACCGGAATTGCAATGACCCGCAGTGCGACACGTTCTCGGGGAACTGGGACATATACCGGTACGACCTCTCGACCGGCACGGAATTTCCGGTCACTACCGATACCAGCAACCAGTCGAATCTGTCCATATCCGGGAACAGGATCGTCTGGGAAGACAAACGCAACGCCTCCCCCTTCAACTATGACATCTACATGTACGACCTGACCACCGGGACAGAGTCATCGATAACCATGGATTCCTACGATCAGGTGTATCCGGCAATATCCGGGGACAGGATCGTTTGGGCGGACAACCGCAGCGGCAACTGGGACATTTTCCAGAACGAATTCTTCTCGGAAGCCCCGGGGTGGCTGACCGCTCTCGCCACATCTCCGTCCGATGACTGGCTGCCGGTCTGGAGCCCCGATGGGACCAAAATACTCTTCAGCTCGAACAGAAGTGGAAACTATGACCTCTGGGTCATGAATGCCGACGGCTCCAACCTGCAGCAACTCACCACGGATCCCGCCGCCGACCTGGTCCCGGACTGGAGCCCTGACGGGGCCCGGATCCTGTTCAATTCCACCCGAGGAGGCAACTGGGACCTCTGGATCATGAATGCGGACGGCTCCAATCCAACGCAGATAACCTTCGACCACGCCGATTACGGCCATCCCCGATGGAGCCCTGACGGGACCCGGATAGCGTTCAATTCTATCAGAGGCGGCAGCAGCCTCAATATTTGGACGGTCGATGCCGACGGTTCGAATATGAGCCAGCTTACGTCGAATTCAGGCGACAACGTTTCCGCAGAGTGGAGTCCCGACGGCTCGAAGATCAGCTTCGGTTCTAACAGAAGCGGCAATTATGACGTATGGGTAATGAATGCCGACGGTTCCGAGCAGACACAGCTGACCTCGGACCCGGCGGATGAACGAAGCGGCAAGTGGCATCCTGACGGACCGAAGATGCTGTTCACCAGGTCCAATAACGGCCAATCCGACATTTGGATTATGAATACCGACGGTTCCAACCAGGAACCGCTCCTGGTCACCCCCTTCCACGAATATCAACCCGATGTGAGTCCTGACGGCACGAAAATAGTGTTTACGTCGAGCAGGTTCGGCACGAACGACATTTGGGTCGTGGAGCTGACACAAAAGCTGTTCGGGACATACGTGATCGTGGCCATCGCCGGCCCGGGCGGAAGTATCACCCCTTCGGGCAAGGTGCCGGTGATTGAAGGCGGGAGCCAGACGTTCACGATCACGGCTGATGTGGGATACGCCGTGTTGAGAGTGGTCATTGACCGTAACGGTAAAGTACCGCCGGTCGAAATTATTGTCGGAAATCCAAAAGATCCTTCCAGGATCTATACCGTAACCTACACCTTTAAAGACGTCAGAAGGGACCATACCATTGAGGCGGCTTTTACGGAAAGCTACTGTATCGTCACGGCATATACAAATGACGGAGGCAGCATCGATCCCCCAAAGGAGAGCAGGTTCCCTGCGCTCTCAAGCCCGGCCTATACGATTACTCCTATGCCGGGATACTTCATAGCGAATGTGTATATTGATCGGGTCCCCGTAGGAGCGGTGGGAACGTACACCTTCAGCGATATACTTGCTGATCACATTATAGAGGCGAGATTCGCACCTTCCGTGGTGTACGCCATCACGGCGACAGCAGGGGCAGGCGGCAGTATCGATCCTCCGGGCACCAGCACGATCAGCCTCCACAGCAGCCAGACCTTCACCATCACCGCCGATGCTGGCTACCAGGTATTCAGCGTGATCGTTGACGGCGCGAACAAGGGAGCGGTAGGGAGCTACAATTTCCCGGACATCCAGGCAAGCCACACCATTGCCGCTTACTTCAAGGCCGTCTCCTACACCATCACGGCATCAGCAGCAGCGAACGGCAGCATCAGCTCACCTGGGGTGAACCCGGTGAATCCCGGGAGCAGCATGAACTTCACGATCACCCCGAGCGCCGGGTATCACGTGGCCGATGTGTTGGTTGATTCTGTGTCATCGGGACCGACAGCGACATACGCCTTCTCGAACATCCAGGCGAACCACACGATCGCTGCAAGCTTCGCGGAGAATGACTGGTTCCTGATCGATGCCAGCGCAGGAGCGAACGGCAGCATCTCGCCTTCGGGCAGCGGGTCGGTGCTGGGAGGCACGAACCAGAAGTATACGATCACCCCTGCTTCAGGGTACCGGGTGGCTGACGTAGTTGTTGACGGCGCGTCCAAGGGCGCGCTTGCCTCCTACACGTTCTATGATGTCCAGGCAGCCCACACCATCACTGTCACCTTCACCCCGGATGTCTACACCATCACGACAACGGTGACGAATTACGATTCCAGCACTCCCGGCAACGGGAGCATCATGGTCAATGGGAGCCCGCCGCCGGCAACAGTAAATGCCGGTGCCGGCATCACCTACACCATCACCCCGAATCCGGAACATGTGGTGTACAGTGTGCTCGTTGACGGCACCCAGCAGGGCGGGATTACCAGCTTCACCTTCCCGAACGTCCAGGCGAACCACACCATCGCCGCCTACGTCAGGCCGGTCACCTACGCTGTCACGGCCAATCCCGGGGCAGGCGGCAGCATCACGCCTGTGGGCACCAGCACGTTCGATATCCATGCCAGCCCGGTCTACACCATTACGGCGGCTGCTGGATACCACATCGCCGCTGTCGCGGTTGACGGCGTGCCCCAGGGTGCTGTAGGCAGCTACCCCTTCACGGACATCACAGCAAACCACACCATTGCAGCGACCTTCGCGGCGAACACCGGGATCGCCATCACCGCCACGGCAGGTCCGAACGGCAGCATCTCGCCGGCGGGGAGTGTCTCGGTCAATGCCGGTGCCAGCCAGACGTTCTCCTTCACGCCAGATGCAGGCTACCGAATCTCTGACGTGGTCGTAGACGGTTCGCCCAAGGGTGCGCTCACTTCCTACACCTTCTACAGCGTCCAGGCAGACCACACGATCAGCGTATCCTACGTACTCGATGTATATAGCATCAACGTCACGGCGGCCTTAGGAGGCGGCCTCACGGTATCGGGCGCGTCTATACCTACGACCACGGTGAACGGGGGAGAGAGCAGCACGATCACGGTGAACCCGGGAGAGGGCGTCACCCTCACGATCACCCCGGACGCGGGGCGGTCAATGCGGAGCGTGATCGATGACGGTGCGAACAAAGGGGCCGTCACGACCTATACCCTGACGAACATCAAGAAGGACCACACCATCAACGTGTACTTCAGGTGATGATGTGAGGAATAAGTCCATACCCCCGAGGCCGGATCAGCATCCGGCTTCGGGCAGGATGACCCTGTCGAACGCAGAGTCCAACACTGCCTTAGGGGCTGGAGCCTGCTAATCGTTTTTTTGATATACTAGGGATGTGCAAATAAAACCATTGCACCCACTCAACAAGGAGATGACCTTAAAGATAAGCAATCCTGTCCAACAGATGGACAAGGAGGTACGCGATGCCATGTAAAAGAGGATTAATTGTTATTGCGTTGCTTATCGTCTCTATCGCAATTTTTTCTCCTGTTGCGGCCGCTGAACCCGCAAATGTCTATACGATCACAGCAACAGCGAACGTCAATGGCAGCATTTCTCCCGCCGGAACGATATCTGTTGTTACAGGCGGCAGCCAGACCCTCGCCATCACTCCTGACCCAGGCTACCGGATATTGAGCGTGATTGTCGATGGCGCGAATAGGGGTGCCGTTAACACGTATACACTCTCTAACGTCCAGGCGAACCACACGATTGCCGCCTACTTCGAGGCGGTTACCTACACCATCACAGCAACAACAGAAGCCGACGGCGCAATCAGCCCTCCGGGAGTGAATACAGTGCATTCCGGGAGCAGCATGAACTTCAAGATTGCTCCAAACGCGGGATACCATGTGACCGATGTGCTGGTGGATGGTGTTTCAAAAGGTGCGGTGATCTCCTATACCTTCACCAATATAAAAACTAGTCACACGATCAGAGCAACGTTTGCCGAGAATGAGTCGTTCATCATTGAGGCCAGTGCAGGAGCGAACGGCAGCATCTCACCCTCGGGCAGGGGGTCTATGCTTGGTGGCACGAACTGGAAGTTCATCATCTCACCGGCGGCAGGGTACCGTGTGGCGGATGCGGCCATTGACGGTGAGTCCAAGGGTGCATTGACCTCATACACCTTCTACAACATACAGGAAGCCCATACGATCAGCGCATCCTTCACGCCCGATGTCTATACCATCAGGGCATCAGTGATAAATTGGGATGACAGTTTTCCTCTCAATGGACACATCACCGTCAGTGGGAGCGCTCCGCCAGAAACAGTGAGCCCCGGGGCCAGCATCACCTACGTGATCACTCCAAATGCAGGGTATAAAGTGTATAGCGTGCTCGTTGATGGCGTTCAGAAAGGCGGCATCGCCAGCTACACTTTCTCGAACATTCGGTCAAATCACACCATCGAGGCCTACGTCAGGCCTATTACCTCACCGTGACAGGAGGCAGCATCACGCCCGAAGGGCGCAATAACGAGCTATACGTTCACGAACGTCACGTCGAGCCATACCATCGAGGCATACTTCAAGCTGCTGCCGTGATGGATTCAATGTATCTCAGAAGGCCAGGCAATCATGCCTGACCTTTTTTTTGCTGATGCTATCATCTGGTAGTCAAATCCTGACTTTTTCGTCTTCAATGGATGTGGAAAAGGGATGGCGCGGAGGGAAAAAGACGATTTTTTTCTATAAATTTCCCATTCTTCCCATTGCACTTCTATTCTAAATTTGCTATGATAAGCCCGATTTTACAGGGTTTTTTCGTGGTTTCACGGGTCTGGCCATTTCCGGAGACGTTTTTTTGTAATATAACTATGCGAAATATAAGATATTTATTTATTATGGTTTCGTTGTTCAATAAGGAGGCGCAATGTTACGGTATTTAACTGCCGGAGAATCTCACGGCGAGCTATTGATGGGCATCATCGAAGGCATGCCGGCCGGTCTGCTGATCCGGGTTACGGACATCGATAATGACCTTGCCCGTCGTCAAGGGGGCTACGGGCGGGGCGGACGAATGAAGATCGAGAAGGACACGGTCAAGATCTTCTCCGGCGTGCGCTGGGGAAAGACCCTGGGCGGTCCCATCGGCCTTATGGTCCGCAACAGGGACTGGGATAACTGGCGCGCAAAAATGTCACCGGACCCGGCGTTCCTGAACACCGCCGCGCCGGTAACGCGTCCCCGGCCGGGCCACGCCGACCTTGCCGGAGCACTCAAATATGGTATGACCGACATCCGGAACATCCTGGAGCGCTCCAGCGCCAGGGAGACGGCCATGCGCGTTGCCGTGGGCGCCGTGACGAAGAGGCTGCTCGACGAGTTCGGCATCACCATCACCAGCCACGTGATCGCTATCGGCGGGGTCTATGCCAGGGGTGATAAGATGTCTCTCAAAGAGATCAGAAAACGGGCCGAGGCTTCGGAGCTGCGTTGTGCCGACCACCAGGCCGAGAAAAGGATGAAACTCAAGATCGATGAGGCAGCGCGTGCCGGGGATTCCCTGGGCGGCATTTTCGAGATCATTGTTTCCGGCGCGCCCGTGGGGCTCGGGAGCCATGTTCACTGGGACCGGAAGCTTGACGGCCGTCTCGCGGCAGCGATCATGAGCATCCAGGCCATGAAGGGCGTGGAGATCGGCTCAGGGTTCGGCGTTGCCAACCGTCCCGGTTCGAAGGTGCACGACGAGATCTTCTGGGGGCCGAAGGGCGGTTTCTTTCGCAAGACCAACCATGCCGGCGGCATCGAGGGCGGCATGAGCAACGGCGAGGACATCACTCTTCGAGCCGCGATGAAGCCCATCCCGACGCTGATGAAGCCGCTCCGCTCCGTAGATATGGGGAGCAAGAAGCCCTTTAAAGCTTCGGTTGAGCGTTCCGATGTCTGCGCCGTGCCCGCGGCTGCCGTGGTAGGAGAAGCCGTATCCGCCTTCGAGATCGCCGCGGCCCTGATCGAGAAGTTCGGCGGCGATAGTCTGGATGAGATGAAGCGGAACCACGAGCAGTACCGGAAATACCTCAATGACAGGATGGGAGTGGTGTACGGGGAGCAAGCTCCAAATTACAAATAACAAATCCCAAATAAATCCAAAGCACCAACAGGCATTTTCAATTATCTGGTCATTGCATTTTTGAATTTCGATATTATTGGGGATTTGCATATTGAAGCCCGGTGCTTGAGGTAAGCTATGTTCAAGAACATCATCCTTACGGGATTCATGGGCGTCGGCAAGACCAGCGTGGGAACGCGGCTCGCGAAGGACCTGGGTTTCACCTTTGTCGATACCGACGAGCAGATCGAGGCGGACCAGAACATCACGGTCACCGGGATCTTCTCGACCTTCGGTGAACCCTATTTCCGCGATGTGGAGACGCGCATCATCAAACAGGTCCTGGAGAACGAGAACCAGGTGGTCTCCACCGGCGGCGGCGCCGTCATCCGCGACGAGAACCGCAGGGCCTTCAAGGAGAACGGCGTCACCCTCTGTCTCACCGCACACCCGGAAAGCATCTACGACAGGATCAAGCACGAGACCCACCGACCGCTGCTGCAGGGAGAGAACCCCCTGGCGAGGATACGCGAGCTCCTCGATGCCCGGGAGCAGTTCTACCGCCAGGCGGACTTCATTATCGACACGTCGGAGCGGTCCGTGGACGACGTGATCAGCGAAATAAAAGAGAAGGTACGACATGCATGCTGTTAAGGTCGGGCTGGAAGAGAGAAGCTACGAGATCCTGATCGGCGCGAAGCTTGAAAAGCTCGGCGAAGAGATGCTTAAGCTTCGCTTCGGCAAGAAGACCGCCGTGGTAACGAATCCCACGGTGAACAGGCTCTACGGCCAGCGCGTGCTGAAGACGCTCACGGCGGCGGACTTCCGGGCCATGCCGGTCGAGATCCCCGACGGCGAGCAGTACAAGACCTTGGACTGGGCCAATGCCGTCTTCACCGCACTGTTGATCAACACCTTCGACCGCCGCTCGCCGCTCGTGGCCCTCGGTGGCGGGGTGATCGGCGATCTCACCGGGTTTGCTGCGGCTTGTTATATGCGTGGCGTGCCCTTCGTCCAGGTGCCGACGACGCTCCTCGCCATGGTGGACAGCAGCGTGGGCGGAAAGACCGGCGTCAATCATTCCCTGGGCAAAAACATGATCGGCGCGTTCTACCAGCCAAGGCTCGTGCTCATGGACCTTGACGCGCTCAAGACCCTCCCGAAGGAAGAGCTCCTCTCGGGCATGGCGGAGGTCATCAAGTACGGCGTGATCTGGGACCGCGAGCTCTTCGATTTTCTCGAAAAGAACCGGGAAAAGATCCTGAACCTTGAAGAGGGCCCCCTGGGACACATCATCCGGCGGTCCTGCGAGATCAAGGCCGATGTGGTGAGCAAGGATGAGCGCGAAGGCGGTCTCCGCGCCATCCTGAACTTCGGGCACACCGTGGGCCATGCCGTTGAGACCCTGTCGGATTATATGAGCAGACACGGCGAAGCGGTCGCCATCGGCATGGTGTACGCAGCGAAGCTTGCCCACCGCACCGGTCTTTGCGATGCCCGGGTCCCGGAGCGCATCGAGAAACTCATCAATGCCTATGGACTCCCGACCAGCCTCTCGGCGATGAAACCGCGTCCCGCGGTCACCCGGTTCATGGATATGATCCAGGTAGACAAGAAGGCAGAGGCCGGCAAGGTGCGTTTTGTCCTGCCGAAGAAGATCGGCGAGGTGGTCATCACCGGGGAGTGGGGCGAACAACAGCTCCAGGAACTGCTCGCGGAATGACCGGAAGCATTCTGGTAGCGCAAAAAGTGGCGCTTCCAAACGAGGTCGAAGAGGAAAGCAAAAGAGTGATAGAGCCGGGAATCAGATGCGCGTAGCCGCAAAAAGGCGCAAAAAGCGCAAGAATAACGGTATTGATCATTGATAGAGCAGGTAAGTTGGAAAGTTGGAAGAAATGAAGAGAAGTCGTGAACGAATTTTTTTCCAGGGTTTTCTCTGCGTCGTCTGCGTTCTCTGCGGTGAAGGTTTTGACAATAGAAATATTTCCTCAAGGAGGGAAACATGAGCGAATATCTCTGGCACTGCCCGTTCTGCAATACCGACCAGTCCGTGACCGAGAAGGGGCGGCA
>Ga0210377_10002927_pt1 | contig 14730 bp, 15 predicted proteins | sample PLM4_65_b1redo_FD_155480 | JGI IMG/M metagenome (GOLD analysis project Ga0210377, IMG submission 155480) | Groundwater sediment microbial communities from an aquifer in East River, Colorado, USA - PLM4_65_b1 redo | ecosystem: Environmental > Terrestrial > Soil > Riparian zone | place: USA: East...
TCTGCAGGATTCTCGGTGGCGACATAACGCCGCGTACAATTCTCGAAGTACTACCAAGATACGTCGACGCAGGGGTCGTTCGGCGCGGTGGACGATATGTCGAGGTAGTGCCGCCGCTCTTCGCCAACCATCTCGCCGGAGCAGCTCTCCGCGCGCGCTTTGCGGAGCTTTATTCACTCTTCGGCGCTTTAGGCCCGGCTGGTCGCCTTCGCCTCGTCGAACGTCTGCGGGGTCTAAGAACGGAGGAGACCGATGCCTTTTGGGACACCGTGTTCGCTGAGGGCGGATTGTTTGAGAATCCATCCGCGGCCCTGAAAGACGGGAGACTCCTCCGTCTCATTGCGGGGACTGTGCCCGACAAGGTGGCAGCCCTCATTCAGGCTAGATTGGTCGGGACCACGCGCGAAAGCCGACAACAGATTAAGGGGGCGACACGGCGTGATCTGATGTGGGTCCTTGATGAGCTTCTGTTCAGAGACGGTACGGCTCGCGCGGGTTTGGAATGTATCGGAATGCTGGCCGAAGCGGAGAGCGAAGATTATGGAAACAATGCCACGGGGGTTTTCAACGAGTGTTTCCATCCGTTCCATCCACAGATGCCGTTGTCCCTTCCCGAGCGGATCGACGTGCTTCGAGGGTTCCTCGCCGCGGATCAGGCAAGAGAGAAGAAGCTCCTGGCCGTGAATGCGATTGACGCCGCGTTTGGGCTCTCTCCCGCAGTCACATTGCGAAGGAGTGAGGGACGCGAACCGCTAGGGGCACCCCCATCCCTGACGTACGGAGAGGTCTGGGATTATTTTGATGCGCTCGCTGGGCTCTTGATGAGTGCGGCTCACGATAGCGACCCCGAAGTCGTGACCGCGGTAATGAAACGACTGCCTCACGTCCTGGCAGAGGCAGTGCTTCAGGCACGTCCGGAGTCCGGAATGGAGAGAATGGAGACCTTAGTAGAGCGGGTAATCTCAGGGGACTTTCCCGTTGACGTGGCCAGTTTAAGCGATGCGGTCGACCGCGTTCACGAAGAACTCGGCCGAAGAAGTGGCGGCGCAACTGGCGACATGCGCGCCAGGCTCGACGCGCTGGTAAAGAGAGCCGAAGCGCTCGCTCTACGATTGGAGAACGCCGACTACCCCACGCGCCTTAAGCGCTTGGTTGGAACCTGGGGCCGTCACGATCGTGACGAAGATGTGGACGAGCAGGGCCAGACGATCTTCCGTGGAGAGAAGGTGATCAAGGGGCTCGCACAGGAAACTGTGGAGAATCCGGCTAAGCTAACCGATGACCTGCTCGCGTGGTTATGCACGTCCGATGCGCAGAAAGCGCACATATTCTCCTCGTGGCTTGGCAGGCTGGATCGGAACCAGGTTTGGCGCGAGAGGATCGAGAGGGTCGCAAGCACTGATGCCGGATGCGACATGTTCGCGTGCTATTTCGGCGGTGTGGCTCAGAACGACCGAGGGTTCGTAAGCCAGCGCTTGGACGAACTCACCGAAATGGGATCTGTGAGTGGATTGGCAATCGTGAGTGCGACCCGGCAGTTGGGCGGCGACGTGGCTGGCGTCGAGCGAACGGTGCGGCTACTCCAGGCTGGGAGGGTCGCCCCCGACTGGACTGCGAGAATCTTGAGCGTCGGCGGATGGATTCGACAACTTGCCCAAGCGGAGTACCTCCAACTCGTTCAGGCTATAGCAGGTCCAAGGCTGGAGCACGCAATGGCGGTCATCGATTTCTTCGGTATGTGGCTATACCTCCACAAACCGGTCGAGGGGGATTTGGCCGACTTCGCGTGGCGATGCCTGGAGGCCCGACCGGACGTCTCGATGAACCAACACTTCTATTGCGACGAGTTGGCAACCTATCTAGCGCCGTCGGATCGCGAACGCGCATTTCGCCTCCTGGGAATGTTCCTGGGGCAGCAGCACGACCGGGAACAGTGGAATCCTCTTCGCCATCACGGCGAGAGACGATTCTGGTCCCGCTTGCTCGCGCTAGACCGTTCACGGGCACTCCGCCTCGTTCTTTCGATGGCTTTCAGCAGTGAACGCGCGCGGTACGCGATCACTTGGGATCTCAGGGACGTTCTCGATCAAGAGCGTGACGCCGATACACTGATTGCGTTCGCGCTTGAGGGTCAAGCCCAAGCCGAGACGGTTGCAGACGCATTGAGTGCCGCCCGACCAGGCTTTTGGCCGATTGCCTTTCAGCTGATCCAACGTTATCCAAAGAACGAACGCATACAAGGAAGTCTCGCCGGAGCTGCGAGGCACATGGGGGGCGTGATCAGCGGCCCGCTGTCCACCCACTACGAGAAATGCAGGAAGGAGGTGGAAACCCACCTGACCGATCCAACCACGCCCTCCGCGGCACGCCCTTGGCTGAAGAAACTGGGAGCCGCGTGCCAAGTGCAGGCAGAGAGGGAACTCCTCACGGAGATCGAAGAGGACGTGAATGGGTTTAGGCGGGTTGTGGAGGAACCGGATGCTCCCGAGCGAGCCTGGGCCATCGCCACGCTACTTCGGCTCGGGAAAGTGCGCGAGGTCTTGCAGATCGCCGAGCGACGAGAAGTCCTGCGATGTCTCTCAAGACTGAAGGTCTCCGCGCTGGATAAGGCGCGTCTTCGGCGAGATCTTAAGGAGGTCTGAGGTTAGGCTGCGACTGTGACGCAACGCCGCCACGGGGTCGCAACGCCGCCACGGGGTCGCATCTTTACGGGCTGTTGCTCAAATCCGTTGATTCCTTTCCGGGATCGTGGTATCGTGGGTCCTCCACGGAGGGATGGCCATGATGGGACAGCAACCGCCCCGCCAAGAAAAGCTGTTCTACCCCGCGGTGTCGGTGGAACAACGGGTCCGCGCGACGCATCCCCTGCGCCAGATCGCCCAGACCATCGATTTTGACTTCATCTACGCGAAGGTGGCCGACCGGTATGGCGCCAACGGCCACGTGTCGGTCCCGCCGCCGGTCATCCTGAAGTTGATGCTGCTGTTGGTCCTGTACAACGTGCGGTCGGAGCGGGAGCTGCTGGCCACGCTGCCTGAGCGGTTGGACTGGTTGTGGTTCTTGGGCTATGACCTGGACAGCGCGATTCCGGATCATAGCGTGCTGTCCAAGGCCCGGCGGCTGTGGGGCGTGGCGGTGTTCAAAGGCGTCTTTGAGCGCATCGTGGCGCAGTGCGTCGAGGCCGGGTTGGTCGATTGGCGCAAGATTTTCCTGGACGCGAGCTTCATCGACGCGGATGCCTCGAACGCCTCGGTGGTGGATACGCAGTCGTTGAAGCGGTACCTCAATAAGCGGTACCGGGAGTTGGAGGCCCGGCTCTCCGAGCGGGACGCCGCACCGACGCCGGATCGCCCCTATCGGACGGTCAACAGCCGCTATGTGTCCACGACGGATCCCGAGGCCGCGATTGTGCGCCAAGGCAAAGGCAAGCCGAAGCTCCGGTATGCCACCCATCGGGCGGTCGATGGCCGTAGCGAGATCATCACGGCCACGACCGTGACGCCCGGGGATGTCAACGAGGCCCACCTCCTGGTGCCCTTGGTGGAGGCCCATCGGCTTACGACGACGCGCGCGGCCGACACCGTGGTCGCTGACAGCAAGTACGGGACCCAGGCGAATTTCCTCGCCTGTGCCGATCGCGGGATTCGGGCCCATCTCCCTGATCTGAGCGCGGTGGCGGCCCGGCGCACGGCGGCCCGTAAGCTCTTCCCGGAAACAGCGTTTCGGTATGATCCGGCCACCGAGACCTATGTCTGTCCCGCCGGCACCTCGCTCAAGCGCAAGTCGGTGCACCAGGCGCGTCAGAGCGCGGACTATGCGGCACCCGCCTCGGTCTGCGCGGCCTGTGCCCTCCGGTCCCAGTGCACCACGAACCGCACGGGGCGCACGATCACGCGGCACCTGCGGCAAGACGTCCTGGATCCGATGCGGACCCAGGCGCACGCCCCGCCCGCGCAACGCGATCTCCGGATTCGACAGCATTTGATGGAACGATCGTTCGCACGCGCCACGCGCTACGGCTTTGACCGGGCCCGCTGGCGCGGCCTGTGGCGGGTGCAGATCCAGGAATACTTGGTGAGCACCATCCAAAACATCCAAGTCCTGTTGCGGTATGGACGGGACCAGACGAAGTGCCCGGCGGTGGCGCGGCCCCTCAGCGACGGAAGTCAGGTCGCCCACCCCGTGGCCGCGGTTCGCTCGGCGAGCCGTCGTTTCATTCCATGCCGAATGGGTCTGGCCAGCTTCCAGCCCGCGTTAGCACCGATTTGAGCAACAGCCCGTTTAATCTTGAGTGCCAATCAGGTCGGCAGGGCGACTGCTGCCCCGCTTGTCGGCTTGAAAGAGAGGAAGTCTTAAGGGTAGAGTAGTCTCGCACGTCTCCCGTACAGGGGTAGCCTATGGCCTCCGGGCGTCTGACCCCCGCTCCCCTCGTTTCCAACCACCCGCATCAGCCGCGGTGTGCGCCGCGCGTTTCGCAGCGGTCCTATCTCGCCTCTCGGGGCAACTGAATTAACAGGAGGACAACCCAATGTGGAAATCACTCGCAACCGCAGTAACGGCGGCCGTATCCCTGATGACCCCAACCTTCGCGGTCGCCCAAACCGCGCCGGCCGCTCAGAAATCGGTGGCTGAGCAAGCGGTGGACGCCCTCACGAGCGTATACGGCGCCCATCCCGGAGCGCGCGTCAATCACGCAAAGGGCGTGATCGTGGAAGGCACATTCACGCCGAGTGCTTCGGCGGCGTCCGTGAGTAAGGCGGCCCACTTTCAGAAACAAAAGAGCCCGGTTCCGGTCACGATCCGGTTCTCAGACGCTGGGGGATTGCCGACCGTCCACGATATAGACGCCATGCCGCGCGGCATGGCGGTGAAATTCGCACTTCCGGATGGAGCCAAGACCGACATCGTCCTGCTTTCCTATAACGGCTTCCCCGTTGCCACGGCCGAAGAGTTCAGGGACTTCCTGCTCGCGATCAGTACGAGCGGACCCGACGCCCCCAAGCCGACCCCCTTCGAGAAATTCCTGGGGGCTCATCCGGCCGCAAAGGCGTTCGTGGAGGCTCCGAATCCACAACCGGTGAGTTTCGCCACCCTGTCATACTTCGGTATCAACGCGTTCAAGTTTACGAATGCGGGCGGGGCCGTCACGTTCGGCCGCTATCAGGTTCTGCCCGTTGGCGGTCAAGAGGTCCTCACCAAAGAGCAGCTCTCGAAAATGGGCCCCGACTACCTTGTCGACGAGATTGGCGAACGGATTCGTCGCGGTCCCGCCAAGCTCAAACTGGTTCTGCAAGTGGCCGAACCAGGCGACAAGATCGACGATCCGTCGATTGCCTGGCCGAACACCCGGAAGACGATCGAATTAGGAGCGATCGCGATCACTAAAGCCACGGCCGAGAGTCACGTTGCGGACAAGCAGCTCTTCCTGCCGGGAGCGGTGGTCCCCGGCATCGAGGCGGCTGACCCGATGATCGCAGTACGTTCGGCGGCCTATCCGGTTTCCTTTGCCCGCCGGTTCAAGCAGCCATGACGGAGAAGGCACTCACTCAGACCAATGCGTCGTAGGGGGGAATCCGATGGAAGATGGACAAGTGTTGAATCACATTGAAAGGCTCGCCAAAGAGGAGCATCGCCTCTATGCAAAGGAAGACCTGAGCGATGAAGAAGTGGGGCGTCTACGCAATATCACGGTTGAATTAGATCAATGCTGGGATCTGCTCCGGCAAAGGCGCGGCCTTCGCGATGCGGATGCGGATCCCAACGTGGCTAAGGTCCGTCCGGCCGATGTCGTGGAAAACTACGAACAATGATGGACGCTGAGCTGCGGCGCGCGTCGTAAGCCCGGCGAACAGGTCGAGTTGGTCTATAAGTTGCCGAGTGGATTCAACTTTTGGGCGGACTAAGCTGGAACGCCAGTTGCGGGCCGCCTTGCTCCGGCGAGCGGCGTCAGCCACCGAGGCCACTGCTCAGGCAGCATAGGCATCACACCGGAGCCGCGATCGAATCTCAACTAAAAATGGAATTGACTCCTTGCGCAAGCGCGCTGCGCGGCAGGGCTTACCGAATTACGACAGGCCGTGCTGTTCACGTCAGCAACTGGTGCGGATGGTCGGGCCCCGCACCCCGAGCAGATGCAACCGCATTTAGCGACGGCAAGGATGCAAGCATTGACTTACTCCTCTGAGGCCTGTACAAAATCTAGGTGACTTTTATAAATTTGAACAAGGAGCGAAACCTGACCATGCTATTCACGACACGAATCCACTTCCGTGCGTTTTCGACCTGTATCTTGTTGGGTGGAATGCTGGTCGGTTTCACCGCCTGCGCGAAGGTGGCCAAGCCCGTCCCGACGACGCCACCCACCCCGATCGACTTTGCCCAAGCGCTCCAGTATGCGCAGCGGTCTGCGTTGGTGTATGAGTCTGATGCGGCGATCCGGCAAAAGGCGCCAGCGAGCACGACGGTCTCGATCATGCCCGAGACAGTCACGGAAGTGAAGGCCTATGTGGAACTCGATGACGCGAAGAAAATCCAGTGGGTCGTCGTGCGAGGGACGTCGAATCTGGACAACGTGAAGCGTGATGTGGACTACAACAAGGTGGTGGATTCACGCCTTCAGGTCCCGTTGCACAAAGGGTTTGCCGATACCGCCGTGCAGGCCTATCGGTTTGCGAAGCCGCTGCTCAAACCTGACTATGAGACGCGCGTCACCGGCCACAGCTTGGGCGGGGCCGCTGCGGTGATCGTGCTGATGCTCTTGAAGGAAGACGGCATGAGGTTGGGCCAAGCCATGACATTTGGCCAACCAAAGGTGACGAATCGCCAGGGGGTGGCGAAATACCGTTCACTCCCGCTGCTGCGATTCGTGAACGACAAGGATCCTATTCCGCTGCTGCCGCCGCTCGAGATTTTTTCGATTCTGGACGAAGGGCCGTACCAGCATTTAGGCCCGGAAGTCGTGCTGAAAGACGGTCCCAACTATGTGTATTTCGCCGAGCATCAAGCGGAGCGGTTTTCCGTGATCTCCTTCTGGAACACACTCAGTAACCAGCAACCTACGGATCATCCCATCGCGAATTACATTCAGAGCCTTCAGACGAAAGCCACCGGCACGATGTAGCCATGCCGAGGGAGGTGCCATCTGTGCGCGCCTCCAACGATATGTATAAATGATCTTTCCGAGTGTGCTGGTTTCTCTTCCATGGAGAGTAGCCCGACGAGACCGGGGTCGAATCTTTAATCTTTAGATCCGCCGCGCCGCCTAGGCCTAGGCGGCGACAGAGGATTTGACGTTGTCTCATACTCGTGCCGCAACGAGTCTCGCTGGTCGACTTTCGTTAGCAGGAGGCCCTCAGCCGGCCCGTTGCTTCTGAGCTTCCATATAAGCACGGAGCAGCGCATTGATCCGGGTCTGGTAACCGCGGCCTTCCCGTTTGAACCAGTTGAGAACGTCGCGGTCCAGCCGAATTGTCACCGAGGCCTTCGGCTCCGGCATGCGCAGCACGGCTTTTCGGAAAAACTCGTCGCCTAGCTCGGGAATCTCCGAGTAGTCGACCGCGGAGTCCTTGGTCGCGTCAACGCGCGCCCAATCGGTCTTGGAGGGCTTTTTTGAACTTGGCTTGCTCACGAGTATTGGCCTTTCGCAGCGAAATGATCCGAATCGTCTCCGGGTTTCGTTCGGTGAATACGGTCACCATCATGCGGCCGCGGATCAGGCCCACTCCGATGTGCCGCGGCTCGCCATACGCTTTCCTTCTGTCCGGCGCCACTAGCATCGGTGCATCGAACATCTCGGCCGCATCGGCAAAATCCAGTCCGCGCTCGCGGATGTTACGCTCGTTTTTCCGGTGGTCCCACTCAAAGTGCATAATAGATGACGTACATACGTCCTGTCAATATAGGAGGGGGCGCCCCAGAGCAGTATGGGGAGGCGCTGCGCCAGGGTCAATCTGTACTGGAGAGGTGGAGCGGAGGCGGCGCTCATCCGCCACTGATGAGCGAGCGCCGTCAGAATCGTCCGTGCAGCCGCGCTCCCAGCAGGGAGCAGGGTATGGCGACGGCGATGAGGGCGAGAGGATACCACGCCGGCCCCGCACCCCACATGGCGATGGTTCCCGCACTGGACAAGAGAACGCCGATTCCGCCGAGCACCAGCGCATGCTTCATGGGATTGTGCGGCGCGAGCCGCGCCGTGAAGTAGCCTCCTGCGACCGCCAGCACCAGCCGATAGGAGAAGGCGAGTACGAGCAACGCGTGGGACATCGGTTGGCCCATCGGCGGATAGATTTCAGCGGCGTGCAGCGCGGCGTCGATGGCCACGGCGGGAATGATATTGGTGAGCAGCCCCGCAAACACCGCGGCAATGCTTCTCGGCCAGCTCTTCTTGGTCACGGTATTGCTCATCGCTGGCTCTGCACGCCGCCAATAATCTCCTCCAGTTTGCCCAGCTCGTTCTCCCACCCCATGACCGCTCGTTGCGTCCACTCCTCGTCGTGCATGGCGTCGAACGTGAGGACTAGCCGCACGCCTTGTCCCTTGGGATGCAATTCGATCGCGTGCGCGATGTCGTAGGGCTCGACGCCGGGGATGAAATCGGCCAGATGCGTGTACGCAAGGCGCCGGTTCGGGGCGATCTCGTCGTAAGTCAGCCGCGCCTCGGTGGTCAGCGGCATGCCCGCTTGCTTCATGAACTCGACCTGCTCGGGAGCGATCGCGGTCATGGCGTACTGCAGTTTACCTCCCGGTCGCAGATCGAGCTTTCGGACTTTCACTTCGAATCCGTCCGGACCCCACCAGGACTCGATGCCGTCCTTGGTGGTCCACAGATCCCACACTTTCTGAGGGGACGCCTGGTACGTTCGTTCGAGCGTGATTCGTCGCATTTTTGACGTCTTCGACGTCTTCGTGGGCTTCCTGCTCATGGGCCGTCTCCTTACTTCAGGCGTCGACCAGAACCTTGAACCCGCCGTAGGCCATCCGCTTCATGTCGAAGGCCTTCGCCTCTTCCTTCAGCTTCGGATCGTTCATCGCCGGGTCTTTCATCACCTTGGCGTTGACGCGATCGCGATGCGCGCGCGACTTGAACACGATGTAGGCGAAGACCACGGTCTCTCCCCGCTTGAGTTTGACCAGGCGCGGGAACGGCAGCACCATCTTGACGTTGAGGTCGTCGCCTGCGCACTCCTTGTAGTCGAGGGCGCCGTGTTTCCGCCACACCTTCCCCGCCTTCTGTGCGATGCGGCGGTAGGCCTGCAGATGCTTCTTCGGAACCGGCAAGACGTATCCATCGACGTAACGCATCCCAATTCTCCTCTTCCCCAACCGCAGGTTACTTCTGCAGCCGCTCCCAGAGCGCGATGACGTTGCCCTCGGGATCCGCAAAGTCCGCCATGAAGCCCCACTCTCCGATCGAGTGTTTCGGGGTGACGACCTTCCCTCCGGCCTTCTCGATGGTCTGAAGCGTCCGGTCGATGGACTCGGTCTCCACGCCGAACGACGCGTGGTCGTCTTTGGATTTGCGTTTATAGAACCCACCGTTGATGCCGCCAAGCTCGGTTGGATTGTAACCTTTGTCCGCGGCGGTGGTCTGCGCCATGGCCCCCTGGTCGCCCCAGAGATCGACCTTCCAGTCGAACACCGCCTCATAGAACTCCTTGGCCTTGTGAAAATTCGACGCCGGAATCTCGAACATCACGACTTTGTTCTTCATCGCTTCTCCCCCTGTCATCGTTTCATACCGGGTCCGTTGCCTGCCCTTCGGTAACGGCCTTCAGATTGGCCAGACCGACTTCGAAGTCCGTGCCGACCATTTTGTCCATGTCCACGAAGAGGCACATGACCTTCGAGAGGAAGGGCGCGGGCCCGTGCATCGCCCAGGTCACTTCGGTCGCGTCGCCTCTGGGTTCGAGCGTGTACTCCACGACGTTGCGGGCCTTGAACGGCTTGAGCATGTCCAATTGCAGCGTGACCTTTGTCGGCGGCAGCGATTCGATGATCTCGATCCGGCCCGCACCCACGTCTTTGTTGCCGTCGAATTCGTACACCGAGCCCTTCCCGACCGGCGCGCCGCTGAACGCGCGTTTCATCGCCGGATCTTTTTTCTCGTACGGCGACCAGGACGGCGATTGCTGAAAGTCGTTGAGAACGGCGAAGATCCGCTCGGGCGGCGCCTGGATGCTGGCCGTGCGCTGAATGCGGAACGTATCGGGCTGCATCGCGGCATAGACCAGGACCGTGGCGATCAGGACGACGATGGCGATGCCGATCATCTTGAACATGGGACCCTCCTCTTCGTTTTGAGATACCGATTCTTGCTCACCTGGGATGTGCCGGACTTCTCTCCGTGGAGCGTCAAAATCCGAGCGCGAGTGTCTGCGGGTCCTCCGCGATCGGGCGCACATCAACACACCCGAGTCGTGCTCCCGGAATCTTCGCGGCCACCTGGATCGCTTCGTTCAGGTCCTTGGCCTCGATGACGTAGTAGCCTCCGAATTGTTCCTTGGTCTCGGCGAAGGGTCCGTCGGTGGTCAAGACCTTGCCCTTGCGCACGCGGACCGTGGTCGCGTTAGCCGCAGGCTTCAGGCGATTCGCCCCGATGAAGTGGCCGCTTGTTTTTATACTCTCGGTGAACTCCATATACTCCCTGAAGTGTTTTTCTGCGTCAGCCTCAGGCATTTGCTCCATCACGGTCTCGGCACAGATCAGGCACAGGAACTTCATCGCATCTCCTTTCGAATTGCTTTTAGTCGACGAGTGCGCCGCAGGTCAGGTTGGCCACGGCACCGCCGATCGCTCCACCGCCTCCGTAGATCACGGCGTTCTTGTTCTCGAGTGACATTGTCACCTCCTGTATGGCGAACGCCCCGACTACGATGAGTCCATTCGTGAATTGCCGTCTACGCCCTATAGTCGTTCGGGGGAGCCCGAAATCGACAACGAAACTAGAAAAAATTGCGTTCGCCGGATCACGAATCTTTTCTCTAAGAAGTTACCTCTACTTCCACGCCACGAGCAACTGCGACGGAGCCATGGCCTGCACACACACCAGCCCGGGTTCGCGACTGGTATACGCGTCCTCGGCGCGCAGAAAATGATCCCGAGAGTCTCCCTCGCGGGTCATCCACACCAGACCGCTCAAGCAGGTTACACTGAGGTCGGAACCCCGCTGCACTCGACGCGTCCAGATCTGGTTAGAATCGAGCCGCACCACCGCCTCGCAGGCTTGAGCCGAGGCTCCCAGCCACGCAGCGAGCCGCTGGGAGAGCGACTCTGGGCCTGCCTGCCGCCGCGCCGGCCCAACGCGAGCGCAGGGCTCGGGCAACCCGGATGGCGGGCGATCCAAAACACGTTCAGATGGTCGCTGGGCGTTCATGAGTTGTGTGGACGCGAGTAACGGGACGAGAAAGCCTGGGATCAGCAACCACGGAAGCGTGGTCATGATGCCCGATCCCGGTTCCGTGAAGATCAGCCGCAGCGGACCGGGCGAAGAGACCACCCCGAGTCCCACCGCCGCGATCAGATCGAGCAGACCCACGACGTTCCAGATCAACACCGTCGAATGGGCGGCCGCCCCCTTCTTGTATGCCAGCCATGCGACCGGCACGGCGGTCAGGCCGACCAGGATATCGCCCCAGCCCGCGACCGGGGCGAAGGGCGCGGGCAAGCGGCCCACGGCATACAGGAGCAAGAATGTGACGCCGAAGGCGCGGATGACGTTCACCCCGATGAGCATGGACAGCGGGATCGCGCGCAGCGCTTTGTGCAATGTGGGCGAGCGCAGCACGGCCACACAGAGAATCACGATCGGGAGGATCACCGCGACTCCGAGGCCTGGCACACCGAGCCCGTGCTCGTAGTGCAACACTTCGGTCGTGGCCATCGCTGTGACGAGCATGAACCACGCGGCGAGTCCGGTCGCAATGCGGATACGCGCCGAGACGCCTTCGCCGAATCCAATGGCCAATACCGCAATGGCAACGGCCGCAGAGGCCGTCATTTCAATCGAAGCAAGCAGATCGAAGTTCATAGCCCACCTCCGTGAATTAGCCTCCGGCACCCACCGCGGATGCTGCCTGTCGTTCCACTTGAGGACCACTCTCCCACCCGCCGCCCAGTGCTTTGAACAAATCCGCGGTGGCGGCGAGTTGCGCGCGTTGAGCCTCCACGCGGTTGAGGTCCGCGGCCAGCAACCCGCGCTCGGCGTCCAGGACGTCGAGCTGACTGGACACGCCGTTCTGGTAGCGCAGCCGCGCCAGGTCGAGCGCGCTTTGGAGCGCGGCGACCCGCGCCTGTTCGGCGTCCAGGGTCTCGCGCGCCTTGCGCTGCGCCACCAGGGCATCGAGCGTGTCGCGGAACGCGTTCTGGATCGCCGATTGGTACTGGGCGAGCGCCTGTTGCTCTCGCGCCTTCGCCGCCTTCACCCGCGACCCTGTGCGGCCGGCGTCGAACACGGTTTGAGCCGCTGATCCCGAGGTCTGCCAGATCCGGGCGGGTGCGCTGAACAGGTCCGCGAGCTTCGTGCTCTCACCGCCCAGCAAGCCGGTCAGCGAGATCGACGGGAAATACGCGGCCTTGGCCTGGCCGATCCGCGCGTTGGCCGCGATCAGCACCTGCTCCGCCTGTTGCAGGTCCGGCCGGTGCTCCAGCAGATCCGACGGCAACCCGGCAGGCACGGCGGGTGGAACCGTGAGCGCCTCGATCGCGGTGCCCCGCTCGGGCGTCGCGCCGACGATCTCCCGCGGGCTGCGGCCCAGCAGCACGGAGAGCGCGGTTTCCTGTCGCGCGAGTTGGGTCTCGAGGGCAGGCAACAGGGCCTGTGCCGCCGCGGTCTCGGCTTCCACCTGCCGCAAATCGAGTTCGGACGCCACCCCGGCCGCGAAGCGCTCGCGTTGCAGGGAGAGGGACGCCAAGCGGGTCGAGACCGTGCGCTTGGTGATCGCGACTTGCGCATCGAGCGAACGCAGATTGAAGTAGCCTCGAGAGACCTCGGCGATCAGTGCCAGCCGCACCGCGTCGCGGTTGAACTGCGTTGCGAGCAGCTCGGCCCGCGCGGCTTCGGTGGCGCGGCGGTACTTGCCCCAGAAGTCGATTTCGTACGACGCGTCCAACGTGGCGCGCACGTTGTTGTAAATCGGGTCGGCGCCCGGCAGCGCCAACGCGCTGTTTTCGCTCGCCCGGTTTCTCGACGCAGAGCCGTTGGCGGACACGCCGGGCCACTGGTCCGCGCGCGCCACGCCCAGACTCGCGCGCGCCTCGTCCACCCGCGCGATCGCAAACCGCAGGTCGGCGTTGTGGCCGAGCGCTTCTTGGATCATAGCGTCGAGCGCGGGATCACCGTAGCCGCGCCACCACTCTTCAGAAATGGACACTGCGGTGGTTGGCGTGGGCCAGGCATCGGGGGTGTCGATGGTCTGCCGGCGGTAATCCGGGCCGAGCGTGACACAGCCCGCGAGCAGCGTCGAAATCAACGCGGTGATGATCACACGATGCGGTATCATGACCGTCCTCCTTGAGGCGTGAGCGCGACCGGGGCCGTGGCTCCGTTCCCGCCGACCACGGCCTGTTGGTATTCGACGTCGACCCCGACGTCCGGCGTGGAGCGCGTGTCCGCCAGGCGCCGGCTGGATATCAGCTTGAAAAACATCGGCACGAAGAAGATGGCCAGGAACGTGGCGGCCACCATGCCGCCCATCACCCCGGTGCCGACCGAAATGCGCGCGCCCGCTCCCGCGCCGGTGGAGAACGCGAGCGGGGCGACCCCCAGAATGAACGCGAGCGAGGTCATCAGGATCGGACGAAACCGCAACCTCGCGGCCTCCAGCGCGGCCTCCGACGGGGACAAGCCCTCGCGGTGCTTCAACACCGCGTATTCGACGATCAGGATCGCGTTCTTCGCGGCCAGACCCAGTAGCGTGACTAGGCCGATCTGGAAGTACACGTCGTTGGTCAAGCCCCGCAGCCACACCGCGGTCAATGCGCCAAACGTGCCGAAGGGCAATGCCATCAGCACGGAGATGGGCAAGGACCATTTTCCGTACTGCGCGGCCAGAATCAGGAACACCATCACTGCGGCCAGTCCGAGGGCGATGCCCGACGTGCCGCCGGATCGCTTTTCCTGGAACGAGGCTCCGCCCCAGTCAAAGCTGAAATCCGCCGGCAACACGTTCTCCGCCACACGCTCGACCGTCTGGATGGCCTGGCCCGAGGACACGCCCGGAGCCCCTTGCCCCAAGATCTTGACCGCGGGCAGGTTGTTGAACCGGTCGAGCGTTTCCGGCCCGGCCGTGTACCTGACGTTGGCCAGCGCCTTGACCGGCACCATCCCGCCCTGCTCGGAGCGCACGTAGAGCTCCCCGACCGAGTCGGGCTTGCTCCGGTAGGAGGGCTCCGCCGACATCAGCACCTGCCAGGTCCGGCCGAATCGGTTGAAGTCATTGACGTAGTACGAGCCCAGGGTCGCGGACAACGTGCCGAACAGATCGTTGATCGGCACGCCCATGGCCTTGGCCTTTTCGCGATCCACGTCCACGTGAAGCTGCGGGACGTTCGGCCGCCACAGGGTCTGCGCTCCCGCGAGCGTCGGCTCCTGGTTGGCCGCGGCGAGGAATTCGCCCATCACCTGAGCCAGGCGCTGCGGCCCGCCTTCGCCGCGGTTCTGCACGTAGAACTCGAACCCGCCGGAGTTCCCCAGCCCGAAGATCGGGGGCGGGCCGAAGGCGAGCACCAGCCCTT
>Ga0210377_10002928_pt1 | contig 14730 bp, 12 predicted proteins | sample PLM4_65_b1redo_FD_155480 | JGI IMG/M metagenome (GOLD analysis project Ga0210377, IMG submission 155480) | Groundwater sediment microbial communities from an aquifer in East River, Colorado, USA - PLM4_65_b1 redo | ecosystem: Environmental > Terrestrial > Soil > Riparian zone | place: USA: East...
GAACAGCGCGATCAGTTTCGCGGCCACCGGATCGATGCACGACGGCCTGATGATCTTGTTGACCGCATCCACGCACCCGGCGGGCACGAACGCGTTGGTGGCCACCATGTTGCCGGTGAGCTCGCTCAAGTCGCCCGTCCGCATGCGCGCCGTCGGCACGGTGGCGGTCTGCGACAACGCGCGCTCGGTGCGTGCCGACTGGTAATCACCGAAGAAGAACGTCTTGCCTTTCTGGATCGGCCCGCCCAGCGTGCCGCCGGCAATCAGCTGATCGAACGGGCCCTTCGGGCGCGCCGCGCGAACGTTGTCCCAGGTGTTGGCGTTCAGCGACTCGTCGCGAAAGAACCCGAACAACGATCCGCTGTAGCGATTGGTGCCCTGCTTCACCGACGCGTTGATCACCGCGCCGGCCGCCTTCCCGAACTCCGCCGAGTAAGTGCGCGTTTGCACCTTGAACTCCTGCAACGCGTCCACCGGCGGCGACACCACCTGCGGGCTCCGCTCCTGGAGATTGGTGGAGAACGAATTGTTGTCGGCGCCGTCGAGCGTGTAGTTGTTCCAGGTGGCGTAGTTGCCGTTGGCGTTGAAGAACGTGTCTTCGCCGCGGCTCGTGATGCCGGCCGGCGCCGCGACGACCCCGGGCGACAGAAACGCCAGCTCTGAATAGCGGCGTCCCAGCAGTGGCAGGTCGCGAACCTGCCGCTCGTCGACCACGCTGCCGATATCGGCGGACTGCGTCTGCAGCAGTTCCGTCTTCCCGGTGACGACGACTTCTTCGGCCACGGCGCCCACGTTGAGCTGCAGGTCAACTTGCGCGCGCGTTTGCACGCTCAATTGGATGTCGCGCCTGACGGCTCGCCTGAAGCCCTGCAGCTCTGCCGCCACCGTGTAGACGCCGACGCGAAGGCCCGGGAAGATGAACTCTCCCCGCTCGTTGGTGATCGCGGTGGCCTGGACGCCGGTGCCGTCCTGTGTCGCCACCACGGCGACACCCGGCAGCACAGCGCCCGAGCCATCGACGACCCGTCCGACGATCACGCCGGTGTCGATCTGGGCGAAGGCGGGGGAAGCGAGGAGGAGAAGCAGGGGGAGCGCGGCAAGAGTACGCATGCCGCGGAGTATCTGGGCTGCGTTATATCGGTGTCAACTGGGGGTCGGGAGCCGGGAGTCGGGAGCCGCGAGTCGGGAGTCGGGGACAACTACGCCCTGATTGGCGGCGTTATACTGCCCTCATGCGCTCGGTCGCCGACGGGCTTCGTTTGGATCTTCAGGCAAGAGTCGCCGCGATGAGCCGTGCCGAGCGGGTGGCTCTCATGTTGGACCTCGGCCGTCGCGACGTTGCAACCTATGCGGCGGCAAACGGTGTCACGGAAGTCGAGGCTGCTCGTCGTCTCCGTCTCGCGCGCCACTCGGGTCGGCGTGCGTCGGTGGCGGCCTCCTTCGACGCGCCATGACACCGGCCGATGTCGGCCGCCACCTCAGCTCGCAGCAGATCCCCTGGGCGGTGATCGGCGCAACCGCGTTGGCGTCGTACGGCGTGGCGCGGTCCTCGTTTGATGTCGATCTGCTGGTGACCGATCGAAGGTGCCTGGACTTGGTGTTCTGGGCGCCACTTGCGGCGCTTGGTACGATCGACGTGCGGCGCGGCGATCACGACGACCCTCTCGCCGGTGTCGTGAGGATTTCGAACGAAGGGATCGCTGTCGACGTCGTCGTGGGCCGTCACTCATGGCAGGACGCAATGCTGGCGCGCGCGTCACGCAAACAGTTCGCCCAATGGGACGCCCCGGTTGTCACCAAGGTCGACCTCGTGCTCCTCAAACTCTACGCTGGTGGATCACAGGACAAGTGGGACATCGAAGCTTTACTAGCTGGAGACACTGCACTCGCGAAGGAAGTAACGGCATGCGTTCACGTCCTGCCGCAGGACGGGAAACAACTCTGGCATGAATTGAACCGCGGCACTAACCCTTAGGCACTGTTCGCACCGCACGCACGCTACGCACCTTACTTTCGAAGCGCATCAACCGACCACTTGCCTGATCCAGTGGCCGCAACGAAGAGCCAGAGGAAGCAGTAAACAACCGCAAGCTCTCCACCGTTCTGGATCGGCCACCAGCCCCTTGGGAAATGTTGCTGGAAGAACGCCCACGCCATCTGCCCGCTGGCGATGAACGCCACGGGGCTGGTGAAGAGGCCGATGGCGATCATGATGCCGCCCAGGAATTCGATGATCCCTGCCAGGCCGAACTGCGAGGTCAACGGCTGGGCGGTGCCCCCCAGGACGCCAAAAAGCTTCTGCGCCCCGTGTTCGGCGAACGCGAGGCCGGCAACCACGCGAAGCAACACGTAGATGGTGGCCCGGTACCGGCCCAGCACGTTTTCCATGCCGGGTATACGCGCATGGAGGCCGGACCGCTTACCCAAGCGGCTTACGAAGCGACGGCTAAAGCCGTCGCTCTCCAGGTTGAGGGTCATGGAGGGCGTGGGCTTTAGCCCGCGTCGATCAGCGACGGCTAAAGCCGTCGCCCTCCAAGGTTATTGGTCTCGCAACGCGACCATCGGATCGATCCTGGTCGTCCGCATCGCTGGCAACAGGCTGGCCGTCACCCCCGCAAACAACAGGACGGTCGCTGCGGCGGCGAACGACGGCAGGTCGAACGGGCCCACGCCGTAAAGGACGCCCGCCATCGATCGCGCCAGCAGGACGGCGGCCACCAGGCCAAGCCCGCCGCCGATTGCCACCAGCATCACGCTGTTGCGGACGATCAGGGCCACGGTATTGCCGCCGGATGCGCCGAGCGCCATGCGCAAGCCGATCTCCTTCGTGCGCTGCGACACCGAATACGAGAGCACGCCGTAGATGCCAAGCGCGGCCAGCAGCAGGGCGGCCAGCGCGAACGTGGCGAGCAGCGTCGTGCTCAGTCGCGGCAGAAAGACAGCGCGCGCGAGGATCTGATCCATCGTGCTCAGCTCGTAAATCGGCTGCTCCGGATCGACATCCCAGATCACGCGTTGAATCGTGTTCGCGAACGCGGCCGGGTCGCTGTCGGTCCGCGCCACCAGCGCCATTCCCGCGGTTGGGCTTTGGCGCATCGGCAGGTAGACCTGCTTCTTGGGCTCGCTGTCGAGCCCCTGGTTGTGCACGTCGCCGACCACGCCCACTACTTCGCTCTTGCCGTGCGGGTTCTGGATGACCTGTCCGAGCGGGCTCCGGTCCTTGAAATACCTCCGCGCCATCGTCTCGTTGATCACGCTCGTCTTCGGTCCATCTTCGGAGTCGCGTTCGTCGAGGAAGCGGCCCGCGACGAGCGCGATCTTCATCGTCTCGAAGTACTTGGGCGCGACGATGCGGACGTCGGCGAGGGGATCTTCGGTGGGCGGCGGCGGCTGACCGGCGACGGTGAAGGGCAACGCGCCCGCGGCGCCCACGTCGTGAAGCGGCATCGCGGAGACGGCGGACGCGCCGCTCACACCCGGCGCGCGGCGCAGGCGTTCGATCGCATCTTCGTAGAAGCGGACCAGGCCCGGGCGCTGGTTGTACTTCGTCGTCGGCAGCAGCACGCGCGCGGCCACGAGGTTGGTAGAATCGAAACCGGGGCTCACCTGCAGCAGCTTGGTGAAGCTGCGCGTCATCAGTCCGGCGCCTACCAGCAGCACGAGGGCGAGGGCCACTTCGATCACCACCAGTCCGCTCAGGACGCGGCGGGCATACGGGCTGCTGGTTCCGCCGGCCGACTCGTTCATGTTGTCGCGCAGATCGGTGCGCGAGGCATGAAGCGCGGGCAGCAGTCCAAAGCCGATCGCGACCGCCATCGACACCGCCATCGTGAACAGGAGCACGCCGGCATCGAGGTGGATCTGATCCATCCGCGGCAACTGAGCCTCAGGCAGCGTCGTCAGCAACCGCAATCCACCGAAGGCCAGCGCCAGTCCCATTGCGCCGCCGGTGAATGACAGCAACAAGCTCTCCGCGAGAATCGGCCGCGCCACTTCCCAACGGCTCGCGCCCAGCGCGCCGCGCACGGCGATCTCGCGTCGCCGGCTCGACAGGCGCGCGAGCAGCAGGTTCGCCATGTTCGCGCAGACGATCAGGAGGAGGAATCCCACGGCGCCCATCAACACCATCAACGCAGGGCGCGAGGCCGAAACCAGCTGCTCGTGCGCCGCGATCACGCGCGCGCCCCAGCCGGCGTTGCTATCCTTGTGTTCATCCGCGATGCGCTTGGCCAGCACCGCGAGTTCCTGTTGCGCTTGCTCATGCGTGGCGTTCGGGCCGACGCGACCGACGACCACGAGCGACCGTGCACGTCGGGACGCGCCATGCAGGTCCTTTGGATCGAACGCGAGCGGCGTCCACACTTCCACGCTGGTGGCGGTGGGAAATTCGAATCCCGGTTTCATCACGCCGACCACGGTGTAGGGCACGGCATCCAGTTGAATGGTCTTGCCGACGATCGATCGGTCCGCGCCCAGCACGCGCGTCCAGAAGCCGTCGCTGAGCACCACCACGCGATCGGCGCCGACGATGCTTTCTTCTTTGACGAAGGTGCGTCCGAGTGCGGCGTTGGCCTTGAGCACGGTAAAAAGGTCCGGCGTGGCCTTCACGCCCGGCACGTTGCGCGGATCGCCGTTGCCGGAATACGAGAAGTCCACCTGCCGATACGCGGCCAGCGACTCCAGCGTCTTCGCTTCGCGCTGCCAGTCTTCGAAGGTGGGGATCGACACGCGTTCCTGGTTGCCTTCGGGATTCACCTCCCACAGCACGGCGATCTTTTCCGGGTCCTCGTACGGCAGCGGATTGAGGACGACAGTCTTGATGACGCTGAAGATGGCGGTGTTGGCGCCGATGCCGAGCGCGAGTGTCAGCACGGCCACGAAGACAAAGGTCGGCTGACGGCGAAGGGATCGGAGAGCGTGGGTGAAATCGGACATGAAGGGATTCTAGTCGGCTTCGGACTCCAGACTGCAGGCTTCGGGGCCTACTGCCTGCAGCCCCGAAGGCTGCAGTCCGAAGCCTGAAGCCCGCGTTGGACCGCCCTTTGCATCGACAATACTGGGGTGGGAGCTGTGCGATGAAGCCAATGGTAGCGGTGGCGCTGCTCGTTTCGTTGTTTCTCTCCGGCTGCGCCAAGGGGCGCTATGGGCCGGCTCTGGACACCAAGGCTCCGCAAGGCCCTCACACGCTGAAGAAGCTGAGCGTCGAGGAGCGCCGGAACCTGTTGCAGCGTGCTCATGTGTGGCAGTCCGTGAACACTTCCTCCCTGAATCTCGCCAGGGGTCCGGCACTCCCGGCCGCCATGCGGGTCAGTCCGCGGACGTCCTGCGCATTCGTCTTTCCGGAAAAAAAGCTCACCGGCTTGACGCCAAAGTTCACGTGCGAGCTGAAAAAGGGCGATCAGGTCAAGGTGAAGTACGAGGCGAAGAACGGCGAGGTCTACGCGGAAGTGGCAGCGAGCCGCCTGCTATGGGCGCTCGGCTTCAAGGCCGACGTGATGGTGCCCACGGTGGTGACCTGTCGCAACTGCCCGCCCGACCCGTTTGCCACCAGTGCCGCCGATTGGGATCGGGGAATGCCGAAGGACACCGCCACGCGCATGTTCGATCCCGCAGTGATTGAGCGTCCGTTTGTCGGCAGGCCGATCGAGGTCGAGGGCTTCGAGGGCTGGGCGTGGCCCGAGCTCGATCAACTGGGCCAGCGCGGCGGCGGCACCACCCGCGCGGAGATCGACGCGTTCAAGCTGCTGGCGGTGTTCATCCAGCATTCGGATACCAAGCCGGAACAACAGGACATCGTCTGCGCCGACCCGCGGTATCGCATCGACGGGCAGGGCAACGAAACGTGCGCGTCGCCGTGGCTCGTCATCAAGGACCTCGGCGGCACGTTCGGCAAGGCCACGCGCTTCAACACCAGCAAAATGAAACTCGAGGACTGGGACAGCGTCCCGATTTGGAAGGACGCCGCCCAATGCGTAGGCGACCTGCCGCGGTCGATGACCGGCAGCCTTGACGATCCGAAGATCGGCGAACCGGGCCGGCAGTTCCTGGCGCAGCGGCTCGCGCGCCTGAATGACAGGCAGATTCGCGATTTGTTTACGGTGTCGAATGTCGAGAAGCGGGGCGAGACGATCGCCGGCGCCGACGGCACCAAGCGTCGCGTCACCGTGGACGACTGGCTGCGCGTGTTCAAGCGGAAGCGGTCGGAGATCGCGGCGGCGCATTGCCCGGCATAGAACGCCAAACCGCCGCGCCGCCTCGTTGCGAACTCGGCAAAGGGATCTTTTTGAAACACACTTCGCTCGCCCGCGGTTCTTGTCAGGAGACAAACATCATGGCTAGTCGAGAGAGTACCAGGCAGAGCCAGTCCAAGGCGCCCGCTGACAGCAGGGTTGTCGCTCTCGCGGAAAAACTCGGGTGGATGCTCGGCACCGTTCAGAGGCAGGCGGATCAATTGCCCGATCGCGCTGCGGTGACCAGGCAGCTGCGCCGCATTCGCGACGGAGCCTCCAGTCTCCTGGCGCGGGTTGAGCGTGCGCGGGCGGCGACGAAGAAGCGGATTGCCAAGCGGAAGAAGAAGGCCAATCCGAAGGCCAGTCGCGGACCGGTGGACGCGCCGGGCAAGCGTCATCGCAAGCCGCCGCCGCAGGAGAAGGTCGATCTGCACCAGAGCGGGCCGGCGACGAAGCGGTTGGGGAAGAAGAGCCCGCAAATGATGCGGGCGCCGCGTCGAGGGTGAGCTCTACTACCAACGCAGGTTTCCGCTCGGCTCGCTGGATCGCTGATGCGGCGAAGGGCTCTTGATGCGCATCGTCTCTTAACCTTTTTTTTCAAGAAGACCCTTCGCCGCATCAGCTCGCTCTCTCGCCAAGGTGGTCGCGCGCCCTCGGTCCATCGCTCACTCGCAGCCGAGAGTACGCAATATCTGCAGATTGAAGTCCCCGAAGCCCGCAGCCCGCAGCCTGCAGCCCGACGATGCTAGGATGCGATCGAGTGGGGCATTGCGATGTACGACAAGTTCGACAAGCTGCAGGTGACGCTCACCAACGTGTTCCGCACGCAACTGGCGATGATGGGCGCGCAACTAGAGGAGCGGCTGGAGGCGCGGCTCGACAAGCGGATCGCGGAACGACTACAACTCCAAACCGAACAACTGCGTGATGTGATGAGGGCGGTCACCGACACGCGCACTAACCCCCTAGCGGCATTCGAGCCTGAGCTCGTTGATCTGGACGAAGACGTGGATGATGAGTTCCTGGTCGACGAAGATGAGCTCTCTGGTCGCTAATGCGGCGAAGGGATCTTTTGAAAGCAAGAAGTAGGGCGCTCATGATGCGCACCGTCTCTTAACCTTTTTCTTTCAAAAGACCCTTCGCCGCATTAGCTCTCTAAATCGCAGAACCTGACGAACCCTGACGAACCTGACGAACCTGACGAACCTGACGAACCCGTTAAGGCAACTTCCAGCTCTCCTTCAGCTTCTCGTATGCCGCTCTCGGCAGTTGGACAAACGCCGGATTGGCCTTCGGATCCAACCACTCCATCACCGCCCGCAACTCCGCCGGCGACGTGGCGGTGCAACCCGCGGTGCCTTTGCCGTTCTCCCCGCCGATATGCAGGAAGATGCACGACCCTCGCTTCGCCACCGCAGGCGACGCGTTGTAGTTGATGACGACGCCCCAGCGGTAGGCCTCGCCCACTTCGCGCATCTTCTCGGAGCTCTTCCAGTCCGGCGCGGCGATCGAGCGGCGGTTGACGATCTGGTTATACGAGCTCGACGCCACATCGTCCACGCACTCGATGCCTTCGGTGACGTGGAGGTAAGGGAGCTTCAGCCACGACGCCTCGGCCGCGGGCGCGAAGCCGAACGCGGTGCCGAGGGTGAAGATGCCGGCCGGCGAGCGTCCGTCGCCTTCGGATTTCATGGGTCCGGGGACGACGGGGTCGACGAGCGGGTCCCAGGCGGAGCCGTTCTTGCCGACGACGATCGAGGTCGGCGCCCCCACCGCGCGCCAGACCCCGCCGGTGCCGCGGCGTTCGAATCGTCGCAGTTCACCGCGGACATCGTCCCAGCCGGGAGTTACGACGAGGACGAGTTGCCTGGCGGAGTGCAGGTGATCGAGAGGCGCAGCAGCCGTCACGGCAGCGAGTGCGGCGAGGGCGAGGCAAGTGGCGATGGCCTTCATGAGTGGATTGTAGCTCGGCCATGAGGCGCCATCGTCTGCCCCATTTTCATGCGCCATCGATCTTCGGTCGAACACAGTCGCGCTCGACGATGCTAGCGTCGTCTCGACGGCGAGACGCGCCGAAGCCTTGCCGGAGGCGGGCGCTCTATCTCAATTGGCTCGTTGTTGGCAGGATCCGGCAGCGAAGGACGATGCTAGCGGTGCATTTGGTCGCATTCAACGCGAACGCCCAGAGATAACAAAAGCCCTCTATTCGACCCTCTTCGCCATTCGGGTGGGTAACCTGTAGAACAATCGATCGTTTCGCTGCCTCATTAGCCGATAATTCAAGCGCATGCCACGCAACGCTGAAGTGATCCGTCAGTGGAAACTCCTGCTCCATTTGGACGGCCTGGCCCACGGCCGCTCCGTCGATGAACTCGCGGCAGAGCTCTCGGTCAACAAGCGCACCGTTTGGCGCGACTTGGCCGCACTCCAGGAAGCCGGCTTCCCTCTCGTGGACGACAAGCGAGACCGGAAGACGGTATGGCGGGTCTTGCAGCTGCCGCTCAAGTCGTTGACGGACGCGGGACTCTCGGTCACCGAAGTCTGCTCCCTTTATATGAGCCGAGCTTTGCTGCTGACGCTGACCGGGTCACCCTTTGAGGCCGGGCTCAACTCGCTCCTGAAGAAAGTGCAACGAGCGCTTTCGCCGAAGACCCGCGAGTTTCTCGACAAGCTGCCAAACGTCGTCCGCGTGCGACCCGAGCCGCGAAAGAAGGTGTCAGCCGGCTACAACGAGATGGTCGCCAAGTTGATCGAGGCATCCACGCGCCGCAAGACCGCGTACATGCGCTACTTCTCGGTAAGCAGCAACCGCCAAAAAGACTACATCGTGCACCCGTACCTCGTAGAGTACTCGGAGGGCGGCCTCTATCTGCGTGCCTTCGTCCCCGAATACGACGAAATGCGCCTCTTCGCTGTGGAACGAATCAGACGGTGCACGATTACCGACGAGTCGTTCACGCCAATCACCGCGGCCAGTGACGAAGGCTTCGAGCCGTCGCTCGGCCTGGGAATGGGAAAGCCCGAGCGTATCTTGTTGGAGTTCTCTGCAAGAGTCTCACCCTACGTCCGCGAGAGGGTGTGGCACGAGTCGCAGCGAATCGAAGAACTACCGGACGGTGGCCTGCGACTCGGCATGAAAGTGTGTCGCGACTGGGCTCTGCATGCATGGGTGCTGAGCTGGGGTCCTCACGTGCGCGTCGCGGCGCCGTCGATCCTGGCGCAGGAAATCCTGGCCATGCTTGACGGCGCTCGCGATTGGTATGTGCCGCGATTCGAGTTCGGGCCACCGTTTAACGCTACCGCTTCGTCTTCCGCGCTGTCCCTTCCCTTTCTCGAGAACAGGAGGCCGAATAAGCGGCGAAGTGTCGCGCCTTCCTAGCCATCGGCGTCACCATGTCGGCGGATTCGAACTCGTTGTGATGGACGTGGTCGATCAGAGGTCGCACGCGCGGTGTCATACGAAGAGCACCCACAGGAGGAGTAGCGGAATCCACACGAAGAAGGCCAGGAACGGATTGTTGCGGACCGCCAGCGTCAACGACAGGGCGATAACCAGTCCGGTCAGCAGGGCAAGCGTATCGATACTCACAGCGCACGCTGCCCTTGCACGTGAAGCCAACGTGAGCAACGCATATGCGGTTCTCTCCTACAGGCCAGCGCTGTGAATGATGCGGCGCTCCTCGAGGGTCAATCCGTCCGGCTGCTCGACGGTGCGCCGACTCGGACATTCAATGCGCGGCGCACCATGTGGATGGGGAAACACCCGCACCATGAGACAGGTCCGAATGGCTTCCCGCAGCGTCGGAATTTCCGGTGAAGAGTCGCGATGCTCGAAGCCAAACGCGATGACGTAAGGGGCCATCACCGGACCTCACCGTCCTCGTCGAGCAAGACGACCTGCCATCGAGCCGTGGCGATCCACCATGGCCGCGTCAACCTGGCCCGAGCGAACGAGCGATCGGTCTCGACGTTCATGGCCCAGCGTCTCAGGCGACCGTGACAGGTCTGGTCGCAGTCGCTCTGGGTGATCCTGGGCTATGGCAAACGGCCTTTAGGAATTGGGCTTTCGCGAAACTTTCGATGCTCTTTGAGCTATGTGTTCGCAGCGGGAATCTCGGCGCACACCACTCCGGTCGGATCGTCTGGGGCCGCAGGCGCGGTAGGCAGTGTCGGAAAAGACTTCGATTCGCTGGTCACCAACACCGAGGCCCACGACGGCTTCGGCGCTTGTGTATGCTGAGCCGTGAGCTAACTTCCATCACGGACTAGTGAAAGCCATTTCCCTGTAGCGGCATAACGCGTTCGCCAACTTCATCTGCCTTGGAGTTCGACACTCAGGCTCGAACAGCCTTGGCGATGCGACGATGAACACGGCGCATCTGGCTCGAGACGTGGCCACGTTCAGGCGGTTGAGACTGTAGAGAAACTCCATTCCTCTTGGCGCATCCTCCGGACGTGATGTTGCCATCGAGTAAATGACAACCGCGCAGGTCTGGCCCTGGAACTTGTCCACTGTTCCCACCGGCACGTCGAGGGCGGCGAGCCGCTCGGTAAGGCGATTCACTTGAGCGTTGAACGGTGCGACAACGCGAAGGTCCTGACCGGTTAGACGCTTGCGACGTCCGTCTTCGCCTACCCAGTCTGTTCCCGGTACGAGCAGCGACTTGATCAACGACTCGACGGCGTCCACCTCTTCCATCGACGAGCTGGTGTTGCCATCATGGTCAACCGGCACCAGCCACAAATGCGAGCCGTGGTATGCGCCCGTGCCAAACAGCTGCTGGGCATCCAAGCCGGCTTTCGACGCCAGCTTGCCCTCGTAGAACAGTTCCGAGGTAAAGGCTGTGAGTGTCGGCGACATTCGCCACGTGATTGGCAGGAAGATGCCGCGATCGGGAGGCATCGTCTCGTGTCCACCGAGGACGTGTTCTAAAGCGGAGATGCCAACACCCTCAGGGTGACTACCCTTCGCGGGTTGATCGAGTTGCTGAGGGTCACCAAGTAACACCATGCTGTCGGCCGCCTGCGATACGGCAAGCACGTTGGCGAGGGACACTTGGCCTGCTTCGTCAACGAACAGGACATCGACGGTCTGGGCGAACTCCTCTCGTGCCCACATGAACGACGTGCCTCCAAGCACCTGGACGTCTCCGCCCGTGATGCCCGCCAACGCAGGCGGATTATCATCGAACTCCACAATTGGTCCTGGCGTGTCGCTCATCTCTCCTGGCTTGGCGCCGATCTTCACGGGCTGCCCTGTCTTGGCCGCCTGCGATAACACTTCATCCAGTAGGTTGCGGATCACTTTGTGACTCGTCGCCGTCACACCGACCTTCTTCCTTGCTCTCACGAGCGCGAGAATCATTTGTGCGCCGATGTAGGTCTTGCCGGCGCCTGGGGGACCCTGAATGGCGAGAGTGGTTCGATCCAAGAGGGTTGCGATCCGAACGGCGAAGTCCTGTTCCGATTCGCCACGAGCAATTTCGAAGCTGGCTGTCTCGAGCCTTGGAGCCTTTCCAAAGATCAGTTGAGTGCCACACGAGTCCGCGCTGTCCAAGACTCTTTCCGCCAACCGCATCACCGATTTTTGCAGTCCGTCGGTCGTGATGACATCGCACGAGAATGCCGCAGACGGCTGAACCTCGGCGACCTTGGGTCCTTTCCTGACGTCGAGCCACCGCTTGAGGCGATCGTGCGCGACGACCTCTCCGAAGGTCGAATCGTCCTGGAGCCTCAGCTTGCTCTTGGGACCAATTTCGATCTCCTGAAGGGGATAGGTGTAGCGGTCAATGACGGAGCCCGTTGGCTTCTTGGAACCAGCGCGCAAGATGACATCCACCCGCTCGACAAAGGAGAGGCCGGCGACGGCATCACGCTCGTCGAAGAGATCGTCTTCCGGAAGCTCTTTCAGACGGAAGTATTCCCACCACTCGGCGTTGACCTCCCGGCGGTGCCAGTCAATCAGGTATGCGAGCAGCCACTTGGGATGATCGGCGTGGGCGGGATCGTGTGCCTCGCCAGGAATAGTTGCCAGCAGGCGTTCCCGAAGTGCGATGGCCTGTTGTTGAACTTCCGGGACGGGCTTTTCAGCGTCCGCGGTCTTGTCCTCTGGCCTCGGCACTGTGATACCGGCGGCTTCCCAGTCTGCGCGCAGGCGTTCCAGCCAATCGCGCAAGAACTCCGTGGACCGGCAGTCGTCTTCGTTGTAGCCCTGCACCACATCACGCGTTTCAGCGCTGATGGCGTCCGGCGAGTTGGAGTCGAGCGCTTGCTCGATTGCCAGCATCGGTAAGCTCACGTTCAGGAGGTCGATCTTCCTCACATAGCCCGAGTATTGCTCGAGCTTCTTGATCGAATAGCTCTCCACACCCGCGCGCACCGCTTGCCGGCTGATTGGATAGAGATCGACAAATCGTTCCGCTCGCAGCAGCTTGTCGAGCTCCTCCCCACGTGCGACGTAGCGGCCCATCAGCTTCTTGAATGCAGTGGGCTCGTAGTGATTGAAGTGGTAGACGTGCATGCCTGGATCGGCGGCCCAGGCTTGCATGATCAGATCGATCACCGCCTCAAACGCGACTCGTTCCTGCGCGTCGTCCATCGCCCAGAACGCAATGTAACCTTCTGGCAAACCTGCTGGTGGGGGCAAACCTGCTGGTGGGGGCAAACCTTTAGGTTTGCCCATCCACAACCCAAACAGGAACTCCCGCCCACCCTCTCTCGCGAACGGCGCTCCTTCAAGATCAAGGAAGATGTCGCCTTTCGACGGTGGCGGCAACCGGCACAACCCCTCGCCCTCTTTGATGTCCAGGCGTTCGACAATTGGCTTCTTTTCGGTGCGTTGCTGATGCTGAACGCGCGCTTGATTACCGAGGCGATCGTAAGTCTCGCGAGAGCCGCTGGCCGGCTTGAACGCAACCGGCACCGGCATACCGGCCGCCGCTGTGAGAGTGCCGTATCCCTGGTCCGTCAATTCCACGCGATTGGATCGACCACAGTTCGCGATGAAGGAAAGGTGATCGTCTTTCCTGCGCCGCGCCACACATTGCGCTTCCCAGACGCACACGTCGCAGGCTTCGACCGGTTCCGGGTAGTAGTCGCGGATGACGGCGTCGTGTCCTTTCGTCAATTCGGCCCGAAGCGCGGCGAGGACCATCCGGTAATACGCGGAATAGTCGTCGAGCCGATACGCTTCCGACGCGACCGGCGTGATCACGTGAAACAGTTCCGGCCTTCGTCCCTGAATCGCTGCCACCATTTCCGAGTAGGCGGAGAGTTGCAGAATCGTCCCACCCTTCGTCTCACGCGCCAGCTTGGTATCGTGGACCTCGTAGGACCAAGCGCCCAGGTCACTTGGTTGCTCCACGCGAAGAAGGATGTCCGCAAGCCCCGCAAGCGCCTGACCCTCAAGTCGCGCTTGCACAATGGCATCCACGCCCGCACTCATCGCTTCGCGCGTCTTCGCGGCGGCGTCCTTGGCGTCTTTCAGATTGGTGACGATCGTGCCGGCAGCCCGCAGTGACTCCACGTACGCGAGTTCATGAGCGTCGCCGTGCTCCCGCAGCATGGTCGCGTACGGGTCGGCGTAGGTGGGCCTTGTCAGTTTGCGATTCGCGACGGCCAAGTCGAGACCTGCCCGATGGCGGCAGGTGAGGAAATTCGAAAGGTCCGAAGGGGAGAGGACGAGGGTGCCGTCGAGGAGGCGCATCTGCAGCAGGTAGTCTACGCGCAGTTCTTGCCCTACGAATCGCTCGCCAAGTACGCAATATCTCCGACAGGCGAGGACTCGAACCGCAAGATCGTTCGGGATCTAGCCCTATTTCACTTGGCCCGTCATTCGCAGGATCTCGTGGCGAAAGGACGATGCTAGGATGACAAACAACGACGACATGCGCGAACAACTTCAGCGGGTGGAATCGACGGTCAATGGTCTCGCAGAGCGGGTCGAAGGCCTCGAAGTGAAGGTAATCGAGCTGACCACGAAGGTTGACCAGCTCCCGACACAGGCCGACTTTGAGAGGATGACCAACAAGGTGTCCATCCTCGTCGGTGAGGCGAAGGACGACTCAAAAAAGGCGGCCGAGGGCTATAAGGCGACCCTGGACCGTATCGAGCGCGACCTGGGCAAGATGAACAGGAAAGTGCGCACCACGCCTAGAAGCCGATAGTCCGCTGGGCTGGTTGGCACCCGCCTGCACGCGCGCAACCAACTGATCAACGACACCAAGCCATCCGAGTAGCTCGGACGAAGTCGGCGGCAGCTCATACGGATGTTGATGGCACGCGCCGCTCAGTCCGGCCCAGGCGTACGACACTCGCTCCGCCAGTTTCTCATCGGCGAGGGCTTGAGGCCCTGAGGGCTTGGGTGCCTGAAGGAAATACGGCAGGCATAGGAGCTGCGCCTTCATCGAGCAGTGCTCCATTCCCGGCGCACGGACCGGCCAGAAATCATCCAGCGCGGCTTCGAGCGCTTGACGCGCCAGCAGCGCCGCGGCGCGGCCCG
>Ga0210377_10002929_pt1 | contig 14730 bp, 11 predicted proteins | sample PLM4_65_b1redo_FD_155480 | JGI IMG/M metagenome (GOLD analysis project Ga0210377, IMG submission 155480) | Groundwater sediment microbial communities from an aquifer in East River, Colorado, USA - PLM4_65_b1 redo | ecosystem: Environmental > Terrestrial > Soil > Riparian zone | place: USA: East...
AAAAAGTGTTTATTGGATGTACGGGATACTTATAGAAAAGGAATTTGGAATTACCCGCGACAGGTTTATGCAAGAACTTGCCAAAAAGGGAGTTGAAACGCGGACATTCTTTATTCCCATGCATAGTCAACCCGCTCTAAGAGACCTTGGACTATTCAAGGGAGAAAAATATCCCATTTCCGATGAAATTGGCCGCCGGGGTTTATACCTTCCTTCAGGACTGGCAATAACCGGGAAGCAAATTGAAATTGTTTGTAAGGCAATAATGGACATTAAAAATAATGTCCAATGAAGATAAGACCCCAGTTTTTGTAATTTCCGGCAAGTCTCCAATTGGCGCTTCGGGCGGAGGATATTCTGCATATGCTTATAATCTGGGTGGAGTATTGAAGAAGCTGGGCCACCGGGTTTATATCATTGCTTTAGGAGATGAAAAAAAAGAGGAAAATACTCCGGCCGGAAAACTTGTTCTATTCAAGGCAACTATTCCTTTATTAAATGTTAATATTTATGCCCTACCCGGACTTCCATTCTATTCCCTAATTTTCGCCAAAGGAATTAAAAAAATTGTTGATGAAGAAGGCTATAAGAAATTTATTGTTTGGGGAATCGGACCTTGGGGCTTTGCCGGAACTTTAATTAAAAAGTTTTTTGATAAAAGAGCTATCCATATTAATAATTATTTCACTACCATCCGCCATGAATGGTGGGGAGGCGTCAAAGCTCTCAGGATAAACGACTACGGATTATGGCCAAGACTAAAATATTTAGCAATTTATTCGACAGTCGTACAGTATCTAGCTTTAATCGAAAAGGTAATTTTAAAATATGCAGATATCATAATTGTCAATTATCATTCAAGTAAAGAGATACTTAAAAAAGAATTTAATATAAATCCCAAAATATTCTATCAAGCGCGTTTTTATGTCCAAGTTTATAAAAGAAAAGTTCTAAAGGCCAAAGAAGGAAATGAAATAAAACTTCCAAAGAAATATCTCCTTTTCTTTTCCCGGCAAGACCCCAGAAAGGGAGTTAATTTCCTGCTTCACGCAATGAAAATATTAATTGAGATGGGTTATAAAATTCCTCTTTTAATTGCCGGAGGAGGAGACATGCTTCCTTACAATATAAGGCTTGCGAAAAAATTGAAGATTGAAAGATATGTTAAATTTTTAGGTTTTGTAAACGATCCCAAACCTTTAATGAAAAAGTGTTCTGTTTTTATTTTCCCCTCAATTGAAGAGGGTGCCGGGGCTTTAACAATTAATGAGGCAATGGCAATGGGTCTTCCTGTTGTTTCAACCGCCTGCGACGGAATTGTTGAGGACATTGAAGATGGCGAATCCGGAATATTGGTTCCCAAAGAAAACGCAGGTGCCATGGCGATTGCAATTGAAAGCATACTAGACGACCCAAACTTTGCTAAAAAACTAAGAAAAAATGCAAAAAAACACTACAAAGAAAGATTTAATTTTGAATATATGAAGTACGATATAAAACAACTACTATCAAAAATATGAATCAAAGCCAGGGCCTGGGTAATGCTTCCTTTTCGGTTGCCCATGATCAAGTCCTTGAAAGAAAAGATCGCCAAAGAGTTGCTAAACAGCTGGTATTAATCATGCTGTCTTTTCTGAAACGAAAGAACTTCAATGATCTAAAAATTCTTGATATTGGATGTTCAAATGGCGTCGTCACTAAATTCCTGGTCCGCCACGGCGGGTCTTTTGTGGGCATTGATGTGGATGAAAACGCCATCGAAAGCGCTATCTCCATTAATAGAAATAAAAAAAGCCTATCCTTTAAATTGGCTAGTGGAACAAACCTCCCATTTAAAAATAAATCATTTGATGTTGTGATCTGCAATCAAGTCTACTCTTACGTTTCAAATTCCAAAAGAATGATGAGGGAAATCTACCGAGTCCTCAAAATAAACGGCTACTGTTTTTTTACGGGAGACAATCTTCTTCGATTAGTGGAACCTATGTACAATTTACCCTTTTTGAGGTGGTTACCAAAAAGTTCTGCTAAACAAGTTCTAAAATTATTAGGCTACAAGAATATTTATATCGGAAAATATCAAACCTACTGGGGTTTGTTAAAGTTGTGCAGCGACTTTGAAATTGAAGACTATACCTTAACAGTATTAAAGCAACCAGAGAAATTCAATTTTATAAAAATATTAAAATATAGAAAAATTATAAACAGCATACCTTCATCGTTCCTAAAATTACTGGAGCCTTTTTTACCAACATTTATCTTTATTCTTAAAAAAGTTAAAGCTTAGTTTTAAATACCCGGTTTATCAAACTAAGGCTTTTTTTCCGGGAAACTTCCCAAGAGAACTCTTTACTCCAAGAAATTGCCCCCTTCTGAAGCTTTTCGAATATTCTTTTGTTTTCAAATATGAAAATTGTCTGTTTGGCTAATTCTTCCGGAGAATTTTTCTTAATAACTACTCCGCTTCGACCGTCTTTTACCGAATCGACAAGTCCAGCAGATTTATATGCAACGACGGGTGTGCCCACAGCATTTGCCTCGATGTTCACAAGTCCCCAACCTTCCCGAACCGAAGGGTTAATTAGAACATGGGCTTTTGCCAGAAGTTCAAATTTCTTTTTCTGTCCGACAAAATCCCAAAACCTAATCCTATTCCTAATACTTAACTTATTTGCCATTAAATGCAGGGCTTTGACATAAGGCCTTCCTCCCCCACCAACCACCCAAAATTTATAATTACCTTGCTCATTCAAAATTGAAAAAGCTTTAAGTGCATCTTCGATACCCTTGTCTTTAGTTAAAGCTCCCAAAAAAACGATTGTTTTAATTTTTTCTTTTTTTGGAATATTTTTATATTTTTCTATTATCACCCCATGAGGAATTATTGTAATATTTTTATTAAAAACCCCAATACTTACCAAATCATTCTTCGCTGACTTTGATCCGACCATAAAGGGTATTTTTTTATAAAAAAGAAAAATAAGCGGTTCAACTAAAAAACCAATTATCCCAATAATATAATTAAACGGGAAAGGAAATCCATTTAGGAACCACACCTCTCGCGCAACTTCCTGCAAAACCGCAAGTTTTGGTTTATGTACATATAAAGGTGTAAAAAATGGTATCCCGTGAAATTGATCAACTACTAGATCAAATTTTTGATGATTTCTAATCCAATAAATAAAGGCGAGAATCTTTACTCCAATATACTGATCTCCCTCATGAATTATTTCCATCTCTTCGGATTTCTCATATTTTGAGCATCCAACAAATCTTGAGGAAAAAAGAGTAACATTATGGCCGCCTTTTATCCATCCCTTCATATGCTCCCTCATCACCTGCTCGGCACCCCCGGCTTGGGGGTGCTTATGATCCCGCCAGGATAGAACCAAAATATTCATTAATTTATTTAACCCTCCAAATCTCCGCGTTTGCATTCGAAAATATATTTTCAACCCCAAGATCTCCAGGAGAAAAAGGAAGGTTCTCAATGTAATTTTCGAATTTTACCAAATAAATATATTTCGCTCCGGTTTTAACCAGTTCTTGTTTGGCATCGCTACGTGTTTTGGCATCAAAGACAGAATGGTTATATACAATTTGTTTCCCCGAATATTTCTTGACATAATTTTTAAGCCCCGAAAACGCGGGTGGTTTGAGATCCGTATGATACTCGCATTGAAGACATTCACCCTGATAAACCATAACGCTCCCCTTGGAAAGAGATTTTAAATAGTAAAGCCCATAAATTTCTCCTTGTGGAATTGTATAGACTACCTTTTTTAGATAATTCCACCCCTTTCCCGTTAAAAGATAAAATATTGCCTTCTTTTGCTTAAAAAAATGTATTGCCTCTGAAGAATAGTCTTTTATTTCTACGCCGTCCTTAGAAATAATATTTTTAGAAAAAGTTATATCTATACCTGAAGAATCTTTATTAACTTCAACCAAAGGATTCCGATGAAGTCCCTCGGGTACATTAATACCCCGACCGATTATCAAAATTTTTAGATCATCTGCTTCTATCTTAGCATCAGCGGGTATTTCCCAAATATCTCCCGGGTTTTGGAATCCATCGATAACCGCCGGAATATTTACCGATAATTTAAAGGATCTGTTGGGGGAAACACTATACGGATCGGATATATCAGAATTATAAACTCTCAAATCTTTAATTTGAATTATATTTTTGTCTTCGTCTTTAATATAAAATAGCCGGTAATTTGAAGTGATCACCCAGTACGAATGCTTTCTGGTATTAAGAAAGTCGTCGGAATCGATCGAAAATTTTGGCAACACTTCCGGAAATTTTTTCCGGTACCAATCGGCAAAATCGGACATTGTTACAACCTTAATACCACTATTCCTCAACCCGTTAACATATGCCATCTGTTTTACAAATTCACCTTTATAAGCCTCCGGATCAAGATCTGCCTCAAGCCCTAGCGTAATTTGGCTAAACTCATTTTTAGAATCCTCCAAGTAAAAACCAACAAGTTTTCTAAAATACCCAATATCCAAACTTTTTCCGGCAACCAAATAATCTTGCGTGCTAAATAGACTACTCTCATAACCGTTTAACGGATCCCGCGAAGCCCATTGAATATTTACGACATCCAATTTATTATCCGGATTGGATGCAGGAATAGCAGGGTGATTCTTACTCGAGTAATACGGCATCTGCCACGGCTGCCCCCAAATTTGATATCCGTCAGTTGAATATTGGTCGGAACAAACCAGGTTTGCGATAACTCCATATTTATCCTTTATATAGTTCAACGAGTAAATATCGGTCCACCAAGAACCGATTGATTTCGGATATTCTCCAAAATTTTCTTTATATTTTTCAAAAACTTTATCAATCAATCTCCTTCTTTCATCTTGTGTATACCCTGAAAGAAAAACACTTGTGGCATGATGCCAAAAACCCGTATCATGATAGGAAACTCCGGCATCCTGACTAAAACCCGGGGTCACCTCAAGAAAAATCCCAAATTCCTGATGTGCATCCATCCTGCTTATTTGAGAAGTGACTTTTTTATCCGAAAGGGCATCATAGGTTAATAGCCATGTGGCCGGCAAATTATAACTTTTGATAACGTTATATTCTGCTGCAAATGATTTTTCTGGATTTTTCGAATATTGCGAAATCCGAACCGGATTAACGATTGTTACAAATCTATCTTGATCATCCGCAAAAATTGTGAGGCCAAAAAACAAACCGGCAGTAATTCCGACAAGCATCGTCAGAAAAAAATATGATTTTTTCATTTAGCCGGTAAGCCAGTTTTTCCTATTTTTATCGTCGTAATAGCGAAGAATCTTTAAACGGTAAAAAACCGCAAGGGTGTCCCAAATGGCCAAAAGTCCATCTCTCAATCTAATTTTACTGGATGCTTTATTAAAGTGAACCTCAATTGGACCCTCATAAATTCTCTTGAAGGACAAATAATGCGCAACCGCAAGCATCTCAACATCCATGGCATATCTTTTAACAAGAAGCCTGGGAATAATTTTCTCAACAACTTTTCTTTTAAGAATTTTTATGCCGCTCTGCGTATCCGACAATCGGAGGCCAAAAAGAATTCTTATACCCAGATGGTATCCATAACTGAAAACCTTTCTCAAGAATGAATAATTGACTCTTGAAACCGGATGTCTTTTTGACCCAACAATTATATCTGCGTTATACCAGTCCATATGTGCAAGAAGCATCATGATCCCTTTGGGGCTTATATCCATTCCTGCATCCAAAAACGAAATCAAATCCCCCTTACTCCTTTCCATTCCATATCTCACCGCATAACCCTTACCCCTATTTTCATGATAGCTGTAAACTTTCAACCTCGGAAGCTTAACCTTTAAGGCTTCTTTTAGGGTGCCGTCAATCTCGCCATCCACCACGCAAATAATTTCATAATTATAGTCGCCACCCAATCCCTCATCTAACACTCTAACTATACTTTTCAGATCTTTTTTAATCGTTCTCTCTTGTTTATATGCGGGAACCACTACGGAAAGCAAAGTCTTTTTCCTTCTCATTTTTAGTTAGGCTAAGATTATATCGCAAAAAAGAAGATAAGGCTAAGGTCAGGACAATCATTAGAAAAAGAGAAATTTTAATTACCACGCCGATATTGTCATGCCAAATGGTAATTCCAATTATTTGAAAAGCCGCAATCACTAAAGGGTAATAAACCATCCCAATATTCCCAATAGAAAGATAAAAGTTTGTAAGCAAATAAGAAATTGAATAGAAAGCAATAAAAAGTCCCATCAAAAAAAGGTTCTGGCTCGCTGAAAGATATTTATCACCATAGAGAGTCACTACTGCAAATTTAGGAAATATAAAGTAGATCAAGCAAACACCGAGCGAAATTGCGGCCGTTGCCACAATCGAAGCCAGTAGGACATTTGAATAATTTTCACCTTTTGAATATCTTTGAGTGATAATCGGAAACATTGTTGCCGCAATTGGCGCCGATGCAAAGAAAACAATTTTTCCCAAATTTGAAAGGGCGGCATAAATTCCGGCGTCATAAGAAGTAAGAAAATGCTTAACTAAGATTACATCCGATGTAAAAAATGAAGTAAATGCCAGCGATTGTAAAAGTACGGGCAAAGAATATTTCAAAAATTTTCCCAATTTATATTCCCCAGATTCGCGGATGCCAAAAACAGTACCCTTTATCATAAAGAAAGAGAGAATGTAGGCAAGGATTGTCCCAATAACAACTCCCCAGACAGCGCCAAGAACCGAATATCCCCAATAAACAAATGCCAATCCAAAAATTAATTTTCCGAGAGCCGATGTCAGACTTGGGCCAATCACACCAAAAAACTTCAGTACTCCCTGCATGGTGGACATATTAACTAGAGTGATAACACCAAAAAAAAGTATTGGAGCAATGAGAACCACTATGAAGCTATCGGAAATGTTCAAAAATTCCGAAATAAAAGGGGCAAGCAGCGCAAAACAAATCCCCAAAGCCAGGGCGAGCCTAAAAACAAACTTATTAATCGACCAGTAGATTTTGCTTCGCTCCGTTATGCTCTTAGCTGAAGCTATAAATTTAACAATAGAAATACTGGCCGATGAAGGAATAATGGTTGTTATATATAGAACCGAGCTGATGCTTGCAAGTACCCCGTAATCAATTGGACCCATAATTCTCCCCATTAAAAGATGATAAATATAACTCACTACATTAACCACCATGGAGCCGGCCATCATAATAAAACTCCCTGAAAAAAGCGGGTGCACAATCAAATTTTTAATTTTTATGATTATTAAATCGGTTATTCTTTTTAAATTTTTAATTATCATGAGATCCAGTATCCCCGACTAAAAAGAGATATGCAAATCAATAAACCCATGGCCAGTAGAATAAAGATTGGGTAATGCCACCTACCGATTCTGCTCAGATAAATTCCGCCTAGGATAAAGGCTGGAAAAAGAACTAAAACATATCTCGGGAGTGAGGAAAAACTTCCGGAAAAAGTCGGTATTAGAAAACCAAGAAGTAGATAGGTTGAATAACTTATACGCAACTTGAAAAAAGATAAAATAGAAACGAATATGAAGATCAAGGCGGTAGCAAGCTCGAATAATGGGATAGAAAAACTGAAAAAATTGGAGTAATCCAAACTTGGTAAGATCTTAAAAAAATATCTATAAAAAACTTGGGGAAGAAGAATCAAACTTGATGACCTTTGCGATCCAAAGATGCTCGCGGTAGTTAAAAAATTTATGGGATCCCCGGTTCTTACATATAAGTAGTATATATAGGATCCAATTCCCAAAAATGATAATAAAACACAGGCCAATGATAAAAGAATCTTCTCTTTATCTTTAATAGTTTTAGAATACTCCCACCATTCAACTAAAAGCCCCGCAATGAGCGCCAAACCCACAATCCTTGTTGCTCCTGCAAATGCCCCAAGAATTCCGGCGAGAAGCCATTTTCTCTTCCTAGCAAAGAAAAAGCTCCAGACAGAAAGGGTAAAAAAAAGACTTTCGGTATAAACACTTCCAAAGTAAAATGATGTTGGAAACAACATCAAAAGAATAAAGGCTAATTTGGAAATTTTTGGACCATGATCCAAACTTACCAATTTATAAAAACCGATAGCCCCGAGAAATAGCGAAACATGGGAAACAAAAAGTCCGGAAATCAAGTAGGCAAAAAGGTCTTTGCCAAAAATTACAGAGATGAATTTTATGAGAAGCGGATAGAGCGGAAAGAAAAAATAGGTTAATGGTAAATAACCTTGACGGGCAATAGCCAAATAGTGTTCTCCATCAAAATTTGCCAAAGACCAAAGTAAAGGACTCGCTAAATAATTGGACATGCCCCCGCCTAAAAAGTCTTTTTGTAATGGCATAAACTTAACGGCAAAAAAAACGGCAGCTATTAGTGCCAATCTCCAAATTAAAATTGATTTAAAGATGAAGGCTAGGTCAGACTTTTGCATAGATCTCCAGAGTCTGTTTTGCAGTTTTCTTCCAACTAAAATTTTTGGCAATATCAAGTCCCTTTTTGATAAGCTTATCTCTAAGCACCTTATCGTTAGTTATCTCCTCAATTTTTTCGGCAAAGTCATTTGGGTCCCTGGGATCGGAAAAAAGGGCGCCTCCTTCGGCAATTTCAACTAATGATTGGGTTTTACTGGCAACAACCGGAGTTCCTGCTGCAAATGCTTCAAGAACTGGCAAACCAAAACCCTCATAAAGTGATGGCTGACAATAAACTGTCGCCATTTTGTAAATTACAGCCAAGTCGTGATCCGCAACAAATCCCAATCTAATGATTTTCTTATTATTTCTAAATTCATTAAGAAGATCGTCATAATGTGCCAGTTCCGGATGTGGTTTCCCAAAAAGATATCTGGCAAAGTCCATTGGGCCATTTAAAGTCCTTAAATCAATTCCTCGATCCTCTATATCAAGCGCCTGTTTACCAACAATAACCAATGGAACTTTGGCAATTTTACAAGCTTTAATTAAAACTGGAATATTTTTGTTGTAATTAACATCCCCCACATAAAGAACAAATTTATCGGGGAGTTTATAGCTTTCATTTAAGTGTGAAGGTATATTATTAAAGATAGCCCTGGGAGCCAAATAGTTAACATAAACTTTCTTTGGATTAACTCCTAAAAATCGGCAGATATCTTTCTTTGAGGTTTCGGAAATTGTGACAACAGCATCCACGTTTTTCTTTATCAGTAATTTATTGACTAAAAATTTTAATTTTCCTCTCACACCGGGTTTATAATGCTCTGGATAAATCAGAGGAATAAGGTCGTGAATTGTCAGGATAAATTTGGTATTTTTTGGCTTTACTAGTGGTATGGAAATAAAAAATGGATTAAAAACTGTAAAATGAATAACATCATATTTTTCTTTGTCTAACCTCGTTCCTTCCTTCTGAAAATCAAAGGCGTCAATCTTAATATTTGAATCATCGGTTTCCAGTTTTAAGCTTTTAATTAACTCTTTTGTATGAGCTCCAATTCCGCGTACGGAATGGCCTGACGAAAGCGGACCCGAATCAATAGCAACTCTCATTTATATATTTTAGCCTAATTCAAAGTCAAATATTTAAAATACGCAACCGGATAATGCATGGCGGAAAATGTTGCCCAAAGAAAACCCTGGACTCCATCCAAAAAACCCTTATGACGAATATAAATACTAAAGAATATGCCAATCGGTTTAAGGAGCGAATAATAAAAAAAATAAAACGGGTTCTTTGGAGATCTTTTTCTAACCAATTCCCTGGCGTGGAGATCAGTATAGCGGTTAAACCTTTTGATGTACTTAGAAAGAGTCGGAGAATCGTAATGAAGTAGCGGATTAAACAACCAGGCCACTTCACCATCAATTTGCATCTGCTCGTGAACTGATTTTTGGGGAAACCTCGCTTCTCCGTTTTTAACCAGTCTTATTACCCCATCAGGATAAACTCCGCCATATTTTAAGGGCCGCCCCAAAAACATATTAAGGCGGGGTACAAAAAAAGCTGATATTTCACCAGTGGCTTTTCCAATTTTTCCGTCTCTTTTTTCTATCAATGATTGATGTTTTAGGAAACGCATCATTTCAAACTTGTCATCATTAACTCTTGATTCGATTTCATTATTCGGCATATTTATAACTTTGACGATCTCACGGGCGAGTTCTTGCGTGACAACCTCATCGGCATCAAGTTGAAGTATCCAGTCGCTCTTTGCCATAGCCAAGGCTTTTTGTTTTGTTATATGAAAAATATCGTGATGCGGTTCAAGATAAACCTTCGCGCCAAATTTCTTGGCAATTTCGCGGGTTTTATCCATCGAACGTTCATCAATCACAACAATTTCATCTGCAATAGACCTTACCGATTCCAGGCAGCGCCCCAGATTTTCCTCTTCATTTCTGACAGCAAGCACCACAGATAAAGTTGGCATATTAGTTTGCTACAACATCAAAATATTCAAAACCATTAGTTCCATAAATTCTTTTAATTATATTTGCCTCCTTGGGAATTTCATTTGACGTACCTATTATTAATGAATTAGAATTCTCGCTCCTTATATCGTCCCACTTGCCAAAGGAAACAAATCTGTAATTATCAAAAGATCTGACTGTAGAAAAACCAAACCCGTCTTTTGGAGTTAACTCATGTCCCTTCTGAAATATTAAGGGATCAAATTTAGTGTAGAAGAGAAATAAAATATATGGTTGATCATACCTATCAGTCACGACAACGTTTTTATATCTCTCTTTGTTTTCTAATAAGTAACTGACAAGCTCCTTAACGCCATATTGAGATGAATATGGATATTCCTTGGCCATATGAATCCAATACATGTGTTCATACCTTGCAAACTGCCATGCTATAAAAATAACAAGTAACCAGATTCCACCGATAAGATTTTTCTGCTTTAATAGACTGGCCAAATTAACTAGGCCGTAAGCGCTTATTACCATTAAGGGCACGACCATATTTTCTGCTCTCAAAGCATGGGGTGCTTGAAAAGTGAGTGCTGCTGCGGTTGGCGCAACGATAATCCACCAAAGAATTAACTTCCAACCTTTATCTAAGTTTTTACAAATGTAAATAAAGCCAACCGCCAGAAATAATATGTCAAATAAATACATTTGCCCGGTTTCCGGAACTTTATTTCTTTCTATATCATCCCCGGACAAGAACAAGAACTCTCCATGGTAATGTGCTGCCCAGTTTTGAAGAAACGCCAGACCATAATTCACAGCTTTATTATGGAAAACTTTTGCGGGTAAATTCTCGAAATCATTATGTTCTCCCCGCTGCTCATTAATTCTATTAAGCGGACCCGGATCTGCAAAAAGACCAACTCCGGCAGCCCGGGAAGCAACTTCTCCTTTTGTAAAATCCAAGCCGAGCGGGGTTAATAAAATAACTCCAAGAATTACCGGCAATATCAGTTTCTTAAGGTCCTTGGCTATTTCGGACCAATAAATAAGTAGTACTCCTAACCCCAAAAGTGGAACTACCACCCGTGCCGCGTGATAGGTATACATTGCAAAAACCCAAAATATGGAAGCAAGAATCAGATGACGGAAACTTTTTAGACCCTTAAGTAAGAATAAAAGTCCCAAAGTGATAAAGAATGTTGCTGCGTTAACCTCCCATCCCCCGCGTGAGAAGTGAATGTGCCACGGGGAAATTGCAAGGAAAAACGCTGCGGCTTCGCTAATTGAAAATTGTAAATTGTAAATTGTAAATTTCTGCCGGTGAGAAAAAAGTTCGTTGGTAAGAAAATATACGATCAATACGGTCAAAACTCCCAAAAAGGCTCCCGGCAGACGTACTGCCCATTCATTCAAGCCCAAAACTTTAACAAACGGTAAGACTATGTAAAAATAAAGTCCCGGCTTATAGTCATTAAACGATTGAAAGTGAACAGGCCACGAATTTCCATGTTCATCGCGTCCTGTTTGAATCAGAGAGTACGCATTGTAACCAATAGCCGCCTCGTCGGCGTTGAATGCTGGATAAACATCAAGCTTCCAAAACCTCAGAACAAACGCTAAAACTATAATTAATATCAATAAATATTTTTTCACCTTATTTCGATAATTCTAAAGGCAACATCGCGGCCATTCAAATATTTTATCTCTTTAATCAGCCTAAATTGTTTTTCATCTTTTGCATCCTCAATTGGAATTCTTATTGGATCTGCAACAAACAAAGTGCCATGCTCTCCTCTATTGACAGACCAATCAATTGGCGCGAATTCAATGTTATCAAGACGCAAAACATTGCCCACGTCGCCTTTATTCCCGCTGTCCGTAAGCTTTGCCTGCAATTGATACTTTGCGGGATCGTATTTTTGGTAAAAAAGGAAATAAATATATGGCTGGGCAAAAGACTGTTGCACTTTTACCGTCTTATAATTTCCTTGGATCGGAAAAACAGTTTCCACAATCTGCTTATAACCATATTCCCATAATTCTGATTGATGTTTTGGAACATGGACGAAATATGTATCCAAAAAGTAGGTAAAAAGTAAAAAGTAAAAGGTAAAAAGTATGGGGAAAACCAACCATCTAGCCACATGACCATTTAACCATCTGGAAAACTCAAATAAACCAAATGCCAAAATTATTATTAAAGGAACCGCCATACTGATTGACCTTACTGCATGAACCTGATCTCTTGATAAAACCGCAGGAAGAGGTGCCAAGACTAACCACAAGATAACAAATAGTTTTTCTCTAGTAATCTTTTCTTTCAGAAAAGCAAAAACTCCGAATATAGCAAATATTAGGTCTGTAAGAAGTAGCATTCCTTGATATGGCGCTGAATGTCTTGGGTTTGCCCAATCTCCCTCAAAAAACAAGAACCTTCCGGAGAAGTGATTAAAGTAACGCCCCAATATCCCTCTTAGAAAATTGACAGATTCTGGGTGGAACACAAAATAATTTAAATCCCCTATTTTCTCTCCACCTTGATCAAGCATTAACTGCGTATATTCTCTCGAACGGGGATATGAAAAAACACTAAAAACGTTAAGTCTTCCGGTTTGACCAGTAAAAAAACTAAACATTATCGGCAAAACAAGAATGAAAGACAATATTAAAGACGAAATAATAAACTTATTATTAATCTTCAAGACATCCTTCCAATATAGAATTAGTAAAATTAATACGGCAATCCCCGTCGAAAGTTTGGCTCCCTGATAATCTAAAAAGGTTAATGCAAATGAAACTGCTGAGAAAACGAGAAATTTTGGGTTATCAAGCGATTTTAAAAATAAATAAATCCCCAAGAGAGTTAATGTCAGACAAATATTTACTTCCCATGCGCCCCTTGAAAAGTAGATCAGCCATGGGGTAATAGCGGCAATAAATGCAGATAGAAGCCCTATCTTACGGCCAAAAAACTTCGCCGAAATTAAATATATCAAAAAAACAGAGAGGACTCCAAATAGAGCGGATGGTAGCCTCACTGCAAGTTCGTTTAGGCCCAAAGTCGCGACAAATGGAACTGTTAGATATACGTATAACCCGGGCTTAAAGTCGCCAAATGATTTAAAAATAACTGGTAAAAACTTTCCGTATTCATCCCTTCCGGTTTTTAAAATTGAATAGGCATTGTAGCCCAACGAGGCTTCATCAGGAGTCAAGTGTGGTGGGACGTTTCCCAAATTCCATAACCTCAACACCGCAGCCAAAATTATAATTAGCCATAAAGCCTTGGCCATTAGCCATTTAATTATTTTCATACATTTCAAATGCTGGTTTATCATTTAGGAATTTAATAATTTCCAGTTTATGCCATCCCGAAGGATAATTTCCCGGACTTGTTATTAATAAACACTTAACCTTTTTACAATCTATTGTCCCCCCAGATTCTAGCTTCCAGACTCCAGATTCTGTTTTGGGGACCTGCCAGTCGTTTACAAAGTAAAACTTATCAAATTTGTCGACCCAATACCAGTTCGACTGAAAGAAAGAAATTTTACCGGCATCGTTCTGATATTTTACTGGATCATATGATAAGAAAAATAGGAAATATTCGTGCGGTTCTCCATATTTTTTGGTAACTATAATTTTATCGTACTTCTCATAATTTTCTTTTGCATAATTTACTGCCTCCTTGTATCCATATTGCCAACTCCATGAATAGTCGGATCTATAAGCCCTAAAATAATTAACTAAATAGCTCTCAAGAAAAATGTAAAGAATCACGGCATAGGCAGTTACAAATAACAATTTATAATTTTTGCTTATTTTTTCAAGAGTCCAGAAAAATCCCATTGAAATCATAATCTCGGGAATCGGAAGCATGGTTGTTGCCCTTAATACCGCAGCACTTTCATTCGTAAGACTTGCCGGGATCGGCGAAAGAACAAGCCATAAAAGTAAAAATTGAAAATCTTTTTCCTTTCTTGCCATAAATATCAAAATTGCAAGGCCAATATAAAAAAATGCCAGGTTTACGGGATAGATAAGTCCTTTTCCCGGCACGCTAAATTGATACTGCGTTCCCCCATTCAAAAATAAAAATTGTGGGGAAAAATATGAAATATAATTTTTTGAGAACTGTTCAATAAAATAAACCGGCCTGTTATAAATTAACCTTTTTACTCCTTCCGGTAGCTTAGATGAATTCCTGTGTTCAATAATTCTATTGACGGCACCCTGGTCAATTAAAAATAGGAGGTTTCCCCTGGCTCTTGAAGTAGGATTTATGAGAA
>Ga0210377_10002930_pt1 | contig 14728 bp, 9 predicted proteins | sample PLM4_65_b1redo_FD_155480 | JGI IMG/M metagenome (GOLD analysis project Ga0210377, IMG submission 155480) | Groundwater sediment microbial communities from an aquifer in East River, Colorado, USA - PLM4_65_b1 redo | ecosystem: Environmental > Terrestrial > Soil > Riparian zone | place: USA: East...
ATGTCTTACTGAAAACCAGGGAAGGCGCTGAAAAGCATATCTGGATCTGGTTTAAAGAGCATGACCAGAAGGGTCTGTTATGGCAAGGTCATAAAAATAGCCCGAAGAGGCAGGGGGATATCCCGGAGATATACCTGGGATACGGTGCGAAAGACAGGTTCACCTATGCCCAGGATTTCCTGGCCTCGCTGCTGCCTGCGGAGCAGGTCATCGCCATAGACGGAGGACATGACTGGCCTACGTGGAAAAAGCTGTGGAATCAATTCCTTGATCGGAAAATATTCGGACCGTGAGGGTCCCCAGGATGCATTGCGGTAACTATATTTTTCGCCATTTCCCTGCCACTTCCCCTTGACCTGAATCCGGTTTTCCAGTACAGTTGAGCATGTTTCATTTCGACCTGTTATCCGGGAAAGGATGGTATTTTGATGGGTGGATTCGGTGCGTTCTGGGGGCTTGCGGGGGTCGCCCTGCTGCTCGGCAGCGCAATTTACCGGCTGACACCGCTGGCGATTGACGCCTTTGCCTATGACTGGTCCTGGTATCATTGGCTGTCCTTTGCGCTTATGATCTTTTTCATGGCCTATGCAGAGGGATACCGGGCATTTCAGCAGGGGTTCTCTCCCCGGGTGGCCGCGCGTGCGCGCTATCTCAGGGACCACCCGAACGCGCTTCACGCTCTTCTCGCGCCGTTGTTCTGCATGGCCTATTTTCATGCGCTGAAAAGACGGCAGATCGTGTCTATCTCGGTCACCGCGGGGATCATTGTCCTCGTCATCCTGGTCAGGTTACTGCCCCAGCCCTGGCGGGGGATCATAGACGGAAGCGTGGTCGTGGGATTGGCATGGGGTCTTGTTTCGCTGATCGTGTTCGGGTTCCAGGCGTTCACGTTGGAACAATTTAACTATTCGTCCGAAGTACCGGAGAAGTAACGTCCGATTTATTATTCACACGCAAAGGAAAGACAATGCAACCAGAAGCAAAACCCGTCCCCGGCAAACTCGTCGTGTTTCTCTTCGGCGAGACCAGTGTGAACCTCGAGACCTCCGAGGTGATCGAGAGCAAGACCTTGAAAAGCGGTCCGAGCTACCCGGACGTCATCCCCAAACAAAAGATCATCAAAGTTGAAAAACGCGAGGTAGACGGTGCCGAGGTCGGTTTTATCGTCAAGGCGTATTTGCCGGACGTGGTTGTTGTCGAAGCGTCGCTGCAAATGGACGACATTCTCGCCGACACCACGCTGGAATTCAAACGCAGGCTCATCAACGAATGCCGGAAGATACTGGGAGAGTTCGGATGCGACCCGAAGTTCGACGAAGAGTACAGCGTATACTGCATCTCGGCCTACAGCGGCGACCCCGAAGTGTATCTGTCCCTGTATGGGGACACGATCGCCGCGTTCCTCAAGAACGAACGGATCGCGCTCGACGAGGAAGAGGTGCAGTCCACCCTATCGACCTATCTGAAATACGGCAAGGACGACATCACGATCGTGGATTGGGACGGCGCCTTCATCTTCGACTCCTCCGGCGACTTCGATAGTAATATAGAGCTGTTCGAGATCGCGAATCTCCAGCTTCTGAAGTCCAGGATCCTTGACTACGACCTGGATGAACGGCTCGAAAAGACCCTCCGACTCGTTAAAGCCCCCAGGAAGCTTCCGGTCATCCGTTCCGGAGAGGTGAGGAGAGTGGTGAGGGAGATCATCGAGATCCGGACGCAGTCCATTCTCGAATCAGAGGCCGTGGAGCGAAATATCAAGCTGATCGGAGACTGGTATTCCGCGAAACTCTACACGCTGATCTCAAAGAAGTTCCACCTGGACAGCTGGAAGGCGGAGATCAAGGAAAAGCTCGACACCCTTGAGGATGTGTATACCATGGCCACGGAGAATTTCAGCGTGTCCTACCGGGCGACCATCGAGTTTGTCATCCTCGGCGGATGGTTCGTGCTGCTGCTTCTGTACGTTGCGGAGTTCCTGTTCACGAAGTGACGTAACAACCGGATCTATCCACAGGCACGGAGAAAGTTCAAATTCCGAAATGCGCATGTCATATCAAACGTCAAACAGCAAATAGCAAATAGTTGCTGTTTTAGACATTGAACATTGGGCCTTGTCAGGTGAAATACATTGCTTTGCAAAAACCTGTTATGTCACCTCTGATACGGATCTTGCACGCCAAACTCAGCAACAGCACGGGATCCACCAGGGATCGCTTCAGGAGATGTAACTAGATGAAAATTCCCCGCAAGGCCATCATGAAACGCTGTCTTGACACGCGTTAACTCTTCAATTGACATAATTTTCCATACGGTTTAGAGTAATCTCAATAAATGTCGAGTATCGTCCCCGTGTCCCGGCTGTTATTTTTCAACGCTCCCGTTGCGATATCCTATGAAGATAAAAGACACGCACAAGAGAATTCTGTTCCTGGTCATTGGCGTCTTTATGCTGTTGGTGGCATATGCCGCCTTTGATTACCTCCTATTGTCGCACAGGACATTCCTGAATCTGCCGCCCTTTGACATTTCCGAGTATCAAATTAATTTCCGGGCATTGTTCTTGGCTAGCTTTGCCGTGTTCGGCATACTGGCAGGCCTGTTCAGCGTGCTGGCAAAGAGGATACTGACAAAACAACGTCTGACCGAGGAACAGTATAAGAAGCTCGTCGCACTGTCAAACGACATCATCACTGTCGCCGACAGGGACGGGAAGCAGGTTTTCATGAACGATGCTGCCTACCGCATCCTCGAACGTACCCCGGAGGAAGTGATCGGCAGGCCGTTCACGGAATTACTGCATCCCGCGGACAGGGGAAAATCCCTGGCAAAGCACAAGGTCCTGGAGAAATCAGACACAGGCACTTACCGTATAGAGATCCGGTACATTACGAAGAGCGGAAAAGCGATCAACGTCCTGCAAAATGTCCATGTGCTCAAGGATGAAAGGGGAGCGATCATCGGGTCGCAGAGCATCGCGCGGGATATTACGGAACTCAAGCAGGCAAAAGATGCCTTGCAGACGGCCATGCAGCAAGTAGAAGATGAAAAAGTCCGGTCGGAATCTGTTCTCTCGGCGATCGGTGACGGCATCAGTATTCAGAGCACGGATTTTATGATCCTTTATCAAAATCAGGCACACAAAACAATGACCGGTGGCGATCGTCTCGGTCAGGCCTGCTATCAGGTCTATTGGGAGGCTGACGAAAATTGCCCTGGCTGTCCGTTGGCGGAAGCCTTTAAGGACGGGGAAATCCATACGCTGGAAAAAACCCTGTTCAGGGACGGAGAGGTCCGTTTCCTGGAGATCAAGGCCTCTCCTCTGAGGGATGCGACCGGTAAGATCATTGCCGGAATCGAGTCGGTCAGGGACATTACGGCGCGCAAGAACGTGGAAGAAAAATTGAAGATGTTTTCCGCTGCCATTGAAGAGGCAATGGACGGTATTCAGATCATCGATCTGGACGGCCATATCGTCTATTCCAACAAAGCGATCAGGGAGATCTACGGATTTTCACATGAAGAGCTTGTTGGTAAGCATGTCAATGTGCTAAGCGCCGGCCGGGAATTCATGGAGCAGTTCGTCATGCCGCAGATCAGAGAAACAGGCCGGTGGAGCGGAGAGCTTTCGGTAGTCCACAAGGATGGCAGGCCCTTTCCTGTCTGGCTCTCCATGTCGCTCGCGAAGGATGATCAAGGACAGCCCATCTCGATGATCGGCATCATGCGGGCCATCACCGAGCGCAAACAGGCCGAAGGGAGTATGCAACGAGACCATGAGCAGTTGACCAAACTCGTCGAAGAGCGCACCCGGGAACTTTTTACAGCGAATGAGCAGCTCCGCAAGGAGATCACGGATCGGGAGAAAATGGAACAGGAGCTGCTCGAGGAGAAGAAGCTCGAAGGGAGCATGCAACGAGACCATGAGCAGTTGACCAAACTCGTCGAAGAGCGCACCCGGGAACTTTTTACAGCGAATGAACAGATCCGCAAGGAGATCGCGGATCGGGAAAAAATGGAGCAGGAGCTGCTAAAGGCACAGACGCTCGAACTACTCGGGAGCCTCGCCGGCGGCATTGCGCACGATTTCAATAACCTGCTCGCTTCAATCAGGGGAAACATTGCTTTTGCCATGCAGGACCTGAATCCCGATGACAACACCTATCGGCAGCTCGCGGGAGCTGAGAAAGCGTCGCTCAGGGCACAGGACCTGACCCGCCAGCTTCTCACGTTCGCGAACGGTGGGGCGCCGGTCAAGAGAGCAACGGCTGTCAGTGACTTGATGCGGGAGGTCACCACCGGTTTTACTCTACATAGTACACGCGTGAAGTTTTATTTTTCCCTCCCCGAGAACCTTTGGTCTGCGGACGTGGATGAAGGCCAGATCGGCCAGGTCATCCAGAATCTCATCATCAATGCGGACCATGCGATGCCTGAGGGGGGAACGATCACGATAAGCAGCGAAAATGCCGTTGTCGCTGAACCCTCGCCACTGCCATTGAAGCCCGGCAACTATGTAAAGATCAGCATCCGGGACCATGGTGTCGGCATATCGCGGGAGCAACTTTCGAAGATCTTCGATCCCAACTTTACGACAAAAGAGCAAGGGAGCGGGCTAGGCCTTGCCACATCATATTCCATTATCAAGCAACATGGCGGCCACATTTTTGCAGAATCCGAGATAAGAAAGGGCACCACCTTTGTTATCTATCTCCCCGCGTCTCTGTCAGAGACAGCGACGAAAAGGACCGGTGATATTAAACTATTTACGGGTCCCGGCTGAATACCGCTGCAGGATGACGAAGAAGATGTCAGGCAGGCCGCCGGTGACGTGCTCAAGCGGTTGGGCTATAGGACAACAGAGGGAGATTCCGCAGCAATGTTACAATTATTATTGCACTTGTTTTAGTATTCGGTTTCAGAAAAAAACGGACCAGGGAACGTTCCCTGGTCCGTTTTTCATCATAGCTCGACATTAAATCTGGTCGGTGTCAACGACCAGCCTGATCTTCTGTCCGGCACGCACTGTTTTGCCGAGCCCTTTGTTCCACTCCCGGATGTCGGCGATGGTCACATTGTGGCTCTTCGCTATCCGCATAAGCGTTTCGCCGCGTCTGACGCGGTAGAGGATCTTCTGTTGTTTGCTGACTTGCCCCGTCGTCAAGTAGCCCACTTCAAGATTTTTCTCATTAACGTCGATAGGAATGAGCAGGTGTTTGCCCGGAGCGATGCGGTTTTTCTTGAGGCCGTTGATGTCGCGTATCGCCTCCGGCTTTGTGTTGTACAGTTTGGCGAGTGAGGAGAGTGTATCTCCTTTCCTGACCTCATGCCGTTCCCACTTGATTTTCTGATCCTGCGGGATTGCGGCATAGTTCACAAGAAACGCTTCTTTTTTACCATAAGGTATTCTCAGGGTGTACTTGGCGTATTGCGGGGGGGTTACCCACCGTTTGATCTCGGGGTTCAGTTCTTTGATATCCTGATAGGTGCAGTCCGCGCAGCGGGCGATCAAACGGAGGTCCGTGCTTTCCTCGATAACCACTTCATCGTACCTGTATGGATCGACGGTCGTCACGCTGAAGCCGTAGGCCTCGGGGTTCTTGGCGATGATGGTTGCCGCCATCCACTTAGGCACGTAGTTCTTGGTCTCTTTCATGATGTACCGTGATGCTCTCAGGTCCCAGAAGTCATCGGAGCGGGTCCGGAGCACGGCGCGCTGGACCTTGCCGGCACCGGCATTGTACGATGCCAGGGCCAGGGGCCAGGAGCCAAAGAGGTTATGCAGGTCTTTCAGATGTTCTGCCGCGGCGGTCGTGGACTTAATGGGGTCCTTCCGTTCATCGATCCACCAGTCGATCTTTAGTCCGTAGAGCTTGCCGGTGGCAGGCATGAACTGCCAGGGACCCACTGCCCGAGCCCAAGATACGGCATAGGGATTGAAACCGCTCTCGATCATGGCCACGTAGACGAGGTCTTCGGGAAGGTTCTTTTCTTGAAAAATCTTCTTCATCACGGGAATATATCGTACGGACCGATCAAGCCAGATTTGGAATACATCGCGCCCGCGCGTCTTGAAGTACTCCAGGCTGTTTTCCACGCTGTCGTTCAGGACCATCGGGATATTATAGGGTTTTACATACGCTGAATCGTCAGTAACTTCTTCATCGAGCTGGGCCACGTCCTCGGAAGGAGGTTTCAGTTGGGGCGGGATGACCTCCTCCTGGGCGGGAGAAAGGAGATCTGCGTGAACGGTTTGAAAGGGGAAAAGGAAAACGACGCTAACTACAATTAAAACAAAGTTAATTTTATGTCTCATCTTTCCTCCAGTCTCGCCATCAAGTTAACTCAACCAGGTCTCTTTGTCAACAAATAAATGTAATAAACAAATTATAAAGCCTACTATTTTTTGTCGTTTTTTTCACCTATGCCAACGCTGGAACATGTTGTTCAGAGGCTTTGTCCGGCAGTTTCACTTGTAATTCATGGTGTTGTTCTGTATTATTGGCTGCATGGAAGACGCCCGTATACAAGAGATCTTCGGCTCAATTCAAGGCGAGGGCCCCTGGATCGGCCAGAGGCATATCTTCGTCCGCTTTGCGGGGTGTGATATCCGGTGCCGCTACTGCGATACACCGGCTGCCATTCAGAGGGAAGATGAAGGCGCGGACCTGCACTTCTGCAGTGTTCAAATTACGGCAGGTTCGAACGAGCGGGAGCAGGCGCCGAATCCCGTATCTCCTCCGGCGCTTACGGCATTCTGCTCTCGGCTGGTCATTCCGGGCCCGTCACGCCCGGTGATCAGCCTGACCGGAGGCGAGCCCCTGCTGCATGCGTCGTTTCTGGCGGAATGGCTTCCCATGGTGCGCAGCACCTTCATCCTGTATCTCGAAACCAGCGGCATTCATCACGATGCCATGAAGAGCATCAGCGATCTGGTGGACATAGTGAGCATTGATTTTAAACTTCCTTCCGCCACAGGGCTAAGGCCTTTCTGGGAAGAGCACAGGAAGTTCCTGGAGGTTACACGCGGGAAAACGTTTTTTGTAAAGGTTGTCGTGACCAGAGACACGAAGGAGGACGATGTCCTCACCTCCGCGAGGATCATCGCCGGGTTCGACCGGTCCACGGTGCTCGTTATCCAGCCTGCTGGCGGATTGCTTGCGCCTGAATCGGCCATGCTCATGGATTTTCAAGATGCGGCGCTCGGGATCATTGAAGACGTTCGTGTCATTCCCCAGGCGCATAAGATGTTGAACGTGTTGTAGAGGATTGCGGACAGCGGACCAGTAAAGATCCGGACACTGCCTGCACAGGGAGAGAGGATATAACAATCTCGTGCACCTTAACATTCTTGCACCTGTTGTTGAAGAACTTGCCGCTCTCCTCACGAACACGCGGGTGGAACGCGTGTATCAGGGGAGGGGGGGAGGGTTGTATATTCTCCTCAATCGTGACCGGAAAAAGTTCAACCTCCTGCTTTCCCCGGACCGTGCCATGCCCCGCTTGCATTTGGTGAGTGCGAAGCCGGTTGCCGAAGATCCGCCCCACGGTTTTATCCTTTTTCTCAGGAGCCACGTGTCCGGCGCCCGGGTGACGAGCATAGGCTTGCTGGACCGGGACCGGGTCGTGGAAATCCGTTTCAGTAAACAGGGAGATCAGTATCGTATCCTGTTCGAACTCTTCGGTTCATCGGCCAATCTTGTCCTTGTCGATCAATTCTCGACGATCCTCGCGGTCTATTACGCGGTCCCGCCCGCGGAAGGGGTGGCCCGTCCGCTGCTGCCAGGTCTCCTGTACAGCGCTCCTGAAAAACCGCTTATCACCGGACCGAGGGGAACTGATCGTACGCCTGGTTTCGATGTAGGCCCTTCTCCCAACGAGGCAGCGGAACTTTATTACGAACGTCTTATCGAGCAGCGTCAAATCCGTTCCATCAGGACCGAACTTTCTTCTCTCATAAAAAAGAACCTTTCAAGGACCGATCGTCTCGTGACCGCCTTGTCCGGCGACCTGAAGGCAGCTGACCGGATCGACGACTACCGGCAGGCGGGAGATCTGATCCTTGCTCATCTGAAAGAGCTGAGGACCGGCATGGAGCGGGCGGACCTTACGGGGTATGACGGTAACACGGTATCGGTCATTCTCGACCCGAAGCGTTCTCCGTCGCGGAACGCGGAACTCTATTTCAAAAAGTATAAAAAAGCAAGGACGGGCCGGAACATCATATCGGCGCGTCTGCGCCAGGCAACCGGTGAGGCCGCATATCTCAAATCACTGTCGATCGATCTTGGAGAGGCGAACGATGCTGATGCCCTTATGGCGATCCGGTCAGAGCTGGCTGCAAAAGGATATTTTGGGGGAAAGCCCGCCCAACCGAGAAGAAAAACGCAACAGGGGGCCGCGCCGCCGGCAATAAGAAGGGTTCTGTTCAACGGCTGGGAGATCCTGGTGGGCAGGAGCGCGGCAGGCAACGATCATCTTACGATGAAGATTGCCCGCCCTGACGATCTCTGGCTCCATGCCGAGGGCTTGCCCGGCTCTCATGTGCTTATCAGAAATCCGAATGCCGGTGACGTCCCTCCCGACGTGCTGGTGAAAGCGGCTGCCCTTGCGGCATTCCATAGTAAAGGAAGACATGCCGGTAAAGTGCCGGTAACGTATACCCGCGCGGGGCTGGTAAAAAAACCGAAGGGCGCGAAGCCGGGGCTGGTGCAACTCCAGGAGCGGAAATCCCTGATGGTGAAACCGGAGGACGGGTAGCTCGTATCGACGGGAGCAGCGCTGGTGGTGGGGAGAATAATAATCGTGAGGTGATTCTCTTTACATTCAATCCTGTCTGCTTATGCCTGCACACAAACAGGCACAATAAATGTTTACCGCAACGTCGTGAAGGACTCGAAGAACGTCGTACGTTTATCTAAATTGGCAGTGACCTTCTCGCACCGTGTGTTTTTGCGGGAAACACTGTTTGCTTCTACGTTCCCTTGCTTTCCTGCCACAGTTTTTCCATTTCATCCAGCGTCATATCATTCAACGACCTCCCCGCATTCGCCGCGTGTTCTTCGATATGGCGGAAGCGGTGGATGAACTTGCTGATGGTCTTGCGGAGCGCCTCTTCCGGGTTGACATCGAGGAAGCGCGAGATGTTCACAAGCATGAAGAAAATGTCTCCGAGCTCCTCTTCGATGCCGGCCGCGTCCTTGTTTTTCAGCGATTCCTTGAACTCGGCGATCTCCTCATCGAGCTTGGGCAGGGCCTCGTCGATCCTGCTCCAGTCGAAGCCCACGCGAGCGGCGCGCTCCTGAAGGCTGTGGGCGCGAAGGAGCGAGGGAAGGTGGCGAGGCACGCCTTCGAGGACCGATTTCCGCTCTTCGTAACCCTTTTCCTTTTTTTTGATCTCCTCCCAGTTCGCCAACACTTCCTTGTCCGTGGTGAGACGTGCGTCTCCGAACACATGGGGATGGCGGCGGGTCATCTTCTCGATATTGGTCGAGATCACGTCCTGGATCGTGAACTGCTTGTTTTCCTCTGCAATGCGGGCGTGAAAGATGATCTGGAACAGGAGGTCGCCGAGCTCTTCCTTCACCTTCTCGGGCGACCCCTCGTCGAGGGCGTCCACGACCTCATAGCATTCTTCGATCAGAAATGGTTTAAGCGATACAGCGGTCTGTTTGCGGTCCCAGGGGCAGCCATCGGGGCTCCGGAGTTTCGCCATGAGTTGAACGAGAACCGTGAAGTTGTCTTTCATTGAAAACCCTTAAAATCGCATGAGCAGTATCGCACAGGACACAAAGAAAAATCTTGATTGAGAAATCCGCACAAACTCGTTGGTACCTTACACAAGCTTCTCTTTGTTTGCAAGCTTTTTTCTTGAAGCGAACGGGTATCTATGGTAGTGTTACACTAATGCTATCATCCTGAGTCATTGACATTGAAAGGAGACTGATCATGCTTCAAAGAGCCTTTTACGCGGTTATCGTGCTTGCTGCTTTCACCCTTCTTACGGCCATGGGCGGCAGCGGGGGGTTCGAACGGGCCCCCCGGGTGGAAAAGAACTATGCCGTTGTTGTCGTTGACGCGTTAGACAACAAGATCGAGGGAGAAAAGTTCAGCTGGGAAGGGCGGATCCACTTCGCGGGATATTTGGGCATGGCGCAGGTGACGACACCCTTCGAAAAGATCAAAGAACTGACTGTTGGAGAAAAACGTGACCGGAAGGTGAAGGTCACTGCCCGGCTCACCGACGGAACCGAGACAAACTTCGAGGTTGACGCAAAATCGCGCTGCTTCGGAGAGGCAAGCTTCGGCAGCTTCATGCTGCAAATGGACGAGGTCAAGACGGTTACCTTTAAAAAGAATTAAGAACCGAATACCTGTTGCCCGAGAAGACGCGAGGAGAAGTAAACCTTCACACGAGCAACGAAACCCTGAACAACATCAGCTTTCGAATAGGTGAACGATCGCATTTTGGAGATTGGAAATTATTTAGGATTTCGTTCTTCGGCTTTGGAATTTTGATTTCCTCTCCGCGTCTTCTACCGAGGAACAACCCTTTCCATAACAATTCTCGTGAACGGCTCGGACCAAACCATGACATTAATTCAGGCCGGCAGCATCAAGGCAATGCTTGACGAAGAAGGCGCGATCATCCGCAGCGCGCACTCTGCCGGCGCAGGCGGCAGCGAAGTGGTCCAGCGCCGCACCGGGCTCATTGACAGGACGCTTCGCGACACGTGCGACCGCCTGAGCGCACAAGGTCCCATGCCCGCGCTCCTCGCTATCGGAGGCTACGGCAGGGGAGAGCTGAATCCCCACTCGGACATCGACATCATGTTCCTATGCCGGGACGAAAAGGACCGGCAGCGCTCTCTGGAGTTGTTGTATATCCTCTGGGACGCCGGCATGGATCTGGGATACAGCGTTCGGACCATCAACGAGTGCGTCTCGCTTGCGCGGCAGGACATAAAGATCCGCACCTCCATCATCGAATCACGCCTGCTTGCGGGTGACCCCGCGCTCTACAATGCGTTCATCAGGGCCATGCAGAGCGGGGTCTTTTATTGGAAGCCTTCCGATTTTATCCGGGAAAAGATCGCCGAGCGTGTTGCGACGCGCCAGAAATACGGCGGTTCGATCTATTTGCGGGAACCTAATATCAAAGAATGCGAGGGCGGACTCCGGGATATTCATACAGCATTTTGGATCGCTTTTGTACACTTTCGCGTTGCGTCGCTCGGCGAACTTGTCGAGAAGACCGTCATCACCGGCGGGCAGTATGCGGTATTCCTGCGGTCCCGGAATTTTCTCTGGAGGGTCAGGAACGAGATCCACTATCGCTCGGGCCGCAAGAACGACCATCTTACCTTCGACCTTCAGGAACACGCGGCAAAGGACTTCAAATACCGCGACTCCACCGATCTGTTCGCAGTCGAACGATTTATGAAGGCCTACTTTCTCCACGCGAGGAACATCCGCGAATTTACGAATAGTGTCGTTGCAGCCGTTCTCAGGAAGCCGTCCCGCAGATGGTTCGAAAGGACGCAGAAACTCGGTCCCTTCTCGCTCACGGGCAGAACGCTCTTCCCCTCATCGGCAGAGGGGTGTCATGAAAATGCCGCACTTGCCATGACGGCCTTTGAAATCGCCCAGGAACGCCATGCTGTTTTTTCAGACCATCTCAAGTCATTGATCCGTGGATGCAGGATCGATGATACGGCGAGGAGGTCTCCGGCAGCTTCCCGGGCTTTCCTCGCTATCTTGAATAACCCCGACGGCCTCGCGGAGACGCTTGCCCTGATGAAGGACCTGCGATTTCTCGGCCGGTATCTTCCTGAATTCCGGGCCATCCAGGCGCTTGCAAGACACGATTACTACCACCTGTACACGGTTGATGAACACATCCTGCTCGCGGTCAGAAATCTGCAGGCCTTGTGGTCGGGCAGCTTCCCGGCACTCGCGACATTTTCCGATGCCTTCAGGGGCCTTACCAAGCGCTGGGTGCTGGTCCTTGCTGTTTTACTTCACGACCTGGGCAAGGCATACCGCGAAGAGCATGCACACAGGGGCGTGGTCCTGGCGAGGGATGTTCTCACGAGACTCGCAATTACCGGAGACGACCGGGAACGGGTCCTTTTCCTCATTGAGAACCACCTCGTCATGGCGCTTCTGTCACAGCGGCGGGAGCTCAGTGACCGAAAGGTCATCGCCGATTTCTCCCGGCTCGTGCGGGACCGCGAGAACCTTGCCATGCTGTATCTGCTCACCTATGCCGACATCTCGGCGGTGAATCCAAACGCCTGGACGCAATGGAAAGCTGCGCTGCTCCAGGACCTCTATGTGAGGACGCTCAATTACATCGATAGGAGCGCGCAGACCGTTGAAGAAGAGCGGGCCAGGTTGATCGCGGCATCACTCAGGATCAGAAATGCCGCGGAGGGACTATTCTCTTCAGAAGAGATCGATGCCTTCCTCGTATCCATGCCCGAACAGTACCTCCTCACTGCTTCGACGCACCGGGTGATCGACCACATGAGCATGATGAAGAAGCTGCCTGATGAACAGCTTGTTATCCGTCACCGTCATTATCCCGAGCGGGGTTACACCGAGCTCACCGTGTGCGCCTACGATGCCTACGGCATGTTTTACCGGACCGCGGGTACGATCGCCTCCAAGAACCTGAACATTCTTCGCGCCCAGGTGTTTACCTCAAAGAACGGCGTGATGATCGATACGTTCCAGATCACCGATCCCAAGGGGAATCTCTGCGATTACGAGGATGTCTGGGCAAGTGTGCGCACCGAGCTTCGGGCAGCGCTCAAGAGCGGGCGCAGGCTGCCTGAACCGGGCCCCCCTGTTTCACCCCAATCGTTCCCCGCAGCGATTACGCCCGCGGTGGCGTTCGACAACGAGACCTCGGAGATATTCACGATCATTGATATCACCGCCCGCGATCGCGTAGGATTTCTGTACCGGGTGACAAAGACCCTCTATGAATTGAACCTGGATATCGGCTCTGCCAAGATCGTGACCGAAGGATCGCGAATCATGGATTCTTTCTACGTAACAGACTTGTTCAGGGAGAAGATCGACGATGTTGGCCGGCTTGAGAAGATCAGGGAAACGCTGATGAAGGTGATCGGGTAACAGTTCGGAGTTTGGAGTTCGGAGTAATGAAAAAAACAGTTATCGTCTTATCGATCATTCTGATCGTCCTGCTTGCGGGAGCCGAGGGCTACTTGCAGAGTGACGCCTTTGCACGGAAGATCAGACCCTCTGTGCTCGGGCCGCTTAGAGAATTGCTGGGCGCGGATGCGAAGATCGGTCTGGTAAAAGCCCACATCATCCCGCCCTATCTCGAAGTGAGGGACATTTCGATCCTCGATGCAGGCGGGAACGAGGCCGTCGCCATAAGGAAAATAAAGGCCTATATCAACCCGATCCCGCTTTTTTTGAAAAAGGTCCGGTTGCCGTCGATCTCCATTCTTGAGCCGCGTATTTACGCAGAGCGTGCGAAAGACGGTACGATCAATCTCACTCCCCTTATCGATCGGATCAGAATGAATGCTGCGCGGAGGGAATCGGAAGGCGCATCCGGATTCAGCCTGCTGCTGAGGGATATTTCGCTCAGTAAGGGTCGGATCGAGTATAAAGACGGAATAACTTCCATTCAGCTCTCAATGAGCGAACTTACTATGACGGTTAACGTGGATCTTTCGCAAGAACGGTTCACCACGCGCATCGGGAACTCCCGTATCAGGGTTTCGACTCCCGCTTATCCTGAGATCTCGGGCAATTTCAAGGCAACTGTGGAATACGACCGGGGCCGGATCCATCTGGAGGCGGTTGAACTGTCGACGGCGGACGCTACGATCGACCTGTCCGGAGACGCAGGGTTGTTGCCGGATTCCCCCCTTGATCTCAAGATCACGGGCAGGTCGGGTCCGGAGGTTATAGGCCGCTATCTCGCGATCCTGAAACCGGTCAAGAAACAGAAGGCCTCTCGCTTCGAAGTGCAGGCACTTGTCCGGGGGAAACTGTCCGAACCCGTCATCGAGGGGAGCCTCAACGTGTCGGCAGTTCCCTTTAGAGAATACCTTCTTCAGGATGGCGTATTGTCATTTGCCTTCCGGGACAGGAATTTCGCCGTTACCGGCAGGCAGTGGAAACTCACGAAAGGTGATAATCATTTCGTCATTGACTCTATCGACGCCGATGTCGGATATAGCAGAGGAGGTTTGGATATCCGGCGTCTGGATCTTCTCTCAGGGGACCTTGCTCTTCATGGTGACGGCCGTGCAGACCCGGAAACGGGCTTCGATGTCCTTCTGAGCGCGGCGTCGTCGGGCAAGGGGCAGACGATCTTGTTTCTGACCGGCCTGCCGCTCGAAGGCGCAGTGAGCGTGACCGGACATCTTTCCGGCGCTTTGACCTCGCCCCGGTTCAACGGCAACCTTTCTGCAAGGTCCGTGACCGTGCGCGGCGTCCTCTTCAATGAGGTGGACGGCAGGCTTGAGTATGACAATAAGAAGATCCTTCTGTCGGCCGTGGACATAGCCGAGCAAGCATCACGTTATATCTTTCACGGTTCCGTGGATCTGAGCGGCAAAGAACCGGTTTATTCAGCGCGGCTCCGGGTCCTCAGGTCCGATGTCGTGAATATTGTGGCGTTGTTCTATCAGCAACTGCCGCTCAAGCTTTCCGCTGTCGGCGAGTTGACCTTTCAGGGGAC
>Ga0210377_10002931_pt1 | contig 14723 bp, 8 predicted proteins | sample PLM4_65_b1redo_FD_155480 | JGI IMG/M metagenome (GOLD analysis project Ga0210377, IMG submission 155480) | Groundwater sediment microbial communities from an aquifer in East River, Colorado, USA - PLM4_65_b1 redo | ecosystem: Environmental > Terrestrial > Soil > Riparian zone | place: USA: East...
CCGTATTTCTCCTTGGCATATTTCTGTGCCTCGGCAGCCTGTGCCTGATGGAAGACATTGCTCAGGTCAGACACGAAAAACGCAATCTTCATGGGCTTTGCCGCAGGTGCTTGAGCAGCAGCAGGAGCCTGAACGTTGGTTCCGAACTGACTGTTCAGCCACGTGGCGGCATCAGCGCCCGGCATCGTCCAGAAAGAGACATTGTACGCTTTGTAGAAGAACTCTTCTGCGGGCTGCGAAGTTGGTTTCACTTTGCCGGACTTGATGTCCATGATCAGGTCAATACGGCCGCGGGCAGTCTCAACTGGGGGGAGGCCCATGGACAGCTTCAGTGAACTGTTCGGATCGTACACTTGCTTCATCTCGACTTCGTCGAAGTCAACACTGGAGACAATTTCGGTCAATGGCTTGCCATTATCGAACTTGCCTCTGCCTGCCTGCGTCAGAGCGGCCATTGTGCCAACGGTCTGGCCGGAGGCTTCGGAGTAGATCAGGTTTACTTCGGGGTGTGTGGTCAGAAGGTCTGTGACAACCTGCTTGGCTTGATCAGTGCCCTTGCTGACGTCGAGGCAGCCGAGATCAGTCGCCGTGGGGTCGACAGACAGGACGCCCTGGACCCAGGGGTCGGTACGCCCGGACTTGACTTCGATGTGGTTCGGCCAACCCAACTCCACCATCACGATGGGCTTGTCAGGGTAAGCGGTTTTCCACTGAGTAGCCATCTCCGCGCCCATGGCAAATGAAATGCCTTTCTCATCGCTACGGGCAACCGGAATACCGCTATCACCCAGCGGGCTGAAGAACGAGGTCAGGATGATGCCCTTATCGAGCTCCTCGAGTACGGCGGGTTTCACGGCGTCATAATCCCAGATGTGCAGGGTTGCAGCATCCATGCCTTGTGCCATGATCTGGTCGACGTTCTGGGTCATGACAGCTGAATCAGCCTTGCCATCGAATACGAATACTTCGGCGCCGTATTTCTCCTTGGCATATTTCTGTGCCTCGGCAGCCTGTGCCTGATGGAAGACATTGCTCAGGTCAGACACGAAAAACGCAATCTTCATGGGCTTTGCCGCAGGTGCTTGAGTAGCAGCAGTGCCGCATGCGGACAAAACAATGCTGATTAGCACCAGCACGATCATTAGAGCGAAAACGTTCTTTTTCATTTTTAGATTTCTCCTTATCCTTGGTATCTTTGAGCAAAAGGAAACATTTTGAACTTGGATTCGTCGCACCTGTTTACCGATACGAGCGTTTATTTTTCGGGCGGTTTCGGTACGACACAGGCTTTCTCAGACTAGTTTTCGGGTCTTGCCACCTCCTTGCACTGGACATATGTTTCGTTTAGGTTAACCAAATCCTGTCAGCGACTGTAGTTCGAGAAACTCTCGAATCTCACAGCTTTTTCCAAGCGATGTTCCTGATGTCAGAACCCGCTGACATCCTGCGCCAATCCGTAGACCAGCAACTCGGAGACGCACCCGCCCTTCGAGAGCGCACAGGTCTGGTAGACCATGTCGGCGAAGTGTTCAGGGCGCACGGCCAGGGACTCGTCCCACTCAAACAGCTTGACTCCTTCCGCCGCCGCTTGGAATCCGGTGTTGGATCCACCTGGTACGAGAAGGGTGACGGCAATGCCATGGGGTCGCAGCTCTGTGTAGAGACATTTAGTGAAGGCGTTCACGCCAGCCTTGGCTGCGGAGTAAACCGACCAGCCTTGCCACGAGCGGCGGTCACAGGCGCTGGAGACGTTGATGATCTTGCCGTAGCCCTGCAGCTTGAATTGAGGGGTGAAGGTCCGGCAGCTCGTGATGGTGCTGGTGAGGTTCAAGTCGATGATGCGGCGGTTGGTTGCATCGTCCATCTCCTCGATAGGCGCCACCTTGAGTGCGCCGCCCGCGTAGTTGATGAGAAAATCAACTTTTCCGAAGGTGTCGAGCGTTTCCTTGAGCGCGCGTTCGAAGGTCTCCGGTTTGGTCACATCGCCTGGAAGGGCAACCACTTTCGAGCCAGCCGCCCTGCAGACGTCGGTAGTGGCCTCGAGGGCCTTCTCGTTGTAGTCGATCAGGACTAGGCTCACCTGGTCAGCCCTGGCGAACAACTCAGCCGTGGCTTTCCCGAACCCGGAGCCAACACCTGTGATGACCGCTACAGTTCCTTTCAATGACTCAGCCATAAAAAGTACCTCCTTTTCTTTTGTCTTTTGTCACTTTACTTTGCAACTGAACCAGCTATCTGGCCAGTTCTTCATCATCAATCACATAACAAGCGTCCCAATCCCGATCATCGGGATTGGGACGCTTGTTATGATTTCATCCAGAGGAGCCTGACCACAAATCGGCGATTGCCAGCCGCATCTGATGGGCTGCAGCTCGAGGATCGGACGCCTCTCGGATACCCCGCCCGCAGATCAGAACGGACACTGGCAGGTCAGCAAAGAAGGGGAGAAGCTCCATCGTGAGTCCGCCTGTCACGGTTACCTTGAATCCCATATCGATCAACTTACAGATCGTGACCTTGTCCGCTTCCGCCCATTCGCGGCCAGCGGACTGGGCATCCCACTCACGGTGATAAACGATGCGGTCGACGCCGATCCGGCGCCATTCGAATGCCCTCTCCAGGATATCACGGACACCCGTGAGCTCCATCAGCATTTCCTTGCCCCGCTCACGGGCAACAGCAAGCGCCTGCTCCACTGTGGCCAGCGTGGCGCCGCCAATTACTGTCATCATATCAGCACCCGCATCAAAGGCTATAGTCGCCTCAAGTCCGCCAACATCTGGGGCTTTGAAATCGGCCAGGATGAGCTTGTCTGGGCATATCTCTCGTATTGCCCGGATTGCATCGGTTCCGGCTGCTTTGCAGAGCGGCGTTCCAATTTCAATAATGTCTACTTCGGGAGCAACCAGGGCTGCCATTACAATCGCCTTGGGAAGGGAAACATAATCCAGAGCAAGTTGGAGCAGAGGTGTAGGATTCATGATTTGATCTCGTTTCTTGGCCCATTGACGGGCCTTATTTTTGTTTGGTATCGTGTTCTGGTGTGATAATTTTTTCACTCTATGAAAATAATATCAAATTGATCAACGGTAGTCAATTATTTTTCATTGAAAAAGGAAAAATGTAACCTAAACAAAGGAAGAATGTAATCCCACTGCTTTGTCTTTTGCTCAATTTTGAAATACGTTATGGGGTAGTAATCAACCCGTGTCAGAATCTCGAAATCCCTGCGGTGACATACCTGTAAATTTGTGGAACACGCGGCTGAAGTAGGCTTGGTCTTTGAATCCCACCTGGTGAGCGATGACGCCCACGGCATCGGTTGTGTGCAAAAGCAAGTGTTTGGATTGAAGCACGCGAAAACGGTTGAGATAATCCCATGGAGAGATGTTCAATTCGCGGTTGAAGACGCGGCTGAGATAATCTTCACTGACACCAACGGCATCAGCGATTTCCCAACGCGAGATGGGATGCGTGTAGTTTTGTTGCAAATAGGCGATGGCCTGCTTGACGAGTCCGCTGGTTTGTGCCGGGAGGGTATCTGTGCCGAAGATGGCGCGGTTCAGTGCGGTATTCATTTCCGCGTCTGACCAGATCCCTTTGCTCTGCAATGTCACGCGCGTATGACTTTCAATTCGTTTGACATCCTCAAGGCTTAGTACTTTATTGCTCAAGATAATGACTGGCACGTGTCGAAGGTTAGAATCCGCGCGCATTTGATCGAGTACATCCGCGCCGCTCAAGTTGGGCATGACAAGATCAAGCAAGACCAGTGACGGGATTTCCTTTGCCATTGCCGCTAATGCAATTTCGCCATTCTCTGCCAAACGAACGAGGTAGCCGGGTAAACCATCTTCCACCAACGCTTTATGGGATTCGCGCACTTGCGGATCATCATCCACGATCAGGATCGGACCTGTTGATTGATTCGGACTCATCGAGGTGATCGCATCGAGCAGCGTTTTCGTGTTCGATGATTTGATGACGAATCCGGTCAAGCCTACTTGCTCATCCGTAAGTTGACCGTACAAAATGAATGGCGCTTGACTTAGATTCGGATAATGCCGCAAGCGACGCACGAGTGCCCAGTCGCTGGGTTGTGCATTGGATAAGTCCCATGCAAGCGCAACGGGGTTTGTATTGCTCAGTGCGGCTTCCAAATCTTCACGATTGCTTAATTGGAAGATTTCCAACTTCTGTCGCTGACACATCTCAATGATTTCTTTAGTCGGCTCAGCGTGGGACGAAATCAGCAACAACACGGATGACAGATCATCCTTCTTTGTCGGCAAAGCCGATTTCGTCTGGTTGTCCCACGGGGATGCTTCGCTAAGGGCGGGCAGCGGCAGGTAAATGTGGAAAGTGGAACCCAGGTTGGGTTGGCTGTCCAGTCTCATTATCCCACCATGAAGCGCAACGAGATGACGCGTGATGGAAAGTCCCAGCCCGATCCCGCCTGCGATGCGACGATCGTCTGCGATGGTCACAAAAGGTTCGAAGATGCGCTCCTGGTGTTCGGGGTCAATGCCGAGCCCCGTATCCGAGACCCAGAAATGGATCTGTGGCGGCGCGACCTCCGCACCCAATGTGATCTGTCCATTCTGTGTATACTTTTTCGCGTTGCTCAACAGATTTAAAAATATTTGACACAACCGAACTGCATCTGCCCTCATTTGTGGCAGGCGTTCCGGAATATTTAAACTCCATTGGATGTTTGGCGACGTGGATTGATCGGCGAGACTGTGGAAGGCATCCACCAATAACTGATGTGGATCCAATAGCTCAAGGGATAGATCGAGTTCATCGATCTCAGCACGTGAAAGATCAAGCAGGTCGTTGATGACACGCAGTTGATGTTCAGCGTTGCTTTGAATTTGATGAATGTCATTTAATAAGGAGGCAGGAAGTTCGTCCCCATATTTGTTTGGAATTCGCAACGCGTCCCCCGTATAGCCCGTGATGATATTTAACGGTGTGCGCATCTCGTGGCTGACATTTGCAAGCAGACGGGTTTTGATGCGGTCGGCTTTTTCTGCATCGAGGCGGGCTTGCTGGATTTCCTGAAACAGCATCGCTCCCTGCAAGGCACTGCTCAAGTTGTTGCGCAATAGTTCATAAATATTGCCATCACGCGGACCGATTTCAAAGACAACATAACCCAATGACTTGTCTTGAAAGTAAAGTGGTTCAACCACAAGACTGTAACGACGACCTTGCGGAAGAGAATCCTGTGGGATGACTTGAAATGTTGAAAAACGCAAACCGCCTTGTTCGATGTCCGCGCACATTCGATCTGAATATGCCAGCATCAAGCGAGCGTGTTCAGGCACTTCTGCATCGGTCGGATGTTCGTACATCACAAGATACACGCTCGGAATACCAAGCGTTGGCAGACGTTCCACCAGCACATTGGTCAGTTGCTTTACATCAAATGTTGTCAGCAAGGCGCGGTTGGTCTCGCGCAGATTTTCCGCTTCACGGTCCGCCTGCCATTGCGAATACGCGTGCGAGCGTTGGACTGCCTCTTCCACGACGACACGCGCCTGTGATAACAAGGCTTCCACCTTCACTCTTTCAGAATTGGGAACGTATTGCAAGAACCAGCGCCGCAGAATCGAAATCGCATTCTGCCAATACACAACGTCATGATTCGAACGCATGGCTTGATCGAGTACATTGTTCAACACAGATAAAAATTTATGCGACGGTTTTTCAAGATTTGTACTGAGTGTGGCCGAAGTTTCCTGGGCGAACGCGTCGAAAACGGACCCCAGCCACTCTTTTGACTCTCGTGGATCAAGAGCCGTCGCCGCCTCCATTTCGGACACACAGCCTGCCCGCACCTCTTTGAGTTTTATCTCCCCTTTGCCTTTTTCCGCTTTTTCCGATGGCGAGAAGGATGCCTGTGCAATTGCCGCGGATGGACAACCACAGGATTGCCGCACGATCAACTTCGATGGCAATGTGATCAACGCAGGGACAGACTCGCCTGCAAGCTGTTGCAGGAGCATCTCCATTGCTTTTGAACCCTGTTCATAAAACGGAAGGTCAACAGTGGTGAGAGGTGGTGTGGCGAGTCGTTCCTCGATCGAATTGTTAAATCCCGTCACTGCAATATCCGCAGGGACTTCGAAGCCGCGCGCCTGCAGGGTCTTCAACGCCCATAATGCCATCATGTCGCTCACCGCGACGACCGCATCAAAGTCCCTGCCTGGTTTGAGTCCGCGTTCATCGAGCAGGATCTCTATCGCTTCGACACCCGACTCCCAGGGCAGGGGGCGGGTGACAAGTTGGGGGTCGAGAGGCAGGCTAAAGGCCTGGAGGGAATCGAGATAGGCGCGGTAGCGTTCCTGGGCGTAGTAATGTTCCTCGGGTCCGCGAATAAACGCCAGTCGACGAAATCCATGTTCTTCTATTAAATGGGCGAGCAGGGCACGCATCCCGAGGTAGCTATCCACCGAGACGGTCGGCATCCCTTCCATGAATTGTGCCAGGCTGACCATTGGGAGCGTATGATAGCGTTGGTGAAAAGCCTTGATCTCGGTGGGTCCGAGGATGCCGCCCAAAGACGAAGACCAGGTGATCAATCCGTCGAGGCAATGGTTGCTTGCCAGATCGAAGATCGCATTACGTTGAATCTCGAATGAGTCCGCGGCATGGAGTCGCCCGCCTGGAAAGCAGATCAGGTTTATGTCATGGTGCTCGGCAGCCTCCAACAGGCTCGGCCAGATCACAAGGCTCGCACCCGTGTGCAAACTGGCAAGCAGAAAACCTAGTGTGGCCCGGTTGGTGGCTGGGGAGTTTTGCATGACTGTGCAGTTGCCTCTTTCCAAAATAAAGTTTACTATGAATTGCTCGATCCTGTGTATAGCCGCTAAGGGCTCTAGCTTTGCCACACACCTGCCCTGGCGGGCGGTGCCAGGGGAGATCACAGAGTCCTCAGAGTTTTTCTCAAAGTCTCTGTGGACTCTGTGGCTGGACAGACTAACAGGACGGTTTTATCCAAGTGTGTAGCGCCAAAATCCAACTCGGACCTGCTAAGATGCCAGTGATGCTTTGTATCTCTTCAGGTGAAGGTGGTTTTGGCTCTGATCAATCCAAAACCTACAGAGTGCCGCACGCATGTCCGCCATGCGTATGTAAACTTGAAGTTTAGATTTTGGCTTACAAAGCCATTCAAAAAGTTTACTTATTAATGAGAAAAGCGGTAATTCATTGGAGAATTGAACATGACAGCGAAAATATTGACGCTCCCATCCGAAGTCCCCTCCACCGAAAAGTTCAATTTCAAGAAATTATTACGTTCCATGTGGCGGCAACGGTGGCTGTATTTCCTGATGACCCCCACGTTGGTCTATTTCGTGGTCTTCAAATATGGACCGCTCTGGAATGCACAGATCGCGTTCAAGGATTTCAAACCTTTGCTGGGTGTGATGGGAAGTCCATGGGTCGGGTTCAAACACTTCGAGACGTTTATCAACTCGTTCTATTTCACCGATCTCATGACGAACACGATCATATTCAGCGTGGCAAAACTATTATTAGGTCTGCCTATCGCGGTCATTTGTGCGATCGCGTTGCATGAGACCTGGTTCCTCCGCTTCCGTACCTTTGTGCAGACCATGATCTACCTGCCGCACTTTCTCTCGTGGGTCATCATGTTCGGTGTGTTGCTGGTCATCCTCTCGCCGGGGAATGGGCTGTTGAACGCGGTCATTGAAAAGTTTGGCGGTGACCCGATCCCATTTCTCACTTCGCCGGATTATTTCCGTTGGGTGGTCATCCTTTCCGATATTTGGAAGGAGACCGGTTGGAGCACCATCCTTTATCTCGCTGCTCTTTTAGCCATCAGCCCTGACCTGTATGAAGCGGCGGCTGTAGATGGAGCGACACCTCTCCAGCGCATCTGGTACATCTCGTTACCGGGCATTCTGCCTGTCATCGTTCTGGTCACATTGCTTCGTATGGGGCACATTCTCGAAGCAGGCTTTAACCAGATCTTTGTGCTTTATTCTGTGCCTGTATATAGCGTTGGGGACATTCTTGACACATGGGTCTATCGTCAAGGTGTTCTGCAATTCCAGTTTAGTCTCGCGACCGCCGTGGGATTTTTCAAAGGCGCGATCGGTTTGGCGTTGATCTTTATCTCAAACCGCGTTGCCAAGCGCCTGGCGCAACAGAGCATTTACTAGGAGAACCGCCATGTTGCATACAAAAACCCGTGACGCAATGATATTTCAGATCGGACTGGCGGTCTTTCTCACCCTCATTTTGCTCATCATTCTGATCCCATTCTGGCGGGTGATCGTAACCGCCTTCATTCCGCTCGATGTTTATACGCGTGAAGGAGTTCCATTCTTTCTCTCCCCAACCCAATGGACGTTTGAAGCCTTCAGGCAACTTCTGGGACATTCTATGTTTCCCCGCGCGATATCGAACAGCGCGATCATCACCTTGTTGGGGACTGCCATCAGCCTGGTCCTCACTGTCCCTCTTGCATATGGACTTTCCACCCGCTCCTTGCCCGGGCGCAAGTTGATCATGACACTTGTCCTGTTCACGTATCTGTTCAGCCCCGGGTTGATCCCTGTTTACCTGTTGATCACAGGCATGAAATTGACGAACAATTATCTTGCCATCATTCTTCCGCCCGCAGTCAGTGTGTACAACACGCTGGTGATGATGAGCTTCTTTGAAGGGTTACCAGAAGACCTCAAGGAGGCTGCCCGCCTGGACGGTGCAAATGAGTTGCAGGTCTTGTGGCATGTCATTCTCCCGCTTTCCAAACCAATCCTGCTGACGATTGGACTCTTCTATGCTGTTTTCTTCTGGAATGAGTTCTTCACCCCTCTTCTTTATTTGAATGACAGCGATCTCATGCCATTACCTGTATTGCTTCGTAATATCCTCATCTCGGCAAGTTTCAACGAATATGTTGAATATGACGCCTTCAGTTCCTCTTCCATAGAGTCGCTGAAAGCGGCAGGCGTATTAATCACCATGATCCCGATGTTCTTGATCTATCCATGGATCCAACGTTATTTCACAAAAGGTACATTGGTTGGAGGTGTCAAGGAATAAATAATTATTTCTGCATCCCATTGTCAAATCAACTTCAGGAATGAAGGGAACGATTGAAAACTTCCCTTACCCACAAAATAAAAAAGGAGAAGAAGATGAAAAATTGGAAAATGATCCTTGTTGTATCTCTTCTGGTATTGAGCCAGATCCTGGCCGCGTGTGCCCCCGCCGCCACACCCACGGAAGAAGCCATGCCGGAAGCGACGCAAGCCCCGGCTGAACCGACGGCCGTCCCACAGCCCACCACACCGCCGGAACCCGTTGACATTGTGCTCTGGGCGCAGGCAACCGTGACCGAAGCCGGTGCGCCACCCGATGATTGGGCTGCCTACCAGATCATCCATGATGAACTCAACATCAACCTTACCTACGTTATTGTCCCAACAGGCGCAGATGGTGAGGCGAAAGTCAATGCCGCCGCGGCCGCCAACGATTTGCCTGACCTGTTCCAAATGGTCAGCGCCAACAACGACAATCGCGGGGCGCTACTCCGTCTCGTTGATCTCGGCTTGATTGCCCCGGTCGAAGACTTGATGTCACTCATGCCCGAGCGCGCTAAACTGCACTACAATGATCCGCTGGCGATTGACCTGGTCACATTCAATGGTCACCAATACGGATTCCCTGAACCGCCTCCCATTCCGAAACGCGAAGGCTTTGTCATCCGCAAAGACTGGCTGGACAAGCTTGCTCTTCAAGCACCGACTACACCGGAAGAACTGCTGGTTGTCGCGAAGGCGTTCACTGAGCAGGATCCTGATGGCAATGGAAAGAATGACACTTATGGATTTGGTGGCTTCCTGAACGGACCGGGCCTGGGCACCCGCTTTGATTTTATTATGGGCGCATACGGCGTTCCAGGTGTATGGAATTTTATCGATCCCGCCAACTTCGGATTGAATGCCCGCAATCCACAATATAAGGAAGCGCTTGCATACTTCAAATCCCTGGTGGATGCGAAGGTCATTGATCCCGATTGGCCTACCCTCACGCGTGATGATTTCCGCGCACGCTGGAAACAAGGCTCATACGGCATTATATGGGAGGACTTCGCCGCTCTGACCAATAAGTCCAACTACACACCGTTCGATGAGAACTTCCCCGACGGCGAATGGATCGCTTTACCTGCACCGAAAGGTCCCAATGGTGACGCGTACTATGGTGTTTACACCGGGCGCGGTCAGATCTTTGGTATCTCGCAAAAAGCTGCCGATGAAGGCAAGAGTGAAGCAATTGCCCGTCTGCTCGAATGGATGGCAAGCGATGGTTATTACCTGCTTGGCTTTGGTGAAGAAGGTGTCAATTTCATCATCGATGCGAATGGCAACATCTCAACCGAAGGACTCGATCCCGTGCAAGCCTACACTGCCCCTGAACGACAGCCCTTCACGCAGATGCGCAACCAGTTGATCTTCTACAACTCGGAACAGGAAATCGTTGCCCGCTATCCCTCTTACAAAACGATCAACGGTCGGACAATGGAACCGATGAGCTTCCTCGGGTTCTTCCAGAACGAGCCCTGGGTGGATGGACGTGGGATACAGGTCATCCTGCCGCCCGCCAATGCCGCTGACTTTGACCGCTTCTATACCGAAGGTTTGATCCAGTTCGTGCTCGGACAAAAGGAGCTCAACGACGATACGTGGGCTGAATATCTCGCCGGCCTCGACTCACTGGGCGCCGCCGATTACGAGGCCTCTGCCAAACAAAGTTTGATGGATGCCGGACTGCTTAAGTAACCGGTTCGTGAACAAAGGCGGGCGGCTCACAAACCGCCCGCCTTACTCTGAAAGCAAAAGCGCGAGTGCATCGCACCACCCCACTGAAATAATTCTATGAAATGGAAAGATCCTCACGCTGCTTGGACAAATCCCCAAAAAAATGGTGCGACGCACCCTCTGTTGAGAAACAGCAATGACTACACCCATTCCTCTCAAAATTGCCTATATCGGTGGAGGTAGCCGCGATTGGGCGCGCAAGTTGATGATCGACCTCGCGCTTTGCCCGGACCTCACCGGCGAAGTCGCGCTCTACGACATCGACATGGATTCAGCGCGTCTCAATGAACAATTAGGTAATTGGATTCACGCTTCGCGGAGGCCGGGCGTCCCGTCGCGCTGGCACTACGTTGCAGTACCCACCTTGAGAGAAACTTTGCATGAAGCAGACTTCGTCATCATCTCCATTCAGCCTGGTTCATTGGAAGTGATGGCGGATGAGATCGCGCTTGCAGAGGAGTACGGACTCTTTTTCCCGGTCGGCGACACAACGGGAGCACCGGGTCTCATTCGTGGACTTCGGTCTGCTTCCATTTACAGAGACTTCGCCAAAGCCCTGGCTGCTTTCTGTCCGAACGCGTGGATCATCAACTTCACCAACCCGATGTCTATCTGCACGCGGACGTTGACCCGCATTGCACCTGAATTGAAAGTTATTGGATGCTGTCATGAAGTTTTCTCCACACAACGTATGCTTGCCCGCGTGGCTTCGCAATACCTGAATATTGAAGTACCACCCAGAGAAGAAATTCAAGTCAATGTGCTGGGAATCAATCACTTCACATGGATCAATAGAGCGACCTATCAAGGACACGATTTACTTGCATTATTGAAGCATCATCTCGACCAGCCCGGTACTCTCCGCACATACACTCGGGATGAAGTTGAAAGTTGGAACGACTGGTTCCACAGCACGGACCAGGTCAAGTTCGCGTTGTTCCAGCGCTTTGAGATTCTCGCCGCGGCTGGCGACCGTCATCTTGTGGAATTTTTACCGGGATTCATTCACTCTCCCGAAACTTTATTCAAATGGGGCGTCATCCGCACGCCTGTCTCATACCGCATCGAACGCTGGGCAACCGCCCCGCAAAAAACCCGTGACCTGATCAACGGAGTTACTCCGCTTGTACTTGAATCATCAGGCGAAGAAGAGGTGAGTATGATCAAAGCCCTTCTCGGGCTCGGTGATCTTGTTACCAACGTCAATGTGGAAAATATTGGGCAAATATCCAACATGCCTCTTTATGCCGTTGTCGAGACCAATGCTTATTTCGGCCGCGATAGCGTCCGCCCATTGACCGCGGGCGCGCTTCCTGCAGGGATCGCTCCGCTTATCAACCATCACAGTGCCAATCAGGAATTGATCATCGAAGCCGCGTTAACCGAAAACGCGGATCTCGCATTCCAGGCATTTTTCAACGACCCAACGAATCATCTCTCCATCGATATAGCCTGGGAACTCTTCAACAAAATGTTGCAAGTCAACCGCGAATACCTGCCTTCAATGGCAGTTGCATAACTACACTGGATGCCACCATGAAGCAAACATCTTCGCAAAAGCTAAATACGTGGTCTGTCCGAATGGTCGAATCCACGCTTCAACGTTATACGTTGGACGATGCCCTCTGGCATTACGAACACGGCTTGCAGGTTATGGCGATCCAAAAAGCCGCAGAAGTGACTGGCGAAACGCGCTACATGCGTTTTGTTTCAGATTGGATAGATACCTTTGTGCAGGCGGATGGCGGCATCCGCACCTATCGCGTGGATGAATTCAACCTTGACCAGATCAACGCGGGCAGGCTGCTCTTCGGCGCATTGGAACGGACAGGCGATGAACGTTATCGTAAAGCACTCGATCTTTTACGCGAGCAGACGAGAAAACAGCCGCGCAACAAAAGCAATGGTTTCTGGCATAAGAAAATTTATCCCTACCAGATGTGGCTGGATGGAATCTACATGGCAGGACCATTCCTTGCAGAGTATGCGAGTCGATTCGATGACCCAGCGATATTCGAAGATGTCATCCGTCAGATCCTCCTGATCGAGGAACATACGCGTGACGACAAGACTGGGTTGCTCTATCACGCATGGGATGAAAGCAAACAGCAGTTATGGTGCGATCCAATCACCGGGCGCTCACAATATTTCTGGGGACGTGCTGTCGGCTGGTATGTGATGGCAATCGTCGATGTGTTGGACTATCTTCCACGGGAGCATGCTCATCGTTCGGAGTTGATCGCCATTCTTGATCGGACAGCGCGTGCATTGGTGAAAGTCCAGGATGAGGCAACCGGACTTTGGTATCAAATCCTGAATCTGCCTGAGCGGGCGGGCAATTATCTCGAAGCGTCCGCATCCGCCATGTTTGTTTATGCGTTTGCAAAGGGTATCCGCAAGGGCTACCTTCCGCAGGATTATTTATCGTCGGCGCGCCGCGGCTACAATGGGCTTTTGCAAAATCTGGTCAGGATCGATCCGCAAGGTTTGCTGACTCTGGATGGGACTTGCGGCAGTGCCGGGTTGGGTGGCGAACCGTACCGCGATGGATCGTTCGAATATTATGTCACCGAAAAGATCATTCCCAACGATCCCAAAGGTGTGGGACCGTTCATCCTTGCCGCGATCGAAATGGAGATGGCTGAGGCGGATGTCCATCAGGGGGATGACTTGCCATGACACCGGTGAAGCACGATTCGGTTTTCAATGTATGTAGTCGCGGCGCGCAGGCTGATGGTCAGACGCTGGACACGCGCGCCATTCAGTCTGCAATTGACGCATGCGCGGAGTGGGGAGGTGGGACGGTATATTTCCCGGCCGGTAAGTACGTGACGGGAAGCCTGTTCCTGCGAAACAATATCACCCTCCACCTTGACGCGGGCGCGGTGATTCTCGGCAGCGAAAATCCTAAAGATTATCCGATTGTTGACAGCCGGTGGGAGGGAATGCATCAGGATACATACGCCCCGTTGATTGGTGGTAATAATTTGCAAAACATAGCCGTGGTTGGACGCGGGACGATTGATGGACGCGGTGAAATTTGGTGGAAGGCAAAAAAAGAAAAAACCCTTGCACACCCGCGCCCGCGCCTCATCAGTTTTTCAGATTGCAGCAACGTGCTTATTGAAGGCATCACCGCCATCAACTCACCGAGCTGGACGATTAACCCCGTCCATTGTCAAAACGTAAACATTCACGCAATCACGATCATCAACCCCGCAGACTCGCCGAACACCGATGGCATCAACCCTGATTCTTGCCGGCTCGTGCACATCTCCGATTGCTACGTCAGCGTTGGCGATGATTGCATCACCATCAAATCGGGTACGGAACATGAACGCCCTCATCGTTATGCCCCCTGCCGTGACATCACCATCACCAATTGCACGCTCGAGCGCGGTCATGGAGGCGTGGTCATTGGAAGTGAGATGAGCGGCGGCGTGAAGAATGTGGTCATTTCAAATTGCGTTTTCATCGGAACGGATCGCGGCATCCGTATCAAATCGCGTCGGGGACGCGGCGGCACGATCGAAGATATCCGCGTCTCGAATCTGATCATGGATGGAGTCCTCTGTCCCTTCACCATGAATCTTTATTATCACATCGGCGAGCGCGGCAACGTGAATGTCTCTGATAAAAACCCGCGTTCGGTAAATGATGGCACGCCGCGTCTGCGGCGGATTCACTTCAGCCACATCACCGCCCGTGAAGTGAAACACGCTGCAGGATTTCTCTATGGCCTGGCTGAGATGCCGCTTGAGGATATTTCCCTCACTGATATTTCCATCTCCATTTCAGACGAGGCCGATTCAGGCTACCCCGAAATGGCGGACGACATCCCAAGCATGTCCCGGGCTGGATTCT
>Ga0210377_10002932_pt1 | contig 14720 bp, 14 predicted proteins | sample PLM4_65_b1redo_FD_155480 | JGI IMG/M metagenome (GOLD analysis project Ga0210377, IMG submission 155480) | Groundwater sediment microbial communities from an aquifer in East River, Colorado, USA - PLM4_65_b1 redo | ecosystem: Environmental > Terrestrial > Soil > Riparian zone | place: USA: East...
GCGCGGCGGCGCAGAAGGGCGGTGGCCGCACCGATCGCGAGCGCGAGACCGAGCAGCGCCCCGAGCGCCAGCGCGTATGGGAAGCCCGCACTCGGGCTCGGAGCCGCGGGCTTCGGCGCGACGGGCTTTGCGGGCACAACCTGCGGTTCGGGCTCTGGCGTTCCGGCGGATGCGGCCGGCTTGGCGACAGGCGCAGGCGTCGGCTCGGGCGTCGGTGCGGCCGCGGGCTCGGCCGCGGGCTCGGGCTCGGGCGCAGGCGGAGCTTCGAGCTGCGGCGCGGGCTGCGCCGGCTGCGCCGTGATCTCGGGTCCGGCCTTCGGGGCCGGCTGCGGCTCTGCTTCCGGTTCACGCTCGGGCTCGGGCAGCGGTTCCGGCTCGGGCTCGACGACGAGTGGACCGAGTGAGCGCGCGGGCTCGAGCGCACGCGCACCGGCGGGAGCGTCGAACGTGCCCTTCGCGGGCGCCGCGAAGTCGACCACGAGCCGCGGCGGATTGGCGAGCGTGTACGCGCGCACCCGGCGCGCGCGCGGCTCGACCGCGACGTGCGTCCCGCCCTTCATCTCGGTCACCGAGATCGTGCCCACGTGCGGGAGCTGCGTGACGATCACACGGCTCCGCTGCTGGGGCGCGGCCGCGATGTAGAAGCTCTCTTCGCCGGGCTCGGGCCCGTTCTCCCAGACGACCTCCGCGTCGGCATCGAGCTCGATCACGAGGCGCTCGTAGCCCGAGTGCTCGCCGACGCGCAGGTCGCGGATGCGCACAGGGGCACCGCCGTCCGCGCGCGCGAGGAGCGGGGTTAGCGCCAGGGCGCAGAGAACCGGGGCGAGGATCAGCGCGGCGCGTCTCATGCGTGTCATCTGCCGCCTCACGGGTCGGCAAGTCGGGCCGTCAACTATAGTCGGCACATGGTCCGCGCGGATATGCTCGACTCGGAATTCCGGTGACCGGCGCGGGTGGCGTCGGTCTCGCGCGCGCGGCGGCGCTGGCGCGCGCTGGGCAAGCGGCGCGCGTGGCGGGACTCGCTTGAATGCCGAGAGCGTCGTCGGGGTCTTGTCCGCGCTCGAGCGCGCATTCCGCGAGCTCGATCCACCCCGCATTTCCGAGCTACGCCAGACAGTGTCGGCTTCGCTCGCGGCTCTCGAGTCGGGGCCCGAGCCTGCCGGCGACGCGGACCCCGCAGACGCACGGCTCGCCGAGGCGGCCGCGCTCGGCGCGCGCGCGGCGCACCTCTTCGTCGATGTCGCACCGCCCGACCAGGCGATCCCGCGCTTCTTCGCGAGCCTCTCCGCGCACGCGCGCGCGCAGGCGGCGCTGTACGCGCTCCGCGGGCGGGACAAAGCGATCGGCCGCTACTTCGCCCTGGCGGAGTGGCACGGGCGCCTTCACCAGCTCGATCCGCCGACACCCGACGGTGTCCGTGTCGGGCTCTTCGAGAGCGGCGGCGCAGCCGACGGCGGCCGCGGCTTCTCCTTCTACGTCCCCGAACGCTACGTGCCGAGCCGCGCCTGGCCGCTCGTCGTCGCGCTCCACGGGGGCGGCGGCAACGGGCGGGACTTTCTGTGGACCTGGCTGCGCGAGGCGCGCAGCCGCGGCTACCTGCTGCTCGCGCCGAGCTCGCACGGCAGCACCTGGAGCTTTCTCGGACCCGATGTCGACGCCGTCCGCCTTCGCAGCCTGCTCGACTGGCTCGCCGAACGCTGGCGGATCGACGCCAGCCGCGTGCTGCTCACGGGCCTCTCCGACGGCGGCACCTACACACTCTTTCACGGGCTCGCGGCCGGATCGCACTTCGCGGCGCTCGCACCCGGGGCCGGCGTCCTGCACCCGGCGAACCTCACGAACGGGAACCTCGAGCGCGCACGCGGGACGCCGATCTACCTGATGCACGGCGCGCGCGACTGGCTGTTCCCGGTCGCACTGGCACGCGCCGCGCGCGCGTTGCTCGAGAAGGCCGGCGCGCGGCTCGAGTACCGCGAGCTCGCCGACCTCGCGCACGCCTGGCCGCGCGAGGAGAACGCGCGCATCCTGGACTGGTTCGGCGAATTGCACCTGGCGCCGCGCGCGTGACACCATCGCAGCGCGGCGCTCGGCCGCGGAGGCACCCGATGAGCATGAAGACCTCGATCTGCGATCTGCTCGGCATCGAGGTGCCGATCGTGCTCGCGGGCATGGGTGGCGCGAGCACGCCCCGGCTCGTCGCGGCCGTCTCGAACGCGGGCGGCTTGGGCATTCTCGGCGCGGCGGGCTGTCAGCCCGACGAGCTGCGCGCCTGGATCGCCGAGACGCGCAAGCTCACGAGCAAGCCATTCGGTGTAGACACGCTTCTGCCCGCGTCGGTGCGGCGCCAGAAGTCGGATCCGACCAAAGGCCCGTCGCCGCTCGAGCGCCTGCCGCAGCTGCAGGCTTTCGCGCGCGAGTTCATGGCGAAGGAAGGGCTCGCCAAGCCAAACCTGCCCGCCTCGCCGGCCGGCGGCAACGCGCGCCGGCAGACCTTCTCGAAGGATTTCTTCGAGGCGCAGATGGAGGTCGTGATCGAGGAACGCGTTCCGGTGTATGCCGCGGGCCTGGGCGATCCGGGGCCGTGGATCCCGCGCCTGCACAAGAACGGCACCGTCGTGATGGCGGTGATCGGCGCCGTGCGTCACGCGCGCAAGGTCGCGGAGAGCGGCGTCGACATCATCGTCGCGCAGGGCCACGACGCGGGCGGACACAACTCGCCGATCGGCACCATGGCGCTCGTTCCGCAGGTCGTGGACGCGGTCGCGCCGATCCCGGTGCTCGGCGCGGGCGGCATCTCGGACGGCCGCGGAGTGGCGGCGGTGATGATGCTCGGCGCGGCCGGCGCCTGGATCGGTTCGGCCTTCCTCGCGACGGTCGAGGCGGGCATCACCGACTACCAGAAGCAGGCGATCGTCGACAGCAACGAAGAGAACACGATCGTCTCGCGCTGCGTCACCGGGAAGCCCGCGCGCCTGATCCGCAGCAAGTGGACCCAGGCCTGGGCCGACAGCGGCCTCGAGGCGCTGCCCATGCCCTTCCAGAGCATGGTTTCCGGACCGGTTCTGGCGGCCGGAATGGCCGCCCGCCGAGCGGACATCGTGCCCGGGTTCGCGGGTCAGGGGATCGGCATGATCCAGGCGGTGCGGCCGGCCGCGGAGGTCCTGCACGAGATCGTCGCCGGCGCGCAGCGCGCGCTCAAGCACGCGCAGGAGCTGCTCTAGATCCGCCGGTCTGGTTGACCGAGAGTCGAATTCACGTAAACTGCGGCACCCCATGTACGCGGTCGTGAGAACAGGCGGAAAACAGGTTCGGGTGCAGCCGGGCGATCTGGTCGACCTCGATCTGATCGACGGCGAGCCGGGCGAGCGCATCGAGCTCGCCGAAGTGCTGATGGTCGGCGGCGAGTCCGTGACCGTGGGCACGCCGCTGGTGCCCGGCGCGCGGGTCGTGGCGACCATCCAGGGCGATAGCTCGGGTCCGAAGCTGCGGATCTTCAAGTACAAGAAGCGCAAGCGCTACCGCCTGACCAAGGGCCACCGGCAGCACTTCACGCGCGTCAAGATCGACTCGATCGAGGTCTAGCGATGGCGCACAAGAAAGGTCAGGGCAGCACCAGCAACGGCCGCGACAGCAACTCGCAGCGCCGCGGCACCAAGGTCTATGCGGGCGAGAAGATCCGCGCCGGCGGGATCATCGTCCGCCAGGTCGGTACGGTCATCCACCCGGGTCGCGGTGTGGGGATCGGCAGGGATTTCACGCTCTTCGCGCTGCGCGACGGCGTCGTGAAGTTCACCGACAGCCGCAATCAGAAGCTCGTCACCGTAATTCCGATGGATCCCGGCGCGGCATAGCCGCGCCACCCCGCGCGGCGCTGCGCGCTGCGCTTGCGGTTATCATCGGCCGTCATGTCCTCCCCGGACTTCATCGACGAGTGCCGCATCCACGTGCAGAGCGGCGACGGCGGACGCGGCTGCTGCTCGTTCTGGCGTGAGAAGTACGTGCCGCGCGGCGGGCCCGATGGCGGGACGGGCGGGCGCGGCGGGTCGGTGAGCCTTTCGGCCGACAACTCGCTCGCGACGCTGCTCGACACCCGCGGCCGCAAGTTCTACAAGGCCGACCGGGGCCGCCACGGATCGGGCGGGCGCAAAGATGGCCGGGGCGGCGAGGACATCGTGATCCGCGTGCCGCTCGGCACGGTCGTGAAGGACGATGCGACGCGCGCGGTGCTGATCGAGCTGGTCGAGCACGGCCAGACCTGGCTCGCGGCCCAGGGCGGCCGCGGCGGGCGCGGCAATGCCTGCTTCGCGACCGCGACGAATCAGGCCCCGATCACCGTCGAGCCGGGCACGCCGGGAGAGGAGCGCTGGCTGCGGCTCGAGCTGAAGGTCCTGGCCGACGTGGGGCTGCTCGGCTTTCCGAACGCGGGGAAGTCGACGCTGATCTCGCGACTCTCCGCCGCCCGGCCGAAGATCGCGAGCTATCCGTTCACCACCCTCTACCCGCACCTGGGCATGGTCGAGTCGGGCGGCGCGCGCTTCGTGATCGCCGACATCCCCGGGTTGATCCCGGGGGCGCACCGCGGCGCGGGGCTCGGTCACCGCTTCCTGCGCCACGTCGAGCGCACGCGCATTTTGGTGCACCTGCTGGATCCCGAGCCGGCGCTCGCCGGCGGTGACCCGGAACGCAGCGCCCTGCGCGACTACGATGCGCTGCGCGCGGAGCTTGCGGCGTACTCCGACGACCTGGCCAAGCGCAAAGAGGTCGTCTGCATCTCGAAGGCCGACCTGATCTCGGACCCGTCCGAGCGCAAGCTCGTCGACGAGGGCCTGCGCGCGCGCGGGCTCGAGCCGCGCTGGATCTCGGCCGCGACCGGCGAAGGGATCGAGGCACTGGTGCAGACCCTGGCGCGTGAAGTCGCGCGGCGATGAGCCGCCGCGAGCTCGCGCGCGCACGGCGCGTCGTGGTGAAGATCGGCACATCGCTTCTGACACCGATCGGTGACGTGGTGCAGTCGCGGCGCTTCGCGTCGTTCGCGCGGCAGATCGCGGCGGAGATCGCCGCGAAGCGCGCGATCGTGCTCGTGGCGTCGGGCGCGGTCGGCCTCGGCACGCGCCGCCTCGGGCTCGCCGAGCGCCCGACCTCGATTCCCGGCAAGCAGGCCGCCGCCGCCGTGGGCCAGATCGACCTGTGCCGGCGCTTCGAGCGCGCCTTCGCGCGCCAGGGCCGGCTCGTCGGGCAGATTCTGCTCGACCACGCCGGCTTCGCGGATCGCGAACGCTTCCTCAACGCGCGCCGCACGCTCGCGCAGCTGCTCGCGGACGGCGTCGTGCCCATCATCAACGAGAACGACTCGGTGGCGACCGAGGAGCTGCGCTTCGGCGACAACGATCAGCTGGCCGCGCAGGTCGTGAACACCTGCGGCGCGGATCTCCTGATCCTGCTCACCGACATCGACGGCCTGCACGACCGCGATCCGCGCGAGCCGGGCGCACAGCGCATCTCGGAAGTGCCCGAGGTGACCGCGAAGCTGCTCGCGATCGCCGGCGGCGAAGGCAGCGCGCTCGGCACGGGGGGGATGCGCTCGAAGCTTCTCGCGGCCCGCGCCGCGAGCCGCTTCGGTGTGCCGACGGTGATCGCGGACGGCCGCGCCCGCGACGTGCTCCACCGGATCCTGTCCGGCGAAGACCTGGGCACGCTCGTGCGGCCCGCCGGCGAGTCGCTCTCGTCGCGCAAACACTGGATCGCCTTCACGTTGAAGCCCCGCGGTCAGCTCTCGGTCGACGCCGGAGCGGTGCGCGCGCTGCGCGAGCGGCGCGCCAGCCTGCTGCCCGCGGGCGTGACCGCGGTCTCGGGACGCTTTGGCGTCGGCGACCTGGTCGCGTGCCTCGCGCCCGACGGCGACGAGGTCGCCCGCGGCCTCGTCTCGTATGACGCGCGCGAGCTCGAGCGCATCAAGGGCCAGCGAACCTCCCGGATCTCGGAGCTTCTCGGCTATTCCAACGGCGACGAGATCATCCACCGCGACAATCTGATCGTCTTCTAGGAGCCGTCGGCGCGCGCTTGCAGCTCCGGCCGGAGCGGCCGGTCTTCCGTGGCGTTTTTCGCTCCGCCGCGACCAGGCCGCGCGCGGCACGGGACGTGCCAGTACCGCTCGCGGCTCCGAATGCCGCTAAGATGGTTGCCGGATGAGCTACACCGAGCTCGTAGGAGACCTGACGCGTCGCGCGAAGGCCGCCTCGGAGCGGGTGGCCGAGCTGGCGACCGACGTGAAGGACGCGGCGCTGCGGCTCGCCGCCGACCGCCTCGAGTCGTCGTGCGAGGCAATCCTGCGCGCGAACGCCCTGGACCTCGAGGCCGGCCGCGCGCGCGACCTGGCTGCCCCGATGCTCGAGCGGCTGCTGCTCGACCCCGAGCGCATCGCCGCGATCGCGAACGGGCTGCGTGAAGTCGCGCTGCTTCCCGATCCGGTCGGCGAAGTGACGCGGATGTGGAACCGGCCGAGCGGCCTGCAGGTCGGGCGCATGCGCATTCCGCTCGGTGTGATCCTGGTGATCTACGAGTCGCGCCCGAACGTGACGGCGGATGTCGCCGCACTCTGTCTGAAGAGCGGGAACGCGACACTTTTGCGTGGCGGCTCGGAGGCGATCCACTCCAACCGCGCGCTCGCCGACGTGCTGCGCGCGGCGTTCTCCGCTTCGGGCGTGCCCCAGGACGCACTGCAGCTCGTGCCGCGGACCGAGCGCGAGATCGTCGACCTCTTGCTCGAGCGCGAGGACGAGATCGACCTGGTGATCCCGCGCGGCGGCGAGAGCCTGATCCGCCGCGTGGCTTCGATGTCACGGATTCCGGTGATCAAGCACTACAACGGCATCTGCCACGTCTATCTCGACGAGTTTGCCGAGCCGAAGATGGCGCGCGAGATCACCGTGAATGCGAAGTGCCAGCGTGTATCGGTGTGCAACAGCGCGGAGACACTGCTCGTGCACGCGAAGCTCGCGCAGTCGGTCCTGCCCGACGTGCTCGGCGCGCTCGTGGCGCACGGGGTCGAGCTGCACGCCTGCGCGCGCACGCGCGAGCACTTCCCGTCCGCCCTGCTGGCGACGGAGCAGGACTACCGCACCGAATGGTTGGCCAAGAAGATGTCCGTGCGCGTCGTCGATTCGCTCGACCAGGCGATCGACCACATCCGCCGCTACGGCTCCAACCACACCGAGACGATCGTCACGCAGGACGTGACGCGCGCGCGGGCCTTCCTGCGCCGCGTGAACTCGAGCTCCGTCTTCGTGAACGCGAGCACGCGCTTCGCCGACGGATTCCAGCTCGGTCTGGGCGCCGAGGTCGGCGTCTCGACTTCGAAGATGCACTGGTACGGCCCGATGGGCCTGGAGGGACTCACCACGCAGAAGTTCATCGCGTACGGTGAGGGAACGATTCTCGAGTGAACGTCGGCGTCCTCGGCGGAACGTTCAACCCGATCCACCTCGCGCACCTGCGGCTGGCCGAGGAGATGCGCGAGGCGCTCGCGCTCGAGCGCGTGCTGCTGATTCCCGCCGGCGATCCGCCGCTCAAAAGACACGGCGTGGCGCCGGCCGAGAAACGCCTCGAGATGGTGCGCCGCGCCACCGCGGAAAACCCGGCGCTCGAAGTCTGCGACCTGGAAGTCCGCCGCACGGGCCCGAGCTACAGCGTCGACACGCTTGCCGAGCTGCGCATGCGCCTGCCCGCCGCAGCGCTCTGGTTCATCGTCGGCGCGGATACGCTGCCCGAGCTCGAGGCCTGGCGCGAGCCGGAGCGGCTGTTCTCTCTCGCCAGCTTCGCGGTAGCGACGCGGCCCGGGCACGCCCAGGCGCTGCGCGAGCTTCTGCCCGCGCCGCTCGCTCGCGCGTTTCGCGACGGCCCGCGCGGTCTGGTCCACAGCTCGGGCAACGAGCTGCGTGCGATCCCGTTCACGCCGCTCGCGATCTCGGCGTCCGACATCCGCCAGCGAGTCGCCCGCGGCGCCTCGATCCGATACCTCGTCCCCGACGAGGTCATCGAGTACATGCAGAAGCAGTCCCTCTATCGAGAGAAGGAAGACGGTTGAAGGCAAGAGACATGGCGTTGCGAGTTGCGAAGGCGATCGGCGACAAGAAGGGCTTGGAGGTGCGCGTGCTCGACGTGTGCAGGGTCTGCGGGTTCGCGGACTTCTTCGTGCTCGCGACGGGGGCCTCGGCGCGCCATGTTCGCGCGCTCGCGGACGCGGCGATCGCGGCCGCGCTCCGCGCAGGTGCTGCGCCGAAGGGCGTCGAGGGCAAGACCGTCGCTGGCTGGGTGCTCGTGGATCTGGGCGATGTCGTGGTGCACGTCTTCCAAGAGGACGAGCGCGACTTCTTCGGCCTCGAGCGGCTCTGGGGTGACGCCGAGGAGCTCGCCGTCGAGCGCGCGGTGAGCGCGGCGTCGTGAGCGCGCGCGGACCGGTCGTGCTCGTCGTTCTCGACGGCTTCGGCCTGGGCGAGGGCGGCCCGGGCGACGCGACCGCGCTCGCGGCGGCGCCGTTCTTCGCGAAGCTGCGCGCATCCGCGCCGAGCGCGCGCATCGAGACGTCGGGCGCGGCGGTCGGTCTACCGGACGGCCAGATGGGAAACTCCGAGGTCGGCCATACGACGCTCGGTGCCGGCCGCATCATCGACATGGACATGGTGCGCATCGCCAAGGCGATCGACGCGGGCGAGCTCGCGGCGCTGCCGGCCATCCAAGCCGTTCTCGCGGCCGCGGACCGCGCCGGCGGAAAGCTGCACATGCTGGGTCTGGTCTCCGACGGCGGCGTGCACAGCTCGCTCGATCACGTCTATGGAATCCTGCGGCTGCTCGCCGAGCGCCGCATCCGGCCGATCCTGCACGCCTTCACCGACGGCCGTGACACCGCTCCGCGTTGCGCCCGCAAGTTCATCGAGCCGCTCGAAGCGCGCTGCCGCGCGCTCGGGGGCTGCATCGCCACGCTCTCCGGCCGCTACTTCGCGATGGATCGCGACAAGCGCTGGGACCGCGTGGCACGCGCGTACCAGGCGATCGTGTCGCGCGAGGGCCGCGCTTGCGCGACCGCCGTCGAAGCGGTCGCGCGCGGCTGGGCAGGGAACGAGGGCGACGAGTTCATCGCGCCGTCGGTGATCGCGGGCGGCCCGGCGCTGGGCGACGGCGACGCGGTGTTGTTCTTCAATTTTCGCGCCGACCGCGCGCGCGAGCTCACCAACGCCCTCACGCGCGTGCGGCCCGAGAAGCTCGGCGACGAGGTACTGGCGCTGCCGCGCGTGCGGCCCGCCGTGTTCGCGACACTGACCGAATACGACGAGACCTTCGGGCTGCCCGCGGTGTTCGGCCCGGTCGGCGTGCGTGCGAGCTTCGGCGAGCTCGTCGCCGACACCGGCGCGCGACAGCTGCGCATCGCCGAGACCGAGAAGTACGCCCACGTCACGTACTTCTTCAACGGCGGGCGCGAGCAGCCGTTCGCGAACGAGGATCGCGTGCTGATTCCATCGCCGCGCGACGTGCCCACCTACGATCTGAAGCCCGAGATGAGCGCGCTCGCCGTCACGGACGCGCTGCTCGAAGCGCTCGCGAAGCACGACTACGCGTTCGTGCTCGTGAACTACGCGAACCCCGACATGGTCGGACACACCGGCGTGATCCCCGCCGGAGTGCGCGCGGTCGAGGTCGTCGACGCATGCCTCGCGCGGCTCTGCGACGCCGTGCTCGCACGCGCTGGATCGCTGCTCATCACCGCGGATCACGGGAACATCGAGCAGCTGATCGATCCCGAGACCGGTGGCCCGCACACCGCACACACGACGAACCCCGTGCCGATCTGGTGGGTCACGCGCGATCCGCGCGCGCGCGCCTTGCGCGACGGGGGACTCGCCGATCTCGCGCCGAGCCTTTGCGAGCTGCTCGGCCTGCCCGTGCCGCGCGAGATGACGGGCCGAAGCCTGCTCGTCCGCTCGGCCTAGCCACCCTCACCCGATCTGAATCTGTTTCAAGGCTCCCCTATGATCGAAGCCGTTCTCGGATTCGAGGGGGGGATGGATGAAGATTCGAGGCGGGGCCATCCGCGGCGTCATCGCGATCGCCGCGATCGCCGTCCAAGCCGGCACGAGTCGGGCCGACGTGAAGCCGGGCGACGTCATCCACGCTGCGAATCGCGAGGCGGTGCGCGGCCTCGTGCCCGATGAGCTCATGCCGTACACCGTCGAGAGCTTTCCCGAGCTCGCGATGACGATCGTCGAGCCCGCCGAGTACCCCGTCCACCCGAAGTACGTCGAAGCGACGGTGAAGTACGCCTGTCAGGCGTCGATCGGGCCGAAGGGCGAGCTGGTCGGCTTCACCGCGGGCCAGCCGTTCCCATTCTCGGAATGGGCGAAGCAAGCGACCCGGCACAAGTGCGACCTGACCGCCGACGACCCGCAGATCGGCATCAAGCTGGCCTGGAACTTCAACTTCCGCTGGCAGGCGGGCGGCGTACACCTTCCCCACACCGGCCAGAGCTTCTGGCGCGGCAAGGGCGACAACACCTGGAAGGTCGCCCAGGGCGAGTACCGCCGGACCTACTTCAGCTACCGCGCCGACTTGCTGCCCGAGACCACGGAGCTCGTACCCGGCACCGAGCTCGAATGGGCCGAGTACAACGAGACCATGGCCCCGTTCGACATGCGCGGCCAGCGTTTCCTGATCTACCGCTACAAGAACGCGCACCTGAAGGACGACGACATCTGGACCTACGTGCCGTCACTTCGGCGTGTACGGCGCGTGCCGGCGAGCCAGCGCGCCGACGCGATCTTCGGCTCGGACTTCACGTTCGAAGACCTGTTCCTGTTCTCGGGCTATGTCTGGGAGCACGGCTGGGCGTTCGAAGGTGATCCGACCGTACTCGCGGCGATGGACACGCGGCGGCAATGCTTCCCGCGCAACCTGCCGGGCTGGAACGCGAGCAAGATCGCAGCGCTCGGCGACGACGACGCGTTCTTCGCGTGCAAGTTCGGGCCGTACCGCGCGCTTCCCTTCGTCGACGAGACCTGGCAGAAACGCGTCACCGTGAAGCTCGAGCAGACGCCGAAGAGCGCCACGCACCCGTACAGCCGGCGACTCCTCTGGTACGACAAGGAGACCTTCTCGCCGCTCATGTCGCTGGCCTATGATCGCGAGGGCAAGCCATATCGGCTGACCTGGTACATCGGCCACTGGAGCGAGAACAGCGGCATCGACGGGGACAAGGGCAAGTTCGTGAACCACATGGCAGCCTCGATGGTGGTGAACCTGCGCGACGAGCTCTCGAACCTGTTCCTGTTCTTCACCGCCAACACGCAGACGTTCAGCGCGCAGGAGTCGCTCAAGTACTTCGACACGACGCGGCTCAAAGTCGAAGGGCGCTAGGCGCGGCGATGCTCGGCCTGCTGGGCGGCTTGCTCGAGCTGGTGGTGCCGAGTGTCTGCCCGGCGTGCGACGTGCCGCGCGCGTCGGGAGACGCGCTCTTGTGCGCGAGCTGTGCGCGCGGACTGCGCGCGCTTTCGCGGCTGCGTGCGGTGCATACGGCGATCGCCTACGAGGGCACGGGCATGGAGCTGGTGCGCCGCTTCAAGTTCGAGGGCCGGCGCGACGCGCTCGCCGTGCTGGTCGCGCAGCTCGCGCCGCGCGTGCGCGAGCTGCGCTTCGACGCGATCGTGCCGGTGCCGCGCCATCTCGCGCGCGTGCGCAGCGAGGGCAGTGATCCGGTGCACACGCTCGCGCGTGCGCTCGGTCGGCGCGTGCGTGTTCCGCTGCTCGACAACGCGCTCGCACGCGCCCGGGCGACACCGCCACAGACCGGCCTCTCGATCGCTTCGCGGCGAGCCAACGTCGCAGCGAGCTTCCGCGCGCGTCCAGGCGCGCTGAGCGGGAAACGCGTGCTCCTGCTCGACGACGTTGCCACGACGGGGGCCACGCTCATCGAGGCCGCGCGCAGTCTGCGGCGGGCGAGCGGCGCACGGCGGATCACCCTGGTCGCCCTCGCCGGGACGCCCGCGCCTCTGCTATAACCGCCAAATGGCCGACACCATCCGGATCACGAGCCCCGGCAAGTACAAGCACCAGGCGAACCTCGGCGAGGACGTCGCCGAGGTCGAGTTCTCGGTGGGCGACGAGCTCAGCGTTCTTCAGGAATGGGAGAACGCCTGGCTCGCGAAGACCAGCGACGGAAAGCTCTTCAACGTGAAGAAGGACGCGGCCGAGCCCGCGTGATCAGCTCCGCGAGCGTCTTCACCAGGCGCTCCGGGTTGACCGGCTTCTTGAAGAGCACGCCGTCGAGCCCCTCCATGCGGCTGCGCTTGATGACGTGATCCTGATCGTAGTAGAACGCAGTCATCAGCACGACGGGCGTATCCGGTGCTTCGCGGCGCGCAGCCTGGAACAGCTCGTAGCCGTCCATCTCGGGCATGACGACGTCCGAGAGGACGAGGTCGAAGCGCTCGCGGCGCATGCGCTCGATCGCCTCGCGGCCGTTGCCGACGGCGGCGACCGCGGCGCCATCGGCGCGCAGGATCTCGGCGACCGACTCGCGCACCGCTGAATCGTCGTCGACGACCAGGATCTTCCGCCCCGCGAGCTCGCGCGACCCTCCCTCCGGCGGGGCCGACAAGTCGATCATGCGCGCCTTGCCGAGATACGCCGTGCTCGCGTAGCGCTCCTGCTGCGCCATCTCGTTGAGACGCTGCAGATGCGATTCGATCCGCCGGATCTCGGCGCGGATCTTCTCGATGCGATCGATCTCGCCGACCTCTCCTTTCGAAAGGAGGTGGCGCTCCAGCAGCGTGACCTGGCTCTCGATCACGGTGAGCGGGTTGTTGATCTCGTGCGAGAGCCCGATCGCGACCTCGCCGAGCACCGCGAGCTGGTCCTTGCGCTTGAGCTCGGAGACGTCCTTCGCGAAGCCGATCGTGCCCTGCTCGACCTCTTCCTCGTCGTACAGGATCACGCCCGAGATCGCGACATCGAGCTCACGGCCGTCCTTCGCGACGAACGTGGTCGGGAAGTTGACGATGCGTCCGGGGCCACCGTGCTCCGTGCTGCGCATCGCGGCCATCACGCGTCGAGCCTCGTCGATCGACGGATAGAGCTCCACGACGTACCGCCCGATGATCTCGAGGCGGGAGTAACCGAGATTCTCCCGGGCACCGTCGTTGTAGTACTGCACCGTGCCGTCGGCAGCGGTCGCGACCACGATGTCAGGAGATACCTCGATCAGACGCTCGAGGCTCACCTTCTCCAGCGGCATTTTGGCCAGTCTACCTCGCGGACCGTGCGCCGCAACGCGTCACGACTAGACGGATTCGAGCCGGAGCTTGCCGAGCGCCGCGCGCGCGCCGCGCTTCCAGACCGCGACGGCGAGGTGATTCTCGTCGTCGGGCGAGAGCACACCCCAAGGCAGCCAGAAGCGGCGCTGCGGCCCGCGCTCGGGCCAGTAGCGCCCGATGAGCCAGCCGTTCAGGTAGAGATTCGCCTTGCCGCGGCCGGGATCGAACGCGAGCGCGAGGGACGTGTGTTTGGAGTCGATGCTCTCGAGGCGGAAGCTCGTCTCGTACAGCCCCACGCCTTCGGGCGCGCCCGTCCAACCGTGGGGCAGGACGAGCTCTTGCATCCCGCTGCGCTCCACGCCCGCGAAGTCGACCACCGGCGTGAGCCCGCGCTCGCCGCGAATGAGCCCGCCGCGAAAGCGCCAGCGCACGCGCGACGCACCCGTGTCGAGCGTCACGATGCCGCGCGGATTCGCACCGTCGTCGGCGAAGCCCTTGTTGTGCCCGAGGCTCTCGACCAGGATCACGATCGTGTGTCGGCCTTCCTCGCGCGCGCGCACGCGGCGCAGGTCGACGCGCCGGGCGCGCGCGCCGTCGGCGCCGACGCCGAGCGTGTTGCGCAGCTGGTCACCCGACGCGACGAGCGTCCCGTCGATCCAGACCGCATAGACGTGGCGCGCATCGAGCACGAGCCGGTCAAGCCCGCCGGCGCAGGTTCCGCGGTACCAGACGAAACCGTAGTGCAAGCCGAGCACGTCGAGATCGAGCCGGTTCCGCTCGAGCGCGCGCGCCGGGATCGGCTGCCACGCGGCGTCGTCGTAGCCGGGAGCGATCTGCGGACTCGCGTTCGAGAAACGCCAGCGCTCGAGTCGCGGCAGGAGCGGCGGCAGCGCACGCGCGCCGCTCGCGGCCGCCGGCAGCTCGGGGCTCACCGAGACGAGCGCGGCTGTCGCCTTGTCGTAGACACGGATCTGCGTCTCCCACGGCGCGAGCCAGGCCCGCTCGGCCTCCGGAAGTCGCAGCTCTACGCGTTCGCGTGTCGGATTGCGCAAGAACACATAGCGGCGCGCCTGGCCGACGCGCGTGCAGAACTGCTGCGCGCACGAGCGAGCGTAGTCGGGATCCGGCTCGGTCTCCGCGAGATCCGCCTCGTGCTCGGCCAGGAACCGGTTCAAGTTGCGCACCGCGTCGTAGCGCGCGTCGGTCGCGCCGGATTCACCGATCGGCGCGCCGTAGTCGTAGGAGCTGTAGACGTCGGGACTCGAGAGGTAGCCGAACGTCACGCCGCCGCAGAAGACGTAGTAGTTCCAGAGCGTTCCGCGCGCGGCGAGTGCGGCCTTGGTGGTTGCGTCGATCGCGTCGGCGCCGAGGCGCTCGCGCAGATGCGCGTAGCCGGTGCCGCCCCAGCCATCGTACCAGCCG
>Ga0210377_10002933_pt1 | contig 14718 bp, 17 predicted proteins | sample PLM4_65_b1redo_FD_155480 | JGI IMG/M metagenome (GOLD analysis project Ga0210377, IMG submission 155480) | Groundwater sediment microbial communities from an aquifer in East River, Colorado, USA - PLM4_65_b1 redo | ecosystem: Environmental > Terrestrial > Soil > Riparian zone | place: USA: East...
CCGAGCTACCGCCAATCGCGTCTACCCGCGGCATTTTTTGGGCAGCTGTTTTTAGCGCGGTCATGATCTCGCGATAGTGATATTCGGGGTCCATGTTTTTGCGCGGCTCCCAAATCACCTCCTCGCTGAAGATGGGAATTCCGTCCACAACGGCGCTCACCTTCCGATCTGAGGCGCCGAGATCAAACCCAATGCGATGACCCTGCAAATTGCGGCCGAGCAATTTCCCGATCTCGCGCGAAGCGGGAACTTCATCCGCTGAACAGGTCAAGATTTCAAAAACCTGTTCATAAACCTGTTCGCCCATGAAGTGATAGTCAAATTCGCGTTGGCCATGAGGTGAATAGCACTTTCGGACGTAGTCACCGATTTTGCGCGGCCCTCCAAAATAGGCCTTGAATCCACCACGCTGCCAGAGTAGGAATTTAAATATGCGTTCGGCATATTCATAGTTCGCATCAAAATCCGTATGTCCCTCCGGATAGACTTTCATCTCAAAGCGGGAGAATTCCCCGTCGCTTCTTTCAAGCCCGATAACAAATGGAGTACCGGTAGACTCGACGGCGCGTCGATAAGCCTGATTGGCCAAAACAGCCGGGCGGAAATCTTCATCCAGCGGAGGGTAGACACGCGGAGTGATCAATGGAAGGGTCATCAATTATCATCCCTGAACAACAGCGAATAATCATCCAGCAACAGGAAAGCAGACGCGCCCAATATGCAGGCACGGTAATCCAATTTGCCCAATTCAAGCTTTGTGCCATCTGACATTCGGGAGAGGGCCGCATTCTGCATGGAGGTCCTTGCCGATTCCAACCACGGCGCGCCGAAGCACGACATATCACCTGTCAGGACGATCTTCTGTATATTTAAAGTGCCGATCAAATTCGCAAGGGAGATCCCCAGATAACGTCCCGCCTTAGTGATTATCTGATTTGCTTTGGGGTCGCCAGCTTCCAAGGAGACTCGAATTGCATCCAGTGAATCTACTCCCATTTCCTGCATGACTGCACGCGCGCTGGAAATCGTCTCAAGGCACCCCAGTTTGCCACAGCGACAAACCGCGCCATTCTCCTCAACGACAACATGTCCAATCTCGCCTGCGCCTCCGCCATCGCCTTGGAAGAGTCGGCCGTTAATCAGGATCCCTGCGCCGATTCCGTGTTTCACATTGACGACGATCAGATTTTCATCCCGCGCATGATCACCGCCGTACACGTACTCGCCAATGGCAGTAGCCTGGCTATCGTTTAGTATCGAAACAGGCAGGTCATATTTCTTCTGAAGTAGCTGGCCAAGCGGTAAGTCCTGCCACTCGAGATTGACTGCATTGAGCACAATGCCATCCCTCGTATTGATCAAACCAGGCGCGCCGACACCAATACCCACGATCGGCTTTAGTTTTTTACGGATAAGCTCGTCAAGAATTTGATAAACAAGTTGAAGCGCTTTTTCAGCATTATCGTCATGCACATCAGCTTCAACTTTCTCCTTGATTTCACCCCTTAGATTTACAATCGCACCAATGAATTTATTCTGGGCAAGGTTCAACCCAATGAGGAATCGGGAGTCTGCTTCGACGCTTAAAAGGATTGGCGACTTTCCGCCAATGGATGCACCTAAACCGATCTCGCGTACCAATCCTTCGACCAGTAAACCAGCAACGACATCGCTGACAGTTGTGCGAGTGAGATGTGTAATGCGGGCGATCTCCGCACGGCTGACTGAATCGTGGGCAAAGATTGTGCGAAGGACAAGGTCACGATTATGCTGTTTGGTTTGCTGGTGAGTCGCTTTTTTCATCGTAATTCCTGAAAAGGCATCTTACAGAGAAAGGATAGCTAACTACACGAAAATTAATTTGACTGTACAATAACAGAGACTTTGTAAATTCAATGGACTTACAAACTCATTTTACTGACTAACCCACTAAAAGTCAATACCCCAAACCAGGAAAATGATGATCAAGATCCACCGCTTGATCCTGGTTTGTTCAGCTTCTTTGAACGTATTCATTGACATAAGCCCTGACTTGATTGAATTATCATTTATGCAATTTCCCATCCTTGACACAGTCATTCTTTTCGTCTAAAATATTTAGGTAAGACTAAATTTTAGTTTAGCCATACGGAGAGCCTTATGAAATCCTTGTCAAGAAGAGACTTCCTTAAATTCGGTGGGTTCGCAGTACTTGGTACCGCTGGTGCTACTGCCCTCACCCAAAATAATCAAAGCGCAGCACATACGTCCCATCAAATGCAACATGGAGATGAGAACGAGCATGGCGACCTGCCCGGCACTGTCGGCGAAGTGGACCACGAAAAGAATGGCTTCAACCCAACCGACATCCTGACCGATTTCGATTACGGTGAGGTTTCGACCCTGCCAAATGGACAAACTTTACGTGAATACAACATTGTTTCACTCAACAAAAACATTGAAGTTGTCCCGGGCATCGAATATCCCGCGTGGACCTATAACGGTCGCATCCCCGGCCCCACCTTGCGCTGTACCGAAGGTGACCGCATCCGCGTTCACTTCAGCAACGGAAGCAGTCATCCACACTCGATGCACTTCCACGGATTTCACTCAGGCGCAATGGATGGCGTGCCCAGCACCGGTCCTGGAGGCATGGTACAGCCAGGCGAGTCATTTGACTATGAATTCGATGCTGAACCCTTTGGCTTGCATCTGTACCATTGCCATGTGTTCCCACTGGCGCGTCACATTGCAAAAGGGCTTTATGGCGCGTTCATCATTGACCCGAAGGAAGGCCGTCCGGCGGTTGACCATGAAATGATCATGGTGATGAGCGGCTTCGATGTGGATTTCGATGATGCCAATGACTTTTACGCGGTCAATGCAATCCCCTTCCATTATCAAAACCATCCCATTCAGATCAAGGTCGGCGAAAAGGTGCGCGTCTATCTCGTGAACATTTTGGAATTTGACCTGATGAATTCCTTTCATCTGCATGCAAACTTCTTCCAGTACTACCCCACTGGCACAAGCTTAACCCCTGCAGAGTTTACAGACACGGTCATTCAGGGACAAGCTCAGCGCGGCATTCTGGAATTCACTTACAAATATCCCGGCATGTACATGTTCCATGCGCACGTAACCGAGTTTGCGGAACTCGGATGGAACGGCATGTTCGAAGTGACTGAATAATCCTGGAGGTACATCATGACTCAACAAACGCCTCAAACCCCTCGCTTCACTTTCAGGACCCTCGGCCTGCTTCTGATCCCAATCATTCTCCTTGCTGGAGTGATCGCCCTCTTCCTCTCCACCGGCGGAGGGCTGGATCTCGAATCCGCCGCGCCTGTTGAGAACCTGACTATTGAACGCTATTACCTTGAACAGAATACGATCAAACTCCACATCCGTAATACGGGACCGGAAGAGATCACCATCGCACAGGTCGTGGTCAACGAAGCTGTTATGCCTTTTGAAATAAGTCCGAGCGGGAGTATTCCTCGCCTGGGCCGGGCGGACATTCTCATCAAGTATCCCTGGTCTTATGGTGAAGCTTACGGCATCACGGTATTCACTAGCAACGCGATTGCCTTCGGTGTGGATATCCCTGTTGCATTCGAAACACCACAACCATCAGGCTCCACATTTTGGGGCTTCACACTGATCGGCCTATATGTTGGCGTCATTCCTGTCTTTCTCGGCATCTTCTGGTTCCCTGCCCTGCGTCAACTCGGCCGCCGCACAATGACTTTCCTGATGGCCGCCACAGCAGGCCTGCTTGTATTCCTCGGCCTGGATACGCTCTCCGAGGCGCTGGAAGTTGCAGCAGATGTCCCTTCTGCATTTCAGGGTATCGGATTGATCGGCATCGGTGCGGTCGCGACATTCCTCCTGCTCGACGCTATCTCAAAACGACAGACTGAGGTCACAGGCAATGAAACTGATCGCAGACTAGCCATCGCGCTGATGATCGCGATTGGAATCGGGTTCCACAATCTCGGTGAAGGACTCGCCATCGGCGCGGCCTATAACGTCGGCGAGATCGCTTTCGGAACTTTCCTGGTAGTTGGTTTCATCATCCAAAACATCACGGAGGGACTCGGCATCATTGCACCTGTTCTGCGCGACAGACCGAGTATCGCCAGGCTTGGATTGATGGGCTTGATCGGTGGCGGACCTGCCATCATCGGAGCATGGATCGGTGGATACACACCCTCTCCCTTCCTCGCTGTTCTTTTCCTTGCCATCGGGGCGGGAGCGATCTTTGAAGTCATTTACGAGATCGCAAAACTCATCCAAAAAGATATGAGTCGCGAATCCATGCCAATGACCGTTTTCAGCGGTGTATTGACTGGCATGCTGTTGCTTTGGGTTACAGGATTGCTTATTAAATAATTTATGTCATTCTGAGCGGAGCGAAGAATCTCTGATAGGACGATAGAACCTCTTCGGTCGCAGATAACCCTCCCTCAGATTGACTGGCAGGAACTTTTATGGAACTACTCATCACTCCCCTCCGCATTACTGGATTGCTCGCACTACTCGGCGCGTTCCTCTATGCCATCGGTGATGTGCTATTACTTTCAAGCAAGGCAAGTCATGATGATTATCCCAAACTCAAACCTTTTGCCAAACTGCTATCAGATGCCGAAAGGATGGTTGTACTTCCCCCTAATCGTATGATCTGGGGCGCCTTGCTAGGAGTCTTCGCCACACCGTTGGTTTTGACAGGCTTCTGGCAGGTGTATCAAGGACTGAGCAGCGCGAACGCGCCGCTTGTGCTGGCAACTGTCGGCTTGTTTGGAAGCGCATCCGTAATTGGCGCGTTCGTCCATGGAACTTTCTACTACATGGGCGAATATATCCAGGCACTGAATAAAGTGGGTGAACATTCACAGACCATCATTGCAGACATGATATCCCGTCATCGCAAAGTACTGATCATCACCTACGGTCCTGTTTTAATATTCATCCTTATTGCATCTGTACTATTCTCAATCCTGGTTGCATCCGGCCGCACTGCATTCCCTATTTGGATGGCAGGCGTCAACCCTCTGACAATGACGATCGCATGGCTCATCATCAAACGCATTCTGCCACAAATCGTCCGTGACTGGACCGAAGGCGCGGGATTCAATATTGCATATCTGGCATTTTTTGCCTGCACGACAATTACCCTTTGGAATGGATAACGAATGGAACAAACACTCACCATCTCCATTCAGGACTACCTGAAAAACATCTACGAGTTGACAGAGAACGGCGAAAGCGCAAGCACGAACGCGCTGGCGGCAAAGCTAAGGATCAAGCCTGCCTCCGTCACCGGCATGGTGCAAAAACTTGCCTACGCAAAACCCGCTCTGGTTGAATATCACAAACATCGGGGAGTCACATTAACCAGGGAAGGCAAAAAAGCTGCGCTGGAAGTCATCCGCCACCATCGCCTGATCGAAACCTGGCTTGTTCAAACACTGGGATATTCATGGGATGAAGTTCATGAAGAGGCAGAGCGACTCGAACACGTTATTTCGGAAGATTTCGAAAGGCGTATCGCCGCAGCAATGGGACATCCACTCCGCGACCCGCACGGCGAACTCATCCCCACTGCGGATTTGAAAATGCCACTCGATGATACGACTCCCCTTTCAGCTTTACGTCCGGATCAAACCGGGATAGTCCAATGCGTCAAAGCCGCGGACACCGAACTACTTCGTTATCTCGAAAGCCTGGGACTTATCCCGGGAGCACAGATCGAAGTCAAGGAGTATTCCCCCTTCGACCATAATTTGACCGTGAAAGTCGGTCGAAAATCATCTGTTCTCGGATTGAATATAACAAGCAAAATCTATATCGAAGAAAGTAAGTAACAATGGAAACCGAAACAATTTTTAGAATCATATTACCAATCCTTATTATTGCGTTTGCCGCTCATCGTGGATATTACGTCAAAACACATAGCGAGCCTGAAGAGGCCACTTTGAAACAGCGCGAAGAACGGACTGTCTCAAAGCTAGCCAACTTGCTTGGACTGATTGGATTTATTTCAATGCTTGTTTATATCATCAACCCAAATTGGCTAGCATTCGCTGGCCTTTCATTCCCCGCTTGGCTCCGATGGACAGGCGTTGGGATCGCTCTCACTGGGTTTGCCCTGCTTCAATGGGCACAGGTCACACTCGGAAAAAGCTGGAGTGACACCCCGCGCATGATGAAAGAACAGACACTCATCACAAGCGGACCTTATCGCTCGATCAGGCATCCCATTTACACCGCGTTCATCCTCATCCTGGGGTCGACACTTTTCATTTCATCCAACTGGCTGATTGGATTGTGCTGGGCAGGGATGACAATTTTGGAGGTCGTTTCACGAATCGGCTTTGAAGAATCGTTGATGATCGAATACTTCGGAGATCGATATCGTGAGTATATGAAAAAGACGGGACGATTGCTCCCGAAAGTTTAACGCCATTGCGAGGAGGGCTTCAGCCCGACGAAGCAATCCCCTCATCAAATCAGAGATTGCTTCGGGCTACGCCCTCGCAATGACATGAAATAATTAGAGGTAAACAAATGAACGAAAACATTTTCCGCATTTTAGCCGCCCTCATCCTTTTCACATGCATGGGCATCTCAGGCTACTTCCGCCGCAAGGCAGATAAAGATACCGATGAAAAAGTCTCCCGCAAAGTGGATGGCACTCCAATGATGACCGCCATAAAAATCGGGGGATTGATTCTCTGGTTGAGTCCGCTTGTATATTTGATCAATCCACTATGGATGAATTGGTCCAAAATTGGCTTGCCCGAATGGGTACGCTGGCTTGGTGTTGGGATTGGGATCTTATGTGCAATGTCAGCCTACTGGCTGTTCAGCAGTATTGGAAGCGGCATCACACCCACCAGCGCCACGCGCAAACAACACATCCTTGTCACCAGCGGACCGTATCGCTGGGTGCGACATCCTCTTTATACAGTCGGGTCATCCATGTTCATTTCCTTTGGGATGATGGCAGATAACTGGTTCATTGCGGCACTGGGCATACTGACGTTTATCTTAATGGCAATTCGCACGCCAAAGGAGGAAGCCAACCTCATTGAAAAATTTGGCGATGAGTATCGCGAGTACATGAAGCGCACGGGTCGTTATTTACCAAAACTATTTTGAGTCTTTCAGGAAATCAAAAGTCTAAAATGAAAAAACAAATTATTCTCTCACTGTTTGCCCTACTACTTGTATCGGCATACGCCATTTTGCAAATCGGTTCAACAGAAGCCGCTCCACGCACAGAGGTCAGTTACGCAAAAGATGTCCGCCCCATCCTTGAAAGTCGTTGCAGCAATTGTCATATGGGCGAGTTCACTAGCGCGGACCTGCACATGGAAACCTACGAAAGTCTTATGGCAGGTTCTCAAAATGGAGCTATTATTATCCCGGGCAAGGCTAAGGAGAGCCTGCTGGTAAAGAAAATTACAAAAGGCGAAATGCCCAAACGCGGACCAAAACTTACGCCTGAGCAGGTTCAGATCATTACTGATTGGATCAATGCCGGCGCGCAAAACAACTAGCATTGGAGACAATATATGAATTGGATCTGGATACCAGTTATTCTCGTTATTGCGATATTCATTCCGCGTTATGGTTTTCTTGTGCTGTATAAGGATTGGCGAAGCGCGCGCGAACGCGAACGGGTGGAAGACGCCCTCAAGCATCTCCTCGACCGCGAACAGGGAGACCGGCACGCTTCGCCCGAATCACTTGCCGGGACCCTGAGTCTGCCGCGCGTTAAAGCGACCCGTCTTATTGCCGACATGGAATCGCAGGGGCTGCTCGAAACGCATGGTGCGCAACTCCATCTCACCACGGAAGGCACGCGCTGGGCGATGCACATCGTCCGTGCGCACCGTTTGTGGGAACGTTATCTCGTGGATGAAGCGCGCATGCCGTTAAGCAGGATCCACGATGAGGCGCAGAAACGCGAACATTCCTTCACCGATGCACAACTCGATGAACTGGATGCCGCGCTGGGTCATCCAATTCTTGATCCGCACGGAGATCCCATCCCTTCTCGTGAGGGGAAAATTCCCACCGTTGAGAGTATGCCGATTACAGCGTGGCAGACCGAAGGTCCCGCGCGAATCGTGCATATCGAGGATGAACCCGCCATTGCGTACGACCAAATCCTTGCGGCTGGACTCCGCCTGGGACAGGTCATCCGCATTTTGGAAAGAACACCGCAACGCATCGTGCTGAGCGATGGCGAAACGGAATATCGTTTGGCCCCAACGGTAGCGGCGAATGTTAGTGTGGCGCCGTTGCCCGCAACCGAGATCGCCAAAGCGAACGCGGTGCCACTCGCAACATTGATGCAGGACCAGCGTGGTGAGATCATTTCGCTCGATGATGCAGTGCAGGGTTTCACCCGCCGCAGGTTTTTGGATTTGGGACTCACACCCGGCACGACGATCTACCCTGAACTCGGAAATTTCTTCGGCGACCCGCGCGCCTATCGCGTGCGCGGAACGTTGATCGCCTTGCGTAAAGATCAGGCCGCGCAGATTTGGGTGAGACCAGTTTAAATGGAGTCCGAAGTCTCCCGACTTCGGAACCGACGACTGGAGTCGTCGGAGTCCAAGAGAAATTATGACAGACAAAAAATTAGCACTACCCACCGAACACTGTGAAGAATGTCCTGCGTTCTACCAACTGGAACAAATGGGATTCAAGATCGGGGACTTCGACCGCGTGGTGGCACTCGCGGGAAACCCAAACACGGGCAAATCAACCGTCTTCAACGCGTTGACTGGACTCAAGCAACACACCGGCAACTGGCCCGGCAAGACTGTGACCCGCGCCGAAGGCGGATATCAATTCAACGGAGTACGCTACAAACTTGTAGATTTACCCGGTACTTATTCGCTCCTTTCCGCATCGCAGGATGAAGAAGTTGCGCGCGATTTTATTTTATTTGGGCAACCGGATTGCACAATTGTTGTCACCGATGCAACGGCATTGGAACGAAACTTAAATCTGGTAATGCAGGTGATGGAAATTACTGATCATGTGGTTGTCGCCATCAACCTGATGGACGAAGCCAAGCGTAAAGGTCTCGAGGTGGATGCACGCTCATTGAGTCGCGATCTGGGCGTTCCTGCCATCCCCATCACTGCACGCTCAGGCGAAGGGATTCACACCCTGCTCGCAACAGTAGCAGACTTGATCAGTGGCGACATCCCAACCAGGCCCTTGCGCGTGGAAGGGACACCTGAATTTCAACGCGCGGTCAATGAACTCGTCCCGATGATCAAGCAAATCGCGCCGGATGTTCCAAATGCAAGATGGCTTGCCATTCGCCTGCTCGATGGAGATGCCAAAGTGCAACAGGCACTCGTTTCTGGCGACCTTGCCCAGCGCGTTCAACGCCAGGGACAAGCGGATGTGCAATTCAGCAGGAAGATGTCTGTGGAAGGAAAGCAGTAAGTTCAAAAGTATTACGCTGGCTTAGCGCAAGCAGTCGAAACCAGCATAACGAGTAATCTTGATTTTGTGTGGTTGTGGTCTCGATACGTTCCTCGCTGTCGTTCGGAACTACTCGACCATCGATGGAAAATTAGGCATTTATGACAGAACAAACATTACACCCAAATGATATTTTGGCAAAAGCAGAAGCATTACGCGGAACTTTGTCAACCGGTTTCCGCGACGAAATTGTCAAATCCCTTTACAGCGAAGCCGAAGCAATTGCAAAACGTGCGGTCAAGACTGCGCTGGATAAGAAATATGACATTGACCAGAAGATAGACCGACTCGTCACATCCCCGATTGTTGGCTTGCCCATCATGCTCATTCTGCTGGGCCTGGTCATCTGGCTCACCGTTTCCGGCGCGAACGTGGCGTCTGCTGCGATCGCAAATGCTCTCTTCGGCATCGGCGATTGGGGGCGGACGCTATTCAATTCAATTCATATGCCGTGGTGGATCACCGGATTTATCTGGGACGGCGTCTATCTGGGACTTGCGTGGGTTATCAGCGTGATGCTCCCGCCCATGGCGATCTTCTTCCCGGCGTTCACCTTCCTCGAAGACCTTGGTTATTTACCACGCGTTGCTTTCAATCTCGATTGGTTGTTCAAGAAGGCAGGCGCACACGGAAAACAGTCCCTGACGATGGCAATGGGATTCGGATGCAACGCGGCGGGAGTCGTTGCTACGCGCGTCATCGACTCGCCGCGTGAACGATTGATCGCCATCCTGACCAATAACTTCGTCCCCTGCAACGGACGCTTCCCGACTTTAATTATGCTTGCCACCGTTTTCGTAGCCGCGGCCTTCCCTCCAGCCCTGACCTCGTTCATCGCCGCGGGGACAGTTGTCGGCGTGGTGCTGATCGGCGTCGCGTTCACTTTCCTGATGTCGTGGCTGTTGTCGAAGACTTTTTTGAAAGGCGAAGCATCGGCATTCACGCTGGAACTGCCTCCCTATCGCAGACCGAACATTTCACGCATCTTTTACACATCCATCATTGACCGTACCATATTCGTGCTCTGGCGTGCCATGCAGACCGCCGCTCCCGCTGGTGCGGTCATATGGATATTGGCAAATATCTCTGTCGGAGATTCAAATCTCGCTCGTGGTATTGCGGATTGGCTGAATCCGTTTGGCTTGTTACTCGGGCTGGATGGCGTGATCCTGCTGGCATACATCATCGCCATTCCTGCGAATGAGATCGTCGTGCCGACCATGATGATGGTGTACATGGGCACCGGCATGATGGTCAACGGACCTGGAACCAGCGCGGGCATCTTTGACCTGCTTGTCAACGGCAACGGCTGGACGATGCTCACTGCAGTTAACTTGATGTTGTTTGCGTTGCTCCATAATCCGTGCGCAACGACGATCATGACGATTTACAAGGAAACCAAGAGTGTCAAATGGGCGACAGTCAGTGTTGTAATCACGCTCGGTGTAGCGTTCCTTGTGACGTTTCTGACTGCAAGTATCGCGAGACTGGTGGGGTGGGTTTAATATTTAGCCCAAGTGCTGATATAAATCGATCACTCTTCCTCAAGTTGAGGCAGAGTGATTTTTATTTTGGTCCCGGAGTCCAAAGTCTCCTGACTTTGGAAAGTATTCAGATTTCACACCGAATTTATGTCCTCGGCGTCCCCGCCGCCGAGGACGGCGGCTTGAGCAATTTAAAGTTATTTCACTGAAATGAGGCGCAGCCGCGTAGCGATTTCCTTTACCAGTTCCATGTCACCTTCGCCGCTGATAGATATGTACTGATCGCCTACCGCCGCGAAGAGGAACAGCGCAGTTGACTCGGGAGTCTGGATCACAAATTGTTCCGCGGGCAGACCCAGATCAAGCACAAGTTCTTCCTCCTCCGCGATTGTGAAACCAGAGGCTTCCCAGGCCGTTTTGCGGACTTCGACGAAGGCAGCGAGATCGTTCTTCGGGTCCCATTGATAGACTGTCACAGAGACGCGCGTCGCGCCTTCGGGCAGGAGGGGCAGATCTGCAATCTCTGGAGTGGACAGGATCAACGTCTGCGAGCCGCGCTCACCTACCACGGATTCGGTCACGATCCAGCCTGCGGGATAATCGAGCGCAAAGCCAACCGTCTCGTTGAGATAAGTTTGCGATTCGAACAAGGGCGCGGGAATCTTGTCTTCGGGCACGACTACCATTTCAGTAACAGCAGGAGCAGGTTCGCTTCTCATGGGTGGAACAGGCATACCACTATCGACACTGTCGACTGGTGCGGAGGGGGCTTCTGGCGCAGGGGTCGGCTCAGGCGCGGAGCAACTCGCGAACCACAAGACTAATACCAAAACAACAAAAGCTATTCGTTTCATTCGTACCTCCAAATTTTTCCTTAGAAAATGGACGATGAATGAACGAAAAAGTTCCAACCCACACCCTGCCATCCTCATTTTCTTCGAAAAAAGGGAGGAGTAGATTCATGGTATCTCATAATACACAACCAAATTCGGTCTGACTTCATTCGCGCTGTTGCCGCTGTAGAATTCAATGGCGTCAGCGGTTTTGTTGTCGTTGCAACCTTTTTGGAATCGCAAACGGAACTGGGTCATACCTTGCAGGTTGATTGTCGCGGGGTCAAGTTCGGCAGTGTACCAGCCACTGTTGGGTTTGCTTTCAAAGACACCCACGGTATCGCAATCGATGTCAAATTGAAAATCCGAAACTTGCACGACAAGAGCAACTCCAATGTGTGGAGTGCAGGAATCCACTTTCAAGGTTCCAAGTTTAATGAACGGATTATTGCCGGTAATATTCGAAGTTTTTATTTTCAAATTAACTGACGTAATGACCGCGTCATCGGGCATGCCGGATGTGTTGAACGACAAAATGGAACGATATTGACGATCCTGCGCGTCATCCCCGACGACGAGTCTGTCTCCCGTTTTATCGAGCGAACAGCCCTCGTTGCTTGATTCCGTGCATTCCAGGATCCAGCCATCGTACGGACCAGAAGAGGTGAAGGGGCGGACTCCCATCAGGTTCCACGCGAGCAGTTTCGGGCTTTGGTCGGAGCGGAAGATTCCCCAATGAGGCTCTACGGAGTTGTGATCCTTCGAGGGTTGGTCGAATCCCTCGAAATATACAAAGTGGACATCCGTCTTCTCCAGCCCGCGATAGTACAGGTCGTGGTTCGTTTCGGAGAGTCCGAACGCGCCGCGGGTGGGCAGGCCAACTTCCTTGAAGAAGACGAAGCGGCCTGACTCTTCGGTGAACTCCCTGTATTTCCCCACTTCCCATTGCACGGCATTTTCGGCGTATTTGGTGGCGTGCCAGTATGGATGCGCGTTGGGGAAAAGCCAGTCGCCGACGAGATAGAGTTGAGGATGGTCATCGAAATCATCGCTCTGCTCGGAGGTGGTGGCAGGTCTGCTCGTGCTCGCGCGCAGGTCAGAGATGGCATAACAAAGTTCGGAGAGTGTATAACGATCCCTGGAACGATAAAGCCCTTCGTTGCCGATGGTGTAGCCAAGGATGACCGGCAGGCTGGAGGCGTACTTTGCATTATCGAGTTCGCTTTCGTTGGTCGGGTCCCATATCCCCATGATGACGCCCTTGAAGCCTACCTCCTGCGCAATGGATGGGAAGTCCTTGCCCATCACGCCGATGGAACTGTAAGAGACCAAACCCGTGAACCCGGCTTTCTTCAACGTGAGCAGGTCATTCCTGATCGTCTCCGGCGAAGGCTGGTAGAACCCTGGCCCGGTGTTCGGATTCGGCGAACTATACGTCACCCACTTGATGCGGTTGACCTTGGCGATCCATTTCGCGTCCACCGGGAGGCTGCAATTGGCGAGCGATGGGTCGAAGGTTTCGGTCTCTTGCGGCTGATTGTTGAAATTAAAGTAGAAAAGAGAAACGACGAGGACAAGTCCGCTAATGGAGAGGATCAGCCAGAGGAGACGTTTTCGAGGTTTCATTTTGTCTCGTGAGTTACGTTGTTCTAATGACTACTTATCTTTAAAAAAGTTTCTAAGAAATAGGATATATGGGGCAACACTAATCGCAAATATTACTAAAAGGATTCCCATCCCTGTTCCCGATTTAAAGTCATTTTTAGAAAGCCCCAACAAAACTCCGCCTATAAACCTACAAAGAATAAATGACCAATTTTGTCGTTTTCTTGGATCGAATCCAACAGAGCGCTCAACACGCAAATTAACACGAAAATCATAGCTAGATAAACAAGTGAATTCGACATGTTAACTTGCCGCTTCCACAAACTTCCTGAATAGATTCCTTGTCCATGATTGATCGGTCAGCCAGAAAATGTGAAATTACAGATTCTTGATGATGATCTTCACTGATTTGAGTAGTGGTCGAATCTCGTTTTGAACAATATCCCAAATGAGATCGTCACTGATTCCGAAATATTCGTGAGCAACAATATCGCGAAACCCTGCAATTTTCCGCCATTTCACGTGCGGGTATTTCTCTCTAATTTCGTTCGGTATATGCTTGACCGCCTCTCCAATCACTTCGAGATTGCGAAGTACAGCATCGTATTTTTGTCGTCATGCGTGAATTGCTTGTATGTAACACCAGCAGTAAACCGTAATACCTTTTTGCAAGCCAGTTCAATATCCGCCAGAAATTGACTTACATCACGTGACATAGATCAAATCCTGTGCGATGCGATCCTTCATGCGCGGCTTTATCGCCTGCGGCAGGACCAAATCCACGCGTCGACGGAGCAAATCCTCCAAATAGAATTTTGTGTTCATGAAGCGGTCAAAAGTCACTGCGTCATCGAATTCAACGAGGATGTCCACATCGCTGTTCTGACGCGCCTCCCCTCGCGCCACAGAGCCGAAGATCGCCAACCGCTTCACACCCAAACTATTCAAATGGGTACGATGTTTCCTAATCTTAGTGATGATGCTTTTGCCGATCATAAGCATGATTATACAACAAAGGGTTATTTCTCTGACGCTTCCACAAACTTCCTGAATAGATTCCTTGTCCATGCTTGATCCGTCAGCCATTCGGGGTGCCATTGCACGGCGAGACCGAATGGATGGTCGGGGAGTTCGATGGCTTCGACCAGACCGTCGGGCGAATAACCTGTGATACGGAGCGACGGCGCGATGTCTTTGAGTCCCTGATGGTGCAGGCTGTTGACTTTGATGATGGGTTCGCCGAAGATCTCAGCGATACGCGTCCCTTCTTCAAGCTTCACTTCGTGGACGAGCACAGTCCG
>Ga0210377_10002934_pt1 | contig 14717 bp, 13 predicted proteins | sample PLM4_65_b1redo_FD_155480 | JGI IMG/M metagenome (GOLD analysis project Ga0210377, IMG submission 155480) | Groundwater sediment microbial communities from an aquifer in East River, Colorado, USA - PLM4_65_b1 redo | ecosystem: Environmental > Terrestrial > Soil > Riparian zone | place: USA: East...
CCGAGCAGCCGGCCGTGGCCGATGCCCGGCACGGCCCACGCCACCGCCACGATGCCGGTCGCGAGCGCCAATGCCTGCGCCACGACGGCCGAGGCGGTAGCGGCCCACGGCTCCACGCCGGCCCGCTGCACCAGCACCACCAGTCCGGCCACGCTCCACACCTTCCCCGGCAGGTAGCGGGCGAGATTCGACAGGCACCAGGCCCGGATGGCGATGCGAAACGGGAGCCGCTGCCGCCAGCCGGCCAGCACCCGACGCCAGGACTCGACCTGGAGCAGGTAGGTGAACAGCACGATCGCGACCGAGAGCGCCAGCCACGCGGGCGCCGGACGCACCGAGATCCGAATCGCGCGGAACTCGTGCCATTGCCTGACGAACGCGGGAATGAGAAAAGCGAGCACCACCGCGGCCAATCCCACGTGCGCCCAGATGCGCACCCCGCGCCGACTCACGGGTGCCGCGCTCCGGCGTGGAGCTGCCCATACACCTCGGCGTAGCGGCGCGCCACCGACTCGGGGGCGAACAACTCGAGCGCGCGGCGGCGGCCGGCCTGGCCCAACGCCCTCCCCCGGTCCGGGAGGCCGAGCACGCGGTCGAGGGCGACGGCGAGCGCCTCCGCGTCGCCCGGCGGCACCAGGTAGCCGGTTTGGCCGTCGGCCACGATGTCCTTGAGCCCGCCAGACGAGAACGCCACCACCGGCGTGCCGGAGAGCTGGGCCTCGATCGCCACCAGTCCCAATCCCTCATGCACGGCCGGCATGGCCAGCACGGTGGCCTCGCGCAGGATGCGGGCGAGGGCGGCCTGCTCCAGCAGCGGATGCCACCGCAGCCGCTCCGCGATTCCCAGCTCCGCCGCCCGCGCGCGCCACGGCACCTCGTCGCTGCCCACGCCCGCGACGATGTCGCCCGTGGCGGATACCCGGAGCCGGGCGAAGGCGCGCAGGAACGGCTCGATGCCCTTCTGCGCGTTCAGTTTTCCCACGAACAGCACCCGGGTCTCGGACGGCCGGGGGTCGGCCGGGTGGAACAGCCCGGGCGCCACGGGCATGGGGATCACGATGGGATCGACCTCGGGCACCACGGCGCGGACCGCGTCGGCCAGCCAAGTGGACACGGTGGTGACGCGGTCGGCGCGGCGCAGCACATGGCGAAAGATTCGGCGGCCGAAGGGGAAGCCCTCGAAGGTGCGCACGTCGGAGCCGTGGAGGGTGATCACCAGCGGACGGCGCCAGAGCGACGCCACCCACCCGCCGGCCATGCCCCCGGGGAACCACCAGTGGGCGTGCACCACGTCGGGCGCCGGGCCCGCCCGCCACGCCGCCCGCGTGTTGGCGGCCAGGAGGCCCGCCACCGCCGCGCGGGCCCGCCAGGAGACGCGGGCCTGGGCGCTCATGGTCCCGGAATAGGCCACGGTTTCCCAGGCGCGCGGGGCGTACCGGTAGCGGCGAACCGGGACGCCTTCGAATGTCTCGTGGGCGGCGACGCCCGGCGCCGCCGGCGCCACGACGTCCACCTCCACCCCCTGCCCTTTCAGGGCCACCGCCAGGCGCAGCACGAACGAGCCCACGGGATCGGTGGGATAGCGCGGATACGAATGGGCCAGGAATCGCGCGCGCATGTCAGGCGCGGGCGCCCGGGATCTGGCGGGCACCGGCGTCTTCCAGGGTGACTCCGGGAGCGGCGTCGAGCACGATGCGGCCGTCGGGGGCGACCCCGCGCGCCCGCGCGGCTCGCCGAGCGCGGCGCCAGGCGACGATGTCCCGGATCGGCGCCGTCCAGGGGGTGCCGCGGGCCAGGCCGGCCAGCAACGCATCGAAGGCCGCGTGGGCTTCGGGGAATCCCAGGGCCGGCGCGAGATTGGGATGCCAGACACCCACCCAGAGTCCTTCGACCTCGCGACAATTGGCGGCGAGCAGGAGCGCGTCGGTCACCCAGGCGTCGGGATCCTCTACGCCCCGGTATTTGGAGAGGGCCCGGTCCATCCAGACCAGCGGCACCTCGTCGAGTCCGTTGGGGGCCCCGCGCTGGGCGTCCCATCCGGGCACGACGTCCGCCACGCCCAGGCGAAACCCGTTGCGATCCGGGAAGCCGTAGCTCGCGTCGTAACCCAGTCCGGCCTTCGCCATGGCGGTGTGCGTGGGGCCCGGCCGCATGCGGATATAGTGCTGGCGCACGCCGGTGATCTCACTGCCCACGAGGGCGGCCAGGCGGCGCCGCTGCGCCGCGAAGCGGCCGGCGTCGGTGTTCGTGGCGAAGCTGCCGTGGAGCGCCACTTCGTGTCCCGCGGCTTTGACCGCGTCGAGAATCCGCCGCGCCCGCCGCCCCTCGGGCCGGTAGGTGACGTCGCCCGCCCGCATGGTGGCCAGCGTGGGCGTTTCGCACAGCACGAACCAGGTCGACCGGATACCGGCGGCCCGCTCGGCGCCCAACACGGCCTCAGCGGCGCGGACCACCGGGTCGCCCAGGATCGAGCCCAGGGCCGCGCCGGCGACCTCCAGGCCCAGCCCCAGGTGCCTGCGACGCGTGAGTTCGGTGAGTCTCAGCAGGGTGAAGGCGGGCCAGTAGTCCACCACGTCGAGATCGTGCGTCACGGCGGCCGCCCAGCGCCGGCCTTCCGGCCACGGGGCCACCAGCGCCACCGGTCGCCGTCCGGCGGCGGCGCAAACGGCCTCCCGGAATGCGACCGCCGCGCGCGAGATCACCGGCTCGCGCTCGAGGCCGGCCGCCACCAGCGGATTTCGGGCCGACGGTACCCGACCGTGCCGGTCGGTCTCGGTCACGCGCTGCTCCTCCCCCGCGGCCCCCACCTGAAGAATCCGCTCGAGCAGCCCGCGCGAAACCCGAACTTCGCCGTCCCGCACCTCGAGCCCGAACGCGCCGGCGTGCAGCGCCGCGAGGTCCACGGCGGGACCGGACGCCACGGTCACCGCCACCGAGGGCGCGGCAGGATCCGCCACGGGGAGCACGCGCGCAAGGTCCGCCAGGAGCGCGAGCGCGAATTCGTCCCCCGGACGATTGGGATCGGGGGCGGGAAACCGTAACATGGCCCTTCAGTTTAACCGGGCGCGCGCCGCCGGCCACCGGTAGCGTGCTCCAGTCCCCGTTCGTATTGTTCCGGTGCTTTCGCCCGGGATTGCTCATGGCGCGCACGCTGGTCAAGAAAGACCGCATTCCCTGGACCCACCTCGCGCTGTTCGGTTGGCTGCCCAGTCCGCTCAAACGCCTGGCCTATCGCGTCTTCCTGGGATATCGCATCGGGCGGTCGGTCCAGTTCGGCGTGTTCGGCGTGGTCGCCGGCAAGGACGTCGTGCTGGGCGACCACGTGAGCATCGGAAGCTTCGCCATCGTGTCGGGGCGGCGCATCCACATCGGCCGGCACTCAAGCGTCGGCACATTCAGTTACGTGGCGTGCGAGGACATCGAGATCGGCGAGGACGCCAAGATCCGCGAGCAGGTGTTCGTGGGCGGCCCGCAGCTTCCCGAGTCGAAGTTCGTGCTGGGGAACCGCACGATCGTGCTCCAGATGGCGTACATCAACCCCACCAAGCCGGTGGTGATCGGCGACGACACCGGGATCGGCGGGCACTGCCTCATCTTCACGCACGGCTCGTGGCTCAACATCCTGGACGGCTATCCGGTGACCTTCGCGCCGGTCACGCTGGGGAAGAGCGTGTGGCTGCCGTGGCGGGTGTTCCTCATGCCGGGCGTCACCATCGGCGACGGCTCGGTGATCGGCGCCAACTCGCTGGTGACGGGCGCCATTCCGCCGTACAGCCTGGCGATGGGCACCCCGGCCAAGGTGGTGAAGAGCGCGCCCGACTTCCCCCGGCGCCCCACGCCGGAGCAGCGGGCCGGGATCGTGGCCGAGATGGTGCGGGAGTTCGACCGCTACATGGAGTACTCGGGCGTGAGCCTCGCGGTCGAGGGCGACCGGCGGACCTATCGCAGTCGTGACGCGGGGATCTGGCGGCTCCACTGGCGTGGGGGCGGCGGGCTGGCGGCGGATGCCGCGGTCGCGCGGGGCGACACCGTCCTGTCCGAAGCCGCGCTCGACGCGTCGGCGCGGCAACGCTACCGAGCGGGCGGGGTCTTCTGGCTGGATCTCGCCGGGTACACCCGGAGCCCCGAAGGCTCGCCGCTCACCGAGGAGCTGGCGGCGTTCATCAGCCGGTACGGGATTCGGTTGCCAAGAGAGGCGTGAGCGACTTCTCGAACCGATAGACGATCGACCGCGCCAGCAGCGCGAACATGGGGATCGGCGGATGGAGGTACGTCCCGCCGAATCCGGTGAGCCGGAATCCGTTCATCTCGCCCAGCTTGGTCATGGTCTGCCGAGTCCAGCTGTAGATGTGTCCCTGGCGGTCGGGAACCCGGAACAGGTTCCAGAGCCGTTCCTTGATGTGGTAGGGATTAGGCACCGAGATGACCGCGACCCCGCCCGGTCCCAGCACGCGGTGCATCTCGGTGAGCGCGCCGAACGGGTTGGGGACGTGCTCCAGCACTTCGATGCAGAACACGAAGTCGAACGACCCATCGGGAAACGGGAGCCCCTCCGACACGTCCCCGGTCATGATGTCGGGCCCGGCGAACTCCGGCACGATCTCGACGCCCTGATAGCGGACATCCGGCGGGAGATAGGCCTTGAGACCGCCGTCCCGCGCCCCGATGTCCAGCACGCGGGCGCCGCCGGGCACGCGGGCCAGCCGCGTGGCCTTGCGGAAGCGCATGCGCTCTTCGCCCGAATGCCGCCAGCGCACGCGGTCCCGGTAGAACTCGCGCAGCGCCGGAGATCCCGGCTCGACCCGGGCCGGGCCGCCCCGCCCGCCGGTCACGGGCGCCGCCGCTCCACGAGGTCGCGCCGGAGTGCCACGGTCTCGTCCCGGAGCCCGGCCAGCATCTCGCCGATGAAGCCGAACCCGAAGAGCGCCACGCCGCAGATCACCAGCACCATCACCAGGTCGAGCAGCGGGCGGAAGCCGATCCCGAACCCGAAGCGGAGAACGAGCGCCACGAGCCCGACCAGGAACCCGAGCAGGAACAGGAGGCCCCCCGATACGCCGAAGAACATCATGGGGCGCCGCCCGAACCGGAGTTGAAACCAGACCGACAGGAGGTCGAGCAGGCCCGCCGGGATCCGTCCCAGCCCGAACTTGGACTGCCCCGCACGGCGCGGGTGCAGCGTCACCGGCCGCTCGGTCACCCGGAACCCTGCGGCGTGGCCGATCACCACCATGAAGCGATGCCAATCGGGGCGGGCGGGCAGCACGTCCATCAGCCCGCGGCGGTACGCCTTGACCGCGTTCAGGTCGCTCACCCGTACCCCGAAGAGCCAGCGGCACAGCCCGTTGTAGATGCCCGATACCAGCCGCTTCTCGTAATGCCCCTGCTTGGTCCCGGTGACGATGTCGGCCTGGCCGGCGCGGATGGGCGCCACCAGCAGGGGGATCTCGGCGGGCAGGAACTGGAGGTCGGCCGGATAGAACACGAAGACGTCGCCGGTGGCCGCGTCGGCCGCGGACCGGAGGGCGTCCGCGATGCCGCGCCGGACGCGATGGGTGACCACGCGCAGGAACGGGTGCTCGGCCGCCAGCCGGGCCAGCACGTCGCCGGTCTCGTCCTCGCTGCCGTCGTTCACCACCACCAGCTCGCAGGCGTAGGGCTCGCCGGCGAGCGCGCCGGCGCACAGGCGCACGAACTCGGGGAGATTCTCGGCTTCGTCCTTGGCCGGGACGAGGACGCTCACTTCCGCGTCCGTCCCGCGCGGGGCGAGGGTCATATCCGCTTGCGCATGCGCGCGGGCAGGATGCCCAGCTGGTCGCGGTACTTGGCCACGGTGCGGCGGGCGATGCGCACGCCCCGGTCCTGCAGGGCCTGCACGATCTCCGCGTCCGTCAGCGGGCGGGCGGGCGCCTCGTCGCCCACCAGCTTCTGGATCTGGGCCCGCACGGCGCGCGCGCTGGCGTCCTCGCCGGAGGTGGTCTCGAGGCTGCTGGAGAAGAAGAACTTGAGCGGGAACACTCCCCGGGGCGTCTGCACGTACTTCTGGTTGGTCACCCGGCTCACGGTAGACTCGTGCATGTTGATGACGTCGGCCACCTCGCGCAGCGTGAGCGGCTTCAGGTACTCGATGCCCTTCTCGAAGAACTCCCGCTGCCGGTCCACGATGAAGTTCATCACCTTGAGCATCGTCTGGCGGCGCTGCTCGATGGCCTGGATGAGCCACTGGGCGCCGTTCAGCTTCTCGGTGACGAACTCGCGCGTCTCCCCGGTGAACTTCTTCTTGTCGGCCGCCAGCTCCTGGTAGAGCCGCGAGATCCGGAGCCGCGGCATGCCGGTATCGTTCAGGAACACCCGGTACTGGCCCTCGATCTTCTCGACCACGAGGTCCGGCGTGACGTACTCGTCGTCCGAGGGGAGGAACCGGAGGCCCGGCTTGGGATCGAGCTTGGACAGCTCGTCGGCCGCGTCCTGCACCTCCCGGGGATCGATCCCGTACCGCTTGGCCACGTCGCTCCACCGATGCCCGATCAGGTCGTCGAACGCGTCGTGCACCAGCCGGTAGGTGAGCGTCTCCTGCAGGCCCTGGTCCTCCAGCTGGATCAGCAGGCACTCGCGCAGGTCCCGCGCCCCGATGCCGGGCGGATCGAGCCGCTGCATGATGCGGAGCATCTGCTCGGCTTCGGCGAGCGTGTAGGGCGCTTCGGCGTCCGTCGTGTCCGTCGTGCCCGTCGTGTCCGTCCCGTCCGCGGCGCCATTCAGCCACCGATTTGCCCCGGCCACGATCTCTTCGAGCGGCGCCTGGAGGTAGCCGTCGTCGCCCAGGTTGCCCAGGAACTCGTCGGCCAGGGTGCGCTGCCGCTCGGTGAGGTCGAGCATCAGGAGCTGGTCCCACAGGTGATCGGTGAGCGCCCGGCTCTGGACCGGCGTGCGCTCGAACACCTCGTCCGACTCCGAGAGGTCGCGCGCGCCCGACCCACTCACCTGGAACCCGTCCAGGATGATCTCCTCCCAGTCGGTTTCTTCGTCCTTCTTCTCTTCCTTGACCTCCGGCTCCGCGGTTTCGGCCGCGGGCAGCTCGTCGTCCTCGGGCTCGATCAGCTCGAGGAAGGGATTGACGAGCAACTCCTGTTTCAGGTGCTGCTGGAGGTCGAGCAGGGGCATGTAGAGGAGATCCATCGCCTGGTACAGGCGAGGATTCATCCGCAGCTCCTGGCGGAGTGACGTGGTCTGCTGCAGGCCCTGCTTCATGCCGCCAGCCCCAGGCGCGCGCGCAGGCGGGCCGTGAGCGTGGGGCCGAGGTACAGATCGGCCACCTGCTCATCGAAGACCAGCTCCCGCACCGTGCCGGCCACCTGCACTTTCCCCTCGAACAGGATGTACGCCCGGTCCACGATGTCGAGGGTCTGCTCGACGTTGTGGTCCGTGATCAGCACGCCGATCCCGCGGCGCCGGAGGCCGGCCACGATGGTCTGGATATCGTGGACGGCGATCGGATCCACCCCCGCGAACGGCTCGTCCAGCAGCATGAACTTGGGCTCGGTCGCCAGCGCGCGGGTGATCTCGAGCCGCCGCCGCTCGCCGCCCGACAGCTTGTAGGCCTTCTCCCGGCGCAGGTGCTTGATGGACAGTTCGTCCAGCAGCCGCTCGAGACGGCGCTCGCGCTCCCCGCCGGTAATCGGCAGCGTCTCCAGGATGGCAAGCACGTTCTCTTCGACCGTCAGCTTGCGGAAAACCGAAGGCTCCTGCGCGAGGTAGCCGATGCCGCGGCGGGCGCGGCGGTACATCGGCTGGCCCGACAGATCCTCTTCATCGATGAAAATACGCCCCGCGTCAGGCCGCACCAGCCCGACGATCATGTAGAACGTGGTGGTCTTCCCCGCCCCGTTCGGCCCCAGCAGCCCGACGATCTCCCCCTGGCGCAGCGCCACGTCCACCTTGTCCACCACGCGGCGGCGGCGGTACGCCTTGGTGAGGCCGCGACCCTGCAGCACGCTGCCGGCCGGGGCCGGCGCTTCGGCCGCGGCGGCCGCGGCGGCGGCCAGCCGGTCGGCCGCGACCTCCAGGAACGCGAGCCGCCGGCCCTCCCGCTCGGGCACGAACTCGAGCCACCGCTCGCCCGGCATGCGCACCCGGACTGCGTCGTCCGCCTCGGGTCCCGGTGCCGCGGTGATGAACCCGTCGCCCGCGAGGCGCGGCAGCACCGACGAGCCCAGGAAGCGCCGTACCTCGTCCATGGACAGGGCGCCTCCCCCGCCCTCCCCGACGTACCCGGTCTGGCGCTCGAGCGCCAGGTAGTCTTCGCGATAGGCCACCGCCAGATCGCCGAACGCCACCGTGCCGTCCGGCGCGGCCACGCGCAGGAACGCCGCGAGCGCCAGGGGCAGCGAGGGATTGCGGTCGCCGCCCAGGACCGCGAGGGAGTCGGTCACGGCGTCCTCCGCGGGGCCTCGAGGTACACGCCGTCGGCCCCCCCAACCACGTCCACCCGCACCAGCCGCTCATCGGCAAAGCGGGCCAGGATGCGGTCGCCTCGCGAGTAGGAGAGGTCGGGCGTGGTCGCCCCCAGGGGGTAGACCCGATAGAGCGCCCGCGCGGCTCCGAGGGCCAGGATCTCCGACAGCGCGCGGCTCCCGCTGGCCGTGGGCCCGAAGCGCGCCGTCACCGTGTCGCCGGCCACCCAGTCGGGCTCGGCGTCGGTCGAGTCGCGCCGGGAGCGGGCCACCGACTGGCCCACGCCCCGCACTTCTTCCAGAACCTGGCTCGGGGCCGTGATGGCGAGCGAGTCGGCCACCATCACCGTGCTGAGCGACGTCGCCTCCGGCCGGAGCGAGTCGCCCCAGGCGTTGCCGCCCTGGATCCGGTCGTCGGCGAGGTCGAACTGCACCGTGTCGGCCACGAGGCGCCATTCCAGGCTGGTCGCGTCGGCCTCGCCCTCGGCCTGCACCCAGACGAGCTTTTTCCGGGCCAGACGGAACCGGATGTCGCGGCCCGCCAGGTGGTAGCCCGAGGTGATGCCGCCGTCCACGGTCGCCTGGCTCATGAGCCGGCCGGCCTCGACCCCGGTGTCCAGCAGGGCGCTGTCGGAGCGCCCGTGGAAGTCGCTCCGGTCGATCGTGACGCTGCCCCAGCCCCGGGCGGCCGTGTTGCCCCGCATCTCCACCCGGTCGGCCACGATGAGGTACGGCTCGGCCCCCACCGTGTCGTCGGCCGAGCGGTACTCGATGGTGGGCCGCTGGGTGGCGGTGAGCAGGGTCGTGTCGCGCACCCCGGGCAACCGCCGGAAGTACCGCAGGTTCGGACCGCGCAGCACTGATCCCGTGGCCCGGTTCCGGAGCCGGGTGTTGCCGAACGCGTCGAGCCGCTCCTGCCCCAGGAAATAGCTCGCCCGGTCGGCGGTGAGCTGGGCGGTCGAGTCGCGGAAATTGACCCGGCCGATCATGTCGAACCGGTCCTGGTCCTGGTACCACGCCACGCTGTCCGAATACCAGAACGTATTCTGGCCCACGCAGTGCGCCCACACGCCGCCGCCCGAGTACCACCGTACGAATCCGCGGCCCGCATCGAGCTGGCGCTGTATCCCGCCGGTCGAGTCCACCTCCACGAAGCAGGTGCGGGCCGCTTGGGCCTGGAGGACCTCGCCCCACGCCCCGGCGCACGCTGCCGTGAGGGCCGCAAGGAGGGTTGCGCGCCTCATTGGTCGACCCGGACGCGACCCAGGCTGCCTCGGGCTCGCGTCGTCTCGACGTTGCGGATCTCGGGATCGCTGGTGAACGCGTCGCCCTCCACCCGTTGCTCGGGCGTGATCCAGACGAACGGCTCCGGGCCCACGATCCGGTCGGCCGACCGCTCGTACTTGAGCACCGTGGTTTCCAGCCGGCGTTGGTCCGGGCTCACCACGACCACGTCGCCCCGGGCTTCCATGTCGCCGGTGCGCCAGTCGTAGTTCCCCGCCACTGCGGTGAGCGTGGAGGTCTCGCGACCCTCCGGTCCGTAGAACGTCACCCGAATGCCGAACAGCCGGTGGCGCTGGGACGATTCGTACATATAGGCCGAATCGGCCTCGAGCCTGAGCCGGCGCACGCCGTCGGACGTCATGTAGTGAAAGACGCCGTAGCCGATCTGGTCGGCCGAGTCGGCCGCGGAGGCCGTGGTGGGCGGCTGGTCGAGGCTGGAGCACGCGCCCAGCGTGGTCGCCAGGGCGGCGGCCAGCCACGCGCGGCGGCGGCGCCGGTCAGCGCGGGACCGCGGCACTCTTCCTCGGCGCGCGCTCGCCGCGCTCGGTGAGGTACGCCTGCACGGTCGCGTCCCACTGCCCGCGGGCCCGCAGCAACTCCTCCACCAACTCGCGGACCGCTCCGCGGCCACCCGCGGCCTGGGTCACGTGGCGCGCCACCGCGCGCGCGTCCGGCGTGGCGTTGGCCACCGCCACCGCCAGCCCCACGCGCCGGAGGAGCGGCACGTCGGGCAGATCGTCGCCCACGTAGGCGGCCTCTTCCCACCGCACGCTGAACCGTTGCAGCAGCTCCTCGAACGCCGGCAGCTTCCGGGCGTGGTCGTCCTGCACGAACGCGTCCACGCCCAGCTCGTCCATGCGGATGGCGCTGGCGTCCGACTGCCGGCCGCTCACCACCACGACCTTGAGGCCGGCGAGCTTGAGCAGCGCGATGGCGATGCCGTCCTGGATGTCGAACCGCTTGAGCTCGGCGGGATGGCCCTGCACCATGCCGACGTACACGCCGTTGTCGGTCAGGACGCCGTCCACGTCGAGCCCCACCAGGCGCACCCGTTTGGCCGACAGGGGCTCAAGCACGGACGGGGCGCTCCCGGGCCGCCTGCCAGACGTCGAGGGCCGACTCGAGCAGGGGCTCGAGGTCGTCGAGCGGCCACATGGTGTCGGCGTCGCTGGGTGCGCTCGCCGGATTCGGATGGGTTTCCAGGAAGAACCCGTCGGCGCCGGCGGCCGCCGCCGCCCGGAGCAGCGCCGGCACGTGCTCCCGCCCTCCGCCCGAACGCCCGTCGGGCCCCAGGCCGGGCCGCTGGACCGCGTGGGTGGCGTCGAACAGGACCGGCACGCCAGTGGCCGCGCGGAGCCGGGCGAAGGCGCGCATGTCCACCACCAGGTCCCCGTAGCCGAAGAACGTGCCGCGCTCGGTGACCGCCACGGCCCCGCTCCCCGCGGCGGTCACCTTCTCGACCGCCCCCCGCATGTCGTCGGGCGCCATCCATTGCCCTTTCTTGACGTTCACCGGCTTTCCCGTGCGGCCGGCGGCTTCGAGAAGGTCGGTCTGCCGGCAGAGAAACGCCGGTATCTGGATCACATCCGCCACCTGGGCGGCCGCGGCCGCGTGGGCCGGCTCGTGCACGTCGGTGAGGACCGGCAGGCCCGAGGCGTCACGCACCCGCGCCAGCCGCGCGAGCCCCAGGTCGAGGCCCGGACCGCGCGGCGCCGTGGGGCGGGCCCGGTTGGCCTTGAGGAAGCTGGCCTTGAACACCACCCGGAGGCCGAGGCGCACCCCGATCCCCGCCAGCGCCTCGGCCACGCGCAGGTTCAGCGCGTCGTCCTCCAGCAGGCAGGGGCCCGCCACCACGACCGGCGCCGGCGACCACATGTCAGGCCGCGGATTCCGCCAGCAGCCCGCGCCGCACGGTCTCGTGCTTGTACTGGCGCGCGGCGCCCACGAAGCTGGCGAACAGCGGATGCGGCCGCATGGGCCGGGACCGGAGCTCGGGATGGAACTGGCAGCCCACGTACCAGGGATGCTCGGGCAGCTCGATCATCTCCACCAGCGACCCGTCGGGCGAGAGCCCGGTGCACCTGAGCCCGTACTCCTGGAGCTGCTTCCGGTACTTGTTGTTCACCTCGTAGCGGTGGCGGTGCCGCTCGCTCACTTCGTCCGTCTGGTAGATCTGCTGCACCCGCGATCCCGGGGAGAGCTTGCAGGGATAGGCCCCGAGCCGCATGGTGCCGCCCAGGTCCTGCACCTCGCGCTGCGAGTCCATCAGGGAGACGACCGGATTGGCGCACTCCGGCGCGAACTCGCTGGAGTTGGTTTCCGGCATCTGGCAGACGTTGCGCGCGAACTCGATGATGGCGGTCTGCATCCCCAGACAGATCCCGAAGAACGGCATCCCGTGCTCGCGGGCCCACCGGACGGCCTCGACCATCCCTTCCACGCCCCGCACCCCGAACCCGCCCGGCACCAGCAGCGCGTGATGGCCCTGGAGCACCCGGCCCGCCTCGTCCTGGTCGGTGAACCGGTCGCTCGCGATCCAGTGCAGGTCCACCCCCACCTCGTGCGCGATCCCGCCGTGGGTGAGCGCCTCGCGGATGGAGGTGTACGCATCCGACAGCTCGGTGTACTTCCCGACGATCGCGACCCGCACCCGCTCGGCGGGCTCCAGGATCTTCTGGACCATGGCGCCCCAGGGACGGAGGTCGGGCTCCTTGCCGTCCAGGCCCAGGCGCCGGCACACCTCGCGGTCCAACCCCTGCTCGTGCAGCAGCAGCGGGATCTGGTAGGTGGATTCGACCGTGCGGCTCTCGATCACGCAGCCGAAGTCCACGTTGCAGAAGAGCGCGATCTTCCGCTTGATGGCGTCGTCCAGCGGAAGGTCCGACCGGCACACCAGCAGGTCGGGCTGGATCCCGATCTCCATGAGCTCCCGCACCGAGTGCTGCGTGGGTTTGGTTTTGAGCTCGCCGCTCGCCTGGATGAAGGGCACCAGCGTGAGATGAATGAACAGGGCGTTGTCGCGCCCCACTTCCTGGCGGAACTGCCGGATGGCCTCGAGGAACGGCAGCGACTCGATGTCGCCCACCGTGCCGCCGATCTCGGTGATCACCACGTCGTGCTCGGGCGCCAGGCGCCGGATGGCGGCCTTGATCTCGTCCGTGATATGGGGGATCACCTGGACCGTGCTGCCCAGGTATTCGCCGCGGCGCTCCTTGGTGATGACCGAGAGATAGATCCGGCCGGTGGTGACGTTGTTCACCTGCGAGAGCGACCGGTCCACGAACCGCTCGTAGTGGCCCAGGTCCAGATCGGTCTCGGCCCCGTCGTCGGTCACGTACACCTCGCCGTGCTGGAACGGCGACATCGTGCCCGGGTCCACGTTGATGTAGGGGTCGAACTTCTGGATGGTGACCCGCAACCCCCGCTCCACCAGCAGGCGGCCCAGCGACGCGGACACGATTCCCTTCCCCAGGGAGGAGACCACGCCGCCGGTCACGAAGATGTACTTGGTTCCACTCACAGGAGCGCCTCCGCCGTTCGCAGGTCGTCTTCCGTGTCGATGCCGTGTGGCGCCGGGTCCACCAGGGTCGCGACCCCGATGGTCCAGCCGTACACCAGGGGCCGCAGCTGCTCGAGTCCTTCGCTGGCTTCCTCGGCCGTGGGCGGCAGCGCCACCCAGCGCGCCAGCGTCGCGGGCCGATAGGCATACACGCCGATGTGCTGGAAGGTGGCCTCCACCTGGCCGCCCGCGGGCGCCTCGGGGGTCCGATAGAACCGCCGCGCCCTCCCCCGCCCGTCCACTTCCACCTTGACCCGTCGCGGGTCCCGCCGGGCTTCCGGTGCCAACGGTTGGGCGGCCGTCCCCACGTCGTCGCCCGCCAGCACGCGACCGACCGCGCCCGCCGCCGCCGCGCGGGGCAGGAATGGCTCGTCGCCCTGGAGATTGAGGACCACGTCGGTGCCGGCGTACTCCGGCCGCCCGACGACTTCGGCCACACGCTCGGTGCCGGACCGGTGCGGTCCGGTGAGGACTCCCGGAATGCCGAGGGGCGCCACGGCCGCGAGCACGTCGGCGTGGTCGGAGGCGACCACGACCGGGCCCCCCAGCTCCAGCTCCAGCGCCCGCCGCGCCACGACGCGGATGAGCGGTTCACCGCCCAGGAGGCGAAGCGGCTTATGGGGGAGTCTGGTTGCCCCGAGTCGAGCGGGAATCACACAGAGGAGGCGCACGGCGGAAGTTAACAGCGGCGGGGCCGTGTGTCAAAATCTGGGCCACGACGTGTAAGTAATTGTGCGGAAGGAGCTTGCGGTGGAGGGTTAGCGGTTGGCGGTCAGCGGTTGGCGGTACTTCCGGTCAGACACCGCCAACCGCTAACCGCTAACCGCTAACTATCCTGAGGAAGCTCTCGATTATCCGCATCCCTACTTCCGTCCCCACCGACTCCGGATGGAACTGTACGCCGAACACCGGCTCCGTGCGGTGGGCGAGCCCCATGATCTCGCTGCCCTCGGGCCGGTCGGCCGACCAGGCGGTGACCTCGAGGTCTGCGGGCACCGACGCGGGGTCCACCACCAGCGAGTGATAGCGCATCGCGGGGAACGGGTTCGGCAGGCCGGCGAAGACTCCGCTGCCGGTGTGCGCCACGGGTGAGGTCTTGCCGTGCATCAGGCGCTCGGCCCGCACGATGCGGCCGCCGAACGCCTCGCCCAGGGCCTGATGCCCCAGGCAGACCCCCAGGATGGGACGCCGGCCGGTGAAATGCCGCACCAGCGCGATCGAGATCCCGGCTTCCGCGGGCCGGCCCGGTCCGGGCGAGATGACGATCGCATCCGGCGCCGCGGCCTCGACCTCCGCCACCGTGACCTCGTCGTTCCGGCGCACCACGGGCTCGGCCCCCAACTCGCCCAGGTACTGGACCAGGTTGTAGGTGAACGAGTCGTAGTTGTCCAGAACGAAGACTGTCGTCATGCTCTCGGATGATA
>Ga0210377_10002935_pt1 | contig 14717 bp, 14 predicted proteins | sample PLM4_65_b1redo_FD_155480 | JGI IMG/M metagenome (GOLD analysis project Ga0210377, IMG submission 155480) | Groundwater sediment microbial communities from an aquifer in East River, Colorado, USA - PLM4_65_b1 redo | ecosystem: Environmental > Terrestrial > Soil > Riparian zone | place: USA: East...
CCTGACCTGCCCCGACAACGAAAACGCTTTTAATGCATTAAACTCCTCTTCCATGAGTGCGCGCCAATAAGAGGTATCAATACCGGCTATACTAGTCCTCGCAACAAGGGTAAGAACATCTCGGAACGGTAAGATCTGGAGAGTCCCGTTTTTGTGGCAGATGATATTTGGATAATTTAGATTCTTCATGTTTGTTATTGGTAGATTATTACTCTCGCCGGGCGAATGACTCTCTCATGCATCAGGTATCCCGCCCGTACTTCTTCTTTCACCTGATGACTTTCACCGCCCTCTACCATCTGTACTGCTTCCATCGTGTGGGGGTCGAATGTCTTCCCCGCTGTCTCTATTCTGCTTACCCCATACCGTTTCATTTTTTCTAAGAACTGCTTCGACACTTGCTTGAGCCCTTCGAACCACGGGCCCCCTGCTTTGTCCGGTGGTGCATGCGCCAGCGCGGCATCCAGCAGGTCCGAAAGTCCGAGCATGTCGGTGATGACCGCCTGCGCCGACCACTTTGCCATCTCGGCTACGGCATGGGTTTGCGTTTTGCGCAGGTTGTCCATATCGGCGGCCAGTCGCAGATACTTTTCTTTCTCTATCATCGGCACCTCGGGTTCCTGCTTTGTGGGCGTGTGTTTCATATTCATATTAGTTTCGGATGCTATCGGTGATACGGTTTGCAATTTGTGCGGCGTAGGTCATCAGTCCGAGATTCTTGCGGTAGTCCATGCGCATCGGGCCTACCAGCGTGAGCGTCCCCTCGTGGCCTCTGGGGAGCCGGTATCGTGCGACGATGACCGCTTCGTCCTGTATCTGTCGCAGAGGGTTTTCGGTTCCTATCATCACCTTCACATCTCCTTCTGTCTCCCGCCACATCTGCCGGTGCATGCGTTGGAACATCGTCTCAAAATGATCAAAAAAATCGGTCAGCCCCATGAGACGGTCCATTTCGTGAAATTCGGGGATGGCCATCAGGTTGGAAAGTCCGAATTTGTAGGCATCCTCGCGCTCCGTCGTATTCGCGATAACCAGATTGCTGGACAGTTGTCCGATGAGGCGCGCCAGCGTGCGGTTCAGGGCATCCGCGTCGCGCAGGTCGGTTTCGTTCAGGGCCTCATCAACACGGTGGCGTAGCGCCTGCCCGATGGCGATGCCCTCGGCCGTCACCAGGTCGTTGACATACAAGCGGAATGCCAACGCGGTCGGTACGCGCCCGCCGGAGGTGTGGCGCTGTTCCAGAAATCCCATATCTTCCAAATCCGACATCTCGTTGCGAATGGTGGCCGAACGGACATCAAACTGACCGCTGGATTCGATGGCCTTGCTGGAGACGGGCTCGCCCGTTTCGATATGCTGGTCTATGACCCGCCAGAGCAGTTGATGCTGACGCGGGGTTAGCAGTCTGACTACCATTCTGCCAGTCTATCAAAATTGGCACTCGTCCGTCAAGACTGCCAACTTGTCCACAGACCTTGACGTACTATCATCAAATTTCAGTACAGCTCCGGATTCGTCCGGAGTTTCTTTTATTGGTATACTAAAGCAATCATGAACGTTCGGAAAAAGGTACTCCATTTCTGGAAATCACTCGGCTCCGGATTCATCACCGGCGCCGTGGATGATGACCCGTCCGCCATTACCGCCTATACGGTGGCCGGGTCACGGTACGGAAACTCGATGCTGTGGACGCTCATGTTTACCCTTCCGTTCATGGTGACGTTTCAGGAGATGGCCGCGCGTATCGGGGCGTTATCGGGCTGCGGTCTCACGGGCAACATCAAACGCCACTATCCCCTCGTCCTGCTCATCTTTATCGCGGGCATCATTGTCATCACGAATGTGCTCAACATCGGCGCGAACATCTACGGCATGGCCGGCGCGCTGAACCTGCTGCTGCCTGTTCCTGTAGAGGTGTTGGCTATTCTGTTGTCGGCGGTCGTTCTCGTCATGTCGATTACCTTGTCCTATGAGCAGATTTCGCGCATGTTCAAATGGCTTGCCGTCTCGCTCTTTGCATACGTCTTTGCATTCTTTTTGGTGCAGACCGATTGGGGCGACATCCTCGCACACACACTCATCCCCACATTTCACGCCGATCGCGGGTTCCTCATTACCCTGTTTGCCGTGGTGGGCACCACGCTTTCTCCCTATTTATACTTCTGGCAGGCAAGCGAAGAAGCAGAAGACGTGCGGCTGAACCGGCCGCACCTGAAAGTGTGCAAATTCCGCCCCGTGGGTTCGGGAGCGTTCAAGCGCATTGAATTGGATGTGAAGTTCGGTATGATATTCTCCAATGTCATTTCCTTCTTTATCATGGCGCTCACGGCGGCAACCCTGTACCACTCGGGAGCGGGCAATATTGAAACGCTGCGCGAGGCCGCTGAAGCTCTCAAGCCGTTGGCCGGAGAATATGCGTACCTCTTATTTACGTTGGGCATTCTCGGCGTCGGCCTCATGTCGATTCCGGTATTGGCCGGTTCTGTCGGCTATGTGCTTGCGGAATTGATGGGTTGGCGCGGAAGTCTCAATAAGACATTCGGTCAGGCGCGGGAATTTTATGTTGCCATGATCATTTCAGTCATTGTGGGATTGCTTATTCCGTTCGTCGGCATTACCCCAATTCAGGCGCTGTTTTACACCGCGGTCCTCAACGGACTCATCTCCCCCATCCTCATCATGGTGCTCTTGCATATGTCGGGAAATCCCAATATCGTAGGACCGCACGTGACCCGCCCGTGGGGACGCGCACTCGGTCACATCGGACTGTTTGTCATGTTGGCCGGTAGTCTCTTTGTTATCTTCTCCTGATATGACCATCCGTTTATACAATTCACTCACGCGCAAAACAGAAGAATTGGTGCCGCGAGTACCCGGCCACGTGGACATGTTTGTGTGTGGACCTACCGTCTACGACCGCATTCACATCGGCAATGCGCGCACATTCACTGTCTTTGATGTCGCGGCGAAATGGCTGCGTTATCGCGGGCTGGAGGTGAACTACATTCAGAACATCACCGACATCGATGACCGCATCATCGCCCGTGCGAACGAACGAGGTGAAAATCCGCTGGAGTTTGCTCGCGAATATGAGCAATATTTCCACGACGACATGCGGGCGCTGGGCAACAACGCCGTCTCGCAGTACGCACGCGCCACCGACCATGTCCCGCAGGTCATCGCACAGGTAAAAACACTGCGCGATAAGGGCAATGTCTATCTTATTGAAGGCGACCTGCCTGCGCAGGCAGGCGGCTGGTACTTCGACCTGACAACCTTTCCTGATTACGGCAAACTGTCCGGCCGCACCGGCTTGCAGGCGAACGACGCCGTATCCCGCATCGACGACAGCGAGAAGAAGCGCAATACGGGAGATTTCTGCGTCTGGAAACTGTCAAAACCCGGTGAACCATCATGGGAAGATGCCGAGCTGGGCGCGGGCCGCCCCGGATGGCACATCGAAGACACTGCCATCACCGAACACTACTTCGGCCCCCAGTACGACCTGCACGGCGGCGGCATAGATCTCAAGTTCCCCCACCATGAAGCGGAAATCGCCCAACAGGAAGCCGCATCGGGCAAGGTTCCGTTCGTGAAGTATTGGATGCATACCGGCTTCCTTGAAAACAGCTCCGCGAAGATGTCCAAATCGCTGGGCAACTTTCTGACCGTTCATGAAGCACTTCAGCAATACGACGCGGCCGTGCTCCGGTTCTATTTCCTTTCTAATCACTACCGCGCTCCGTTGGATTATTCCGATCCAGCACTCGATGCCGCGCAGGCAGCGGTAAACCGAATCACCGAGTTGATGCTGAAGCGTTCCGATGTGGCTATTGACGAAGCGCCGGCAATCGCCGCGATGAGCGAAGCGATGGACGATGACTTCAATACCCCAAAGGCCTTTGCGGCTATGTTTGATCTAATCAGAGAGTCAAATGCGAAAGGTGCCGTTCCGCCGAAGTCATTCTTTACTTTCATCTCCGATACATTCGGCATTGTGCCCGCAGTACCGACGAGCGTGCCCGCAGATATCCAAAAACTTGTCGATGAGCGTCAGTTTGCCCGTGAGCAAAAGGACTGGACCGCCTCCGACAACCTCCGCGACCAACTCTCCGAACGGGGCTGGATCGTCGACGACACCCCCTACGGCCCTCTTGTGAAAAAGAAGTGATTGCGCTGAAGCGTGTCCTGTCGTGAGCCCGGGCGGGTGGGAGCGCGCACCGATTCGTCACTGTGCACACGCAATCCACCGTCAAGGTTTGCGTCTGACCGACTATTTTTGGATACTTGAATGGTCGCATACCGCCATGACCACCTCATTGCCAGACAAATTACCGCCACAAAATCTTGAAGCAGAAAAGTCCCTGCTTGGCTCTCTGCTGACGGACCGTGAAGCTATCAACCGCGTTATTGATATGGTCAACGGCGACCACTTCTACCAGCGCACCCATCAACTCATTTGGGCCGCATTGGCTGATTTGTGGGAGCGCCACGAGAACATCGACATTCTCTCCGTCAGCACGCGGTTGTCTGACCGCGGACAGCTGGATGCCGTCGGCGGCGTCAATTACCTCACCGCGCTTGCCAGCGAAGTGCCGACTGCGGCGCATGTGCAAACCTACGCTCGCATCGTCCAGCGTAAAAAAAGCTTGCGCGATCTACTCGATGTTTCCCACCGCCTGCAGTCGCTTGCCCACCGCGAAGACGAAGATGTGGACGCGATTTTGGGGGAAGCCGAGCAGCAGTTGTTTTCGGTTACGCAGAAGACGTTAAGCAATAAATTCGATACACTCTCCGGCGAATTGGATAAAGCCATGGAGCGCATCCAGACACAGGATGGCGGTCAGCTTCGCGGCGTTGCCTCAAAGCATGTTAAGTTGGATCAGACGATGGGCGGCTTCCAGAAATCAGATCTTATCATTCTCGCAGCACGCCCCTCGGTCGGTAAAACGGCGCTTGCTATCGATATAGCGCGGCGCGTGGCCGAACAACAGATACCGGTGGGCATCTTCAGTTTGGAAATGAGCGTCGATCAGGTCGTTGACCGTCTCATCGCCGCAAAATCCCGCGCATCGTTGTGGCGCCTGCGCACCGGTAAATTGAGCCACGAGGGTGAACATAACGACTTCCTGAAAATCACCGACGCTATCTCTGCATTGCGCGACATGCCCATTTTCATTGACGACACGCCCGGTCTCAATGTGATGCAGATGCGCGCCATGGCGCGGCGCTTGAAAGCGGAACATGGACTCGGCCTCCTGGTCGTCGACTATCTCCAGCTTATGAGCGCGCGCAAGAACTATGACTCCGCCGTCCAGCAGGTGACCGAGATTTCCCGCGGTCTCAAGTCACTTGCCAAGGAACTGGCAATTCCGGTCATCGCGCTCTCCCAGTTGTCCCGTGCCGTTGAAAACCGCGAAGGCAACCGCCCACGGCTGTCCGACCTACGCGATTCCGGCTCTATCGAGCAGGACGCCGATGTTGTGATGTTTATTCACCGCGAAGATAAAATCAATTTCCAGCGCGCACAGGAAGAGGGGCGGTCCAACCTTGCCCAGCTGATGATCGCCAAACACCGCAACGGTCCCACCGGTGAAATTAATTTCCACATCAATCCGGAGAACCTTGAATTCAGTGAGGTTGATACCTTTCACACCGATTCCGACTTCCTCTGATCCATGGACCCCGCATTTCAAGAAATTGCAAAGCTATTCCAGAAACTCCCCGGCGTGGGGCCGCGGGCGGCCGTGCGCATCGTGCTTTCGCTGTTGGACCGTCCGCAGGTTGAGCTGGATGAGCTGGGAGGTGCCATCTCTCAACTTAAAGATCGCGTCCGGCAGTGCCGTGAATGTTTCAATGTATCAGAAAACGATGTGTGCCCAGTGTGTCACGATCAACGACGCGACCCTAAAATGATCATGGTGGTTGAAAAAGTCACCGACCTGCAATCAGTGGAGCGCGCCGGCCTGTGGCGGGGCTTGTACCATGTGCTCGGCGGCGCTATCGCACCCGTCGATAATGTGGGGCCGGAGCAGTTGCGTATACCCGAACTTGCCGCCCGCGTTGATCGGTTCATGCAACAACTGGGAAGCATCGAGCTGGTGCTCGCCACCAACCCCACCTCCAGCGGCGAGATGACCGCTATGTATCTGCGCGACCTTTTCCGCGGCATGCCCGGCGTGCGTACTACGCGCCTTGCACGGGGTCTGGCTTCGGGCACCCATCTGGAATATGCGGATGAAATCACCCTCCGCCACGCCCTGGAATCCCGCAAATAGGCTTGTCATCGACGTCAAAACAAGAACCCCTCGCGGGGCTCAATTGAGATGAGAACTCTCGCGTTCGCCCGAGTCCGAGGCGCAGAGCGAGGACCGAAATGAGCCCTACTTGCAGTAGGGCGAAGTGAGGACCGTAGCGGTAACGATGGAATCGGGTGAACCTCTGGGCAGAAAACGGAGCCCCCATGATTGCGGGGGCTCCGTTTTCTGCGCGAGAGTTCTCTATTATTTTGTAGAGATTGCTTCAATCTTGACCTTCGTGAAGGGCTGACGGTGCCCTTTCTTCGTCTTTTGGCGGGTCTTGGCTTTGAAACGGAAGACGATTTTCTTTTTGCTCTTTCCCTCATCTACCACGGTCGCGGTGACTGTGGCACCGGCAACCAGCGGCTGGCCGACGACGGCCTTTTTCTCATCGGAAACCAAAAGGACCTGATCAAAGGTGATGTTTGCGCCATCGTGCTCAAGCTTTTCGATGGTGACCACATCGCCCTTGCGGACGATGTATTGCTTTCCTCCGGTTTTGATTACTGCAAATGAAGTCATATATACGGCTTGCCCGTCCGTAGCTTTAGCGAAGGAGGGCGAATTCCATAATGAAAATGCCCGTATATACTAGCAAAGGAGCGCTCTACTGTCAACTGGTAGCCTCGACGGGATTCGAACCCGTGTTCCATGGCTGAGAACCATGTGTCCTGACCGGGCTAGACGACAAGGCCATTCCTGCCTGCGCAGGCAGGTCCGACGGTCTATTATACCCCGTTGTGCGTTACTTCGCAAGCCATAACGCCGATTGGCGCACCAGCAATTGTGACGCTTTTTCGGGCTGGAGCAGGAGCTCTTCGACAATGCGTTCCATGCGCATCCCCTGTGAACCCTTTACCAACACCACATCGCCGGCTCGGATGACGTGCTGAACAACCTGCGCGGCTGCCAATGAATCGGGAGCCCAGTGGATAGCGGTAGCCGGCATCTGATTGCCGGCGGCATCGGCGATGAATCGTCCCCGCTCGCCGACACACACCAACACATCGGCAACGGTCGCCGCCATCGTTCCAATTGCTTGATGCGCTTGGATGCTGAATGAGCCCAACTCAAGCATATCGCCCAGGACCAAGACGTGGCGCGTGGCCGGAATATGCCGAACGGAGTCGATAGCCAGGTGCATGGCCGCGGGCGACGCATTATAGGTGTCATCTATCAAAACCGTGCCCCTGATGCCCTCCAGAACGCGTAAACGGCCCGCTGGCGGGCGTAAATCTGAGAGAGCCTGACTAGCGGTGGCAAGCCCGATTTTCATGATGCTACCAACCGCCACAGCGGCCGCGGCGGCGCGTGCCATACCGGAACCGAGCGTGCCATTGATGACCACTGGCATTGTATTGCGGTCTACCCGCACATCAAAACTGATGCCCAGGGGACGCGTGCCCTCCAGACGCGTTTGCACATTGGTCACCTGTACATCGGCGCCGTCGCCCATGCCGTAGGTGAGTGTGCGCGCCTTGGTCTTCTCCCGCATTTCCAGCACGGTCAGGTCGTCATATCCCAGCACTGCGTAATCGCTTGGGGTAAGATATTTCAGTATCTGGGCTTTCTCAGCGGCAAGCTCCGCTGGCGATGCAAAGAATTCCACATGAACCGGAATATCCCCCACTTGCGTGACCACGGCGATATGGGGCGGGAACATCTTGGCGAGCCGCTTGATGTCACCCGGATGGTCGGCGCCAAATTCCAACACCAACACCTGCGGGTACGATGTATCGCGAACCAGTACTCGCACCGCAGACACCAGCACCCGAAGCCAGAACAACAACGTGCCCCCGGTACGGTAGTATTGCGCGGCAAAATCGCCGATGATGGTAGCAGGAATACCGAGCTCGTTGTTGAGATTACCGCCCGTTGCGCGGACGCGATATTTGGTTGCCATAACCGCCGCAATCGCCTCTTTTGTGGTTGTCTTTCCGGCGTTGCCGGTGATTGCGACAATCGTCGGCTGGTACCGCCACAATATCAGCCGTGACCACACACCTAATTTCCATGCCAGTAGTTTTTGCATCATCGGGTGGGAGGAATATTCAGATAATTAAGCATGAACATCGCCATATCTTTGAACACCGAACTGAGGCTGTCGGCGGCGAAGGTAATCCCCTGCGGTTTCTCCATACGGATGAGAATAACAAATCTCGGGTCACTCGCGGGGGCGAAGCCGACAAAGCTGTGGTTGTATTGCCCCTCCAAATAACCGCCCTCCGGACTTGCGATTTGCGCGGTTCCCGTCTTGCCGGCGACATCGTAGCGCGGAATCCTCGCCTTGTCGAAGCCGTTATCCACGACCGACGTCAGCATCTCCCGCAGACTCGCGGCGGTTTTCGCGGTGAACGGCGTCCCGATCATCTCGGGCTTCGTCTCGACACGATTGCCACGCTGGTCGCTGACCGCAGATACGACATAGGGTCGCATTAATTTCCCGCCGTTGGCAATCGCGGAATACGCCGTAATCAATTGTAGTGGTGTGACGGTGATTCCCTGCCCGAACGCCGCGGTCATGAAGTTGATGCGACGGCCGCTGTAGAGGTTGGTAATGTTACCGCTGGATTCACCGGGCAGATCAATGCCGGTACGTTGCCCGAAACCCATATTCACCAGATAGTCGAGGAATTTTGAATTGCCGACCAACCGCTGAACCCACATCACACCCGTGTTGATACTCTTTTCGAGCACCTGTGTCATCGTCACGCGGCCGAAATGCTTTTCGTTGAAATTCTTAATGGTGTAACCGTCGACAATCACATCCTCAACATCATTGAACGGCGTTGTTGGTATTACCTTCCCCGTATCCAATCCCACCGCCATCGTGAACGGCTTAAATGAGGAGCCCGGTTCGAAGGGAAGCAGTGAAGCGTTGAGATAGTTCGTAACCGGGTAATTGCTGTAGCTGTTCGGGTCAAAGCTCGGACTATCGGCCATCGCGAGCAGACGACCGGTCTTCGGTTCTTGAACAATGAGTACACCGGATGCGGCGTTATATTTCTTTAACACACCATCGAGGACGCTTTGCGCGTACGACTGAATGTTCTTATCGATGGTGAGCGTCACATCCCGCGGCGTATCGTCGGTTGTATCCGTCGATGCACTGCGTCCAACCACGCCCGCCACCCACGCGCCGATGTGCAAGCCATCGGACAACGGCGAACCTGATTGCCCCGTGAGTTCCTGTTCGTAGGACGATTCAATACCGTACTGACCTTGCCGGCCATTCTGACCGTAACCAAGAAAACCGATTGCATCAGCGGCTAGCAAACCGGCCGGATAGGAACGGTCCGTTTCATAGCCGATACTCACGCCCACCATCGTCAACGCTTTCACCGCGGTAACCTGCTCGTTGGTGAGTTTGCGTAAGAGCGGACGGCTTCCCGTCATCGGGGCCGTGGTGGCCTTTCGCACGGTCTCCATCGGAAGACCGGTGATATCCGCGAGTCGCTGAGTGGTCGCATCCATGGAGTCCTTAGCTAATTTCGAGGGGGTCACCATCAGGACGGGGAACTTGTGATTGGTCGCGACAAGATGCGGTTGTCCGGAAACATCTGAGAGGTAGATGTTTCCCCGCATCAGCACATTGCTGATGCCTTCTGCTTGTGCTTGCGCCGTTTGTGCATACCAGCTATGGCGATACCAGCTAATCTCAAAAAGACGCCATGAAATGGCGCCCAGCAAGACGAGCACGATGCCTAATGACGCATACAACCGTGTCGCACCAATACGGTGTTTCATCCCCTACAGCATATCACACCCACTCCTAGCGGATTGCCACCGGGCGCTCCTGCACTAAATACACAACAGCGCCGGCGGGAACCATGCCCGCACCTTGTGCAAATGCCATCAATTGCTGACGGTCGTCCAATGCGGATTGCTGTGCGACCAACCCGTTGCGCTCATCGGCAAGTACTGAGAGTTGCCGCTGCGCATCACGGGAACGCCATTCGTGCACCGCAAGAGCATTGTTGAGCACCACATAGTACAGCAATATCGATAGTGCCGCTCCGGCGAGGAGGATATTGAGCAACGCAATATGGGACGTCGGGCGATGCGCCAGCGGTGACTGTTCGATCGGCATGGTGCGAGGGTGAATCATGCTACATTTTTTAACAATCTTTAGTTTTTGCACTGCGGGCACGCGGGTTGGTTTTCGCTTCTGTCCAGGTGGGCCGTATCGTTGCACGGGTCACCCAACGAATCGTTCCCGCCTTCGTGTGCTCTTTGAACAACTCGCGGACAATCCTGTCTTCTGCTCCTTGAAATGAAATGACCAGCAACCGTCTTCCCGGTTTCAGCACGCGGATTGCGGCGGCAACCCCCTTCTTCACATTTTCTAACTCATCGTTGACCATCACCCGCAATGCTTGAAATGTTTTTGTCGCACAGTGGAGTTTCCGATGCCGGTACCATACGGGCACTGCGGATTCGATCAGTGCAACTAATTCGGTGGTGGTACGGAGGGGGGCAGCTCGTCGGGACAGAGCGACCGCCGCGGCGATCTGCCCGGCGAACTGCTCCTCCCCGTACTCAATCAACATCCGTTCCAAGTCCTCGACCGGCCACTCGTTAAGAACGCGTCCTGCGGTCAGCGGGTTCGTCTCGGGATTGAACCGCATGTCCAGCGGTTCATCACGCATGAACGAGAACCCTCTGCCCGATGTCTCATAGTGCAATGACGACAACCCTAGGTCGAACAGGATGCCGTCAGGCGTAACGCCATGTTCAACGCAGATTCGTTCAAGATTCACGTAGCTGTCGTTGACGACGGTCACCGAGTCGCGCAACTCCGGATGCTTCGTGAAGAACGCTCCGGCAATGACCGGGTCCCACTCGATGCCCAGTACGCGGGCGCCACGGGCGACAATCGCCGCGGCATGGCCTCCGCCGTTGAGTGTGCAGTCTAGCACCACAGAGCCCGATTTCGGGTCCAGGTAACGGATAACTTCATCTAAAAGAACCGGTGTGTGCGCAGCAACTGTCATCAGATTGAACCCAGATCCCCCAACTTCTGAGCTATTGCGTCTCCGTTCTTCTCAAGTTTCGTTTTGTACTGGTTCCACGCGCTCTTGTCCCACAGCTCCAACCGCGTGTGGATTCCGGTAATCACTACCTCGCGCACCAGATTCGCATACTGCTTCAGGTAATCGGGTACAAGGATGCGGCCCAGTGAATCGAACTGCACTTCCGTTGCTCCCGACAACAGCAGTCGTGCAAACGAACGGCTGTCGGCCTGTGCCATCGGTAGATCAGCAATGCGCTGTGCCAGTACCGCCCACTGCGCTGATGGAAAGAGCCACAGACAACCGTCCAGACCGCGTGTGAGCACAGCGCCATCGCCAAGCTCCTTGCGGAATTTTGCGGGAATGGACAGGCGTTTCTTGGGGTCCAGATTGTGGGTGTGTTCGCCTATCAGCATTCCACTTTCCTCCACTCCATTACACTACATAGACATTATATACCACCATCAAACCACTGCAAAGTGGATAAATCGACATCAAAAAAACGCCGCTGATGGCCCTTTGTTGAGTGACGGAACGAGTGAAATGCTGTCCGGTTGTGGGTGATGGAGGATTCGAACCTCCGACCTTTGCAATGTGAATGCAACGCTCTAACCAGCTGAGCTAATCACCCAAATCCCTAATATTCTAGCACAAAATCCTCACTCCGACAATTGGCTGCGGCCCCACCCCAGCGCGCAGCGATTATCCTGAGCGAGCACTGCGGTGGGCTTGGGGGAGGCAGGAACGAACAGCCCCGCCAAAGGCGGGGCGTCGTGAGTGACACAGGAAGGGGCAAGCGAAGCGTAGCCCCGCTCATGACATCTACATCTCTAACTTATTGATAATCTTACGGTGCGGACCCTCTAACAGCACGCGCAGAAACCGGTCGAACATTTCGTAACGGTATTTGAATTCATCTCTCTCCATGATCCCGAAACGGATTTCGGTGCCCATCTCGGCTTCCAACGACTTCAGAAACTTTGTGAGCTTCCCACGGTCAATGTCATCCCCTGCGATAAACAGGTCTGCGGGCGTCTCGTAGGTGGTGTCATCGGGTTGACTCACGAAGATGCCGGCAACGACCGCCAGTTTTACCCGTCCCAGAGCATTGATGCGCTTAATGAGGCGGTCAGTCTCGACCGGAGACGGCTTGAGTATCAGGTCCCTCAGTTCGACGAAGAAATCGAATTCCTTGGTGAGGCCGTAGCGGTCCGGCCCCGCCTTTGTTTTATGTATCCTACGAACCAGCTTAATCTCCTGCAACAGCACTAGTTCGCGCCGCACAATGAACGAAGGCTCCTGCACGCGCACCGTGAGCTCGCTCATGGCCAACGGGAGCGGATGCTGGCGGTATAACAGCTTCAACAGCTTCACCCGCACCCGTGAACCGAACAGATTATCGAGAATTGATTTTGACATAGTGACCGCTTGTCGCGTACAATGAGATTACTTCTCGTGCGCCACCCTAGCGCACCTGTGCGAGCTTTGCAAGTGAGCTACTCATGGAAAAACTAACCCTTACACCACACGCAAACGAAATCATCGTTAATCACGGGACATCTGACGGCGCGATCGATATCTTCTCGTATGCCCCTGATGAAAGCTCTGCACGCCCGCTCGGTTCGCTGTATATAATCGGACACCGCAATTCTGATTCGAGCAACGTCGGCTACGTCGTTTCACTCATCTCGGCCCTTGCCCGACGCGAATATTATGCAAACCCCGGTCTTACTCCCCGCGAGGCTTTTTCACGCACGCTTCACAAAGCGAACGAGGTGGTCGATGAATTTTTCCGCAATGGTGAGGTCAAGCTGTCCGTCGGCATCATTGCCATCGCCGGTGGTACCATCATGGTCTCAAAGCTTGATAAATTCAAGATTCTGCTCGCGCGTGAAAATCAGGTCATCGATATTCTGAGCAATGTGCTGCTCTTCTCCAAGGAACACACGGAGCGCCGTCGCTTTTCCAGCATCATCCACGGTTCGGTTCAACCGGGCGACCGCATCCTCGCATTCGTACCAACGCGAGCCATCACGTCACGCGAACTGAACCTCAAGTCGTGGTTCCTCAAGATGCCGCAGGATGAGTTCGCCGCTCGTGTTGCGCAAATCGGTGCTGAACATGCGACATTTGCGGCGGCCATGCTGCACGTGGATATGACACAGACATCCGCACCGGCAGTCATGCCTTCGCCACAACCACCCGAGCTGTTGGAGCCCGAGCCGGTGCCTGCACCGATGCTTGCCGCCACACAACCGGCACCCGTACATCCCGCGATGACGTGGAAACCCCGTCAGTGGAGCGATGAATCAACGTCGCCCGCATCACTGCCCGTAAAGAACAGTCAACTTCAGCAACAGGAAGCCGATGCGGAAGTGCCGCGCATTATTTCATCTGAGTTCTCACTCGGCACGCGACGCACCATGTTCTCTCGTTGGTTTGGACATGTCCATTTCGTTCGACTCGACCGACGCGGAAAAGCGGTCACCCTTGCATTGGTCGCAATCCTCACCATCGGCGGGGTGTTTGCGGCAAAATCACTCTTCTTTGTCAGCCCGCAGGAACTGAAGGAAAAACAAGCGCTCTCCGACATCCGTCGTGATCTCGACCTCGCTCACTCCAAAGCTGCACAGAACAATCGTATCGAAGCGCGCCAGATTCTTGCACATGCGCTCGCAGCGCTTTTGGACCTGCGACTGACCAATGGGGACGCCAAAGACCTTCAGGCATCAATCACTGCTACGATGGATACCGTGGACAATGCTCAGCCGTCGACTCCGGTACTCATCGCTTCGCCACAGCCGGACGCACTATCCATTACCCTTGCGGCGTGGTCTTCGGCATCGCATACCATCTGGGTCGGCGGTGAGTCGAAAGAGGGCGGTGTCTGGGTTGCACCGGTGCGCGATGGTTCTCTCGGCACGAGCATTTCGTTCGGGTCCGCACACGTTGATCTCCTTCTTGGCTGGCGCGATTCGGTACTCGCCATCGATTTCGCTAACCGCTCGGTCACGCGCAAAGTGGGTGACGCGGTGAAATCGTACGCGGTACTCACGCAGGACACCATTGAGGATGCCGCTGAGTTCGCCGACAGTCTCTATGTGCTTACCGACAAAACAATCCTCAAGATCTCAGATCTTGATACCGACCGTCCGGTCACCAAGCAGTGGCTCGCCGATACCGCAGAGCTTGGCACGGATGCCGCCCGCATCTGGGTGAACGGAAGCGTGTGGACAATGAGCCGCGACGGATTGCTGGTCACGTATTACAAAGGTAAGAAAAAAGAACAGGTGTCTGCGCCACTGACCCCCGCAGGCTCATGGAGACTCATTGGTGCATCGGGTGACCTGCTTGCGGTCGCACACGGCGACACGCGACGCATCTACCTCATTACTCCTCAGGATGG
>Ga0210377_10002936_pt1 | contig 14716 bp, 15 predicted proteins | sample PLM4_65_b1redo_FD_155480 | JGI IMG/M metagenome (GOLD analysis project Ga0210377, IMG submission 155480) | Groundwater sediment microbial communities from an aquifer in East River, Colorado, USA - PLM4_65_b1 redo | ecosystem: Environmental > Terrestrial > Soil > Riparian zone | place: USA: East...
GCCTGAGCTCGCTCGGGGCTTTCATCATCCACTTCCAACTTAATGACTGTGGCGCCAGACTTTGGATTCGCAATCCCCGCACTGAAACGGATGCGCCTGGACAGTTCTTCGCGGCCGGCATCCGTGACACCTGACTGCGTTGGATACTGCTTTAACACAGCATCCAGCACGACCGGCGATTTCATCACCGTCTCCACCGATTTGCTTGACTCACCCGAACTGGCTTTGCTGGACCCACCCAAACTGAGATAGGCCTGACTGGTGTAGGTCTTTGGCCAGACAAAACCAATGCCGAGGGCCAGCAGCCCCGCCACAATGTCCGCGACCAGCGCTAGTAAGTCGAGCACGCTAATTTCGTTGTCCTCTGCATCCATTTTAGATGTCACTCCTTTTTTTGTAGCACGTAGTGTAACCGGCCCCCTTATTTTCACTGGCGGGCTTGGCGCAGACACTCTTTCACGCAAACACTTCAGCATTCGCCAAGGACTGGCCCGCCCGGTCCTTGGCTGAGAGTTGCGGTATGTATTCTATCGGCCACTGGATGCCGATGGCCGGGTCATTCCATGCAATGCAACGTTCATGCTCGGGCGCGTAGTAATCGGTGGTTTTGTAGAGAAAATCAGCCAACTCGCTGGTGACGACAAAGCCGTGCGCAAAGCCGGGGGGCACCCACAGTTGACGATGATTCTCTTCACTCAACTCCACACCTACCCATTGACCAAAGGTGGAGGAGGATCGGCGCAGATCTACTGTCACATCAAACACAGTTCCGCGCACCACCCGCACCAGCTTGCCCTGTGGCTGCTGGATTTGATAGTGCAGACCGCGCAGCACGCCCCGAGCCGAACGGCTGTGGTTGTCCTGCACAAACTGCACATCCATACCGGTGGCCTGATTGAAGGCGCGCTGGTTGAAACTCTCGAAGAAGAAGCCGCGCGCATCACCGAACACCTTGGGCTCGAGGATGAGGATTCCGGGCAGGCTGGTAGGAATGACTTTCATGAGGTTTACAGAATTGACGGGGCCGCCCTTGCCCTCACCCCTGCCCTCTCCCAGCGGGAAAGGGAATCGGGGAGTTCTTTTCCTGCAGCATACGCAGCAGGTACTTCCCGTAGCCATTCTTGGCCAAGGGCTGCGCCAGTTTTTCGAGTTGCTCACTGGTGATCCAGCCGCTGCGCCAGGCAATTTCTTCCGGGCAGGCAATCTTGAGCCCCTGCCGGTGTTCCAGCGTGGCGATGAACTGGCTGGCTTCCAGCAGGGACTCATGCGTGCCGGTATCCAGCCAGGCATAGCCGCGCTGCATGATTTGCACATTCAACTCCCCACGCTCCAGATAAGCCTGGTTGACGGCCGTGATTTCCAACTCGCCGCGGGCACTGGGCTTGACAGCCTTGGCAATGTCCACCACCTGTTGGTCATAAAAATACAGGCCGGTGACCGCGTAGTTGCTCTTCGGTTGGGCGGGTTTTTCCTCAATGCTGCTGGCCTTGCCCTTGGCATCAAAGGCCACTACGCCGTAGCGCTCGGGGTCCTGCACATGGTAGGCAAACACGGTGGCACCATGGGTGCGGGCATCGGCCTCGCCCAGCAAGCCCTGAAAGTCATGGCCATAAAAAATGTTGTCGCCCAGCACCAGCGCACTGGGATGGTTGCCGACAAATTTTTCGCCGATGATGAAGGCCTGCGCCAGCCCGTCGGGGCTGGGCTGAACGGCGTACTGCAGGTTCAGGCCCCACTGGCTGCCGTCGCCCAGCAGTTGCTGAAAGCGCGGCGTGTCCTGCGGCGTGCTGATGACCAGGATGTCGCGCATGCCGGCGAGCATCAGGGTGCTCAACGGATAGTAGATCATGGGCTTGTCGTACACCGGCAAGAGCTGCTTGCTCATGGCCAGCGTGGCCGGGTGCAGCCGCGTGCCGGAGCCGCCGGCGAGGATGATGCCTTTGCGTTGGGTCATGGTGTTTCTAGTCCTGCAAAATCTCTGCCAGCATGCGGGCCACGCCCTGCTGCCATGGAGGCAAGTGCAATCCGAAGGTGTTTTGCAGCAGCGTGGTGCCCAGCCGCGAATTGTGCGGCCGCCGCGCCGGGGTGGGAAAGCCGGCCGACGGGATGGGGTCGACGCAGTCAGGCGTGGCCTTGAGCGTCACGCCAGCCTCTTCCGCGGCTTGCAGCACAAAGCGGGCATAGTCGTACCAAGAGGTCTGACCACTGGTAGCCAGATGGTAGATCCCGGGTTGGGTCAACTCATTGTGCCCCACCAAGGGCAGCACATGACGAATGGCATGGGCCGTGATGTCGGCCAGCAGGTCTGCCCCCGTGGGCGCGCCGAACTGGTCGTCGATCACGCTCAATCGATCCCGTTCACGCGCCAGGCGCAACATGGTCTTTGCGAAGTTGCCGCCACGCGCCCCATAAACCCAGCTAGTGCGAAAAATCAGATGCCGGCAGCCGCTGGCCGCGATCAACTGCTCGCCCTCGAGTTTGGTCTGCCCATAGACGTTGAGCGGAGCGGGCTTGTCGGTCTCGGTCCAGGGCTTCTCGCCACTGCCGTCAAACACATAGTCGGTACTGTAATGGACCAGCCAGGCACGCTGGCGTGCCGCCCCCTGTGCCAGCACTTCGGGCGCTAGCGCGTTGATGGTGCGCGCGAGTTCCGGCTCGCTCTCGGCCTTGTCCACGGCGGTATAGGCCGCGGCATTCACAATGACCTGGGGTTGCACCGCCCTCACGGTTTGCGCCAGCCCCTGCAGATTGGCCAGGTCGCCGCACAAGCCGTGCGCCCCCTGACGGTCCAGCGCCACTACCTCGCCCAGCACGCTTAAAGCGCGCTGCAGCTCCCAGCCGACCTGTCCATTTTTGCCTAAGAGCAGGATTTTCATGTGTACTGCTTTTGCACCCAGTCCCGGTACGCGCCGCTTTGCACATGGGCGACCCATTCCGGGTTGTCCAGGTACCACTGCACGGTCTTGCGGATGCCGGTCTCAAAGGTCTCTGCCGGCTTCCAGCCCAGTTCTTTTTCGAGCTTGCGGGCGTCGATGGCGTAACGGCGGTCATGGCCGGGGCGGTCTTTGACGTAAGTGATCTGTTCCTTGTAAGGCTTGCCGTCGGCGCGCGGGCGCAGCTCGTCAAGCAGGCCGCACACGGTGTGCACGATCTCGAGATTGGGCTTTTCATTCCAGCCGCCCACGTTGTAGACCTCGCCCAGGCGGCCGACCTGCAGCACGCGGCGGATGGCACTGCAGTGGTCCTTGACGTAGAGCCAGTCGCGGATCTGCTGGCCATCACCATAGACCGGCAGTGGCTTAGCAGCAAGCGCGTTGACGATCATGAGCGGGATGAGCTTTTCCGGGAAGTGGTACGGCCCGTAGTTGTTGGAGCAATTGGTGGTGAGCACCGGCAGGCCGTAGGTGTGGTGGTAGGCGCGCACCAGGTGGTCGCTGGCGGCTTTGCTGGCCGAGTAGGGGCTGTTGGGTTCGTAGCGATGGGTTTCGGTGAAGGCTGGCTCATCCTTGGCCAGCGAGCCATAGACCTCGTCGGTGGAGACGTGCAGGAAGCGGAAGGCCGCTTTGGCGTCGTCTTCCAGCCCATTCCAGTAGGCCCGCACGGCTTCGAGCAGGCGGAAGGTTCCGACGATATTGGTCTGGATGAAGTCCTCGGGGCCGTGGATGGAGCGGTCGACATGCGACTCGGCGGCGAAGTTGATGACGGCTCGCGGCTGGTATTGGCTGAGCAGTTGCGGCACCAGGGCTGCATCGGCAATGTCGCCTTGCACAAACACATGGCGCGCATCGCCTTGCAGCGTGGCCAGGCTCTCCAGATTCCCGGCATAGGTGAGCTTGTCCAGATTGAGCACCGGCTCATCGCAAGCTGCCAGCCAGTCCAGCACAAAATTGGCGCCAATAAAGCCGGCGCCGCCCGTCACGAGAATCATGGGTTTCCCTGCCAAAAATGGGCCGCTCGCCGGCGGCTCCGGATGATGGGGCCGATTATCCCATTGACAGGCCATCCTGCGATTTGGAGGCCTGGCTCTGGCGCATCTGCAAAACAGAGCGTAAAGTAAGTCTTCCAACCTGTCGCAGAGGAACTTTTCATCATGACCAAGAAATCCGCACAAGGCACGCCCCCCTTTCCCGACAACGTGAAGGACTCGGCCCATCAGATCTGGCTGGCCGGTCTGGGGGCTTTTAACAAGGCCCAGGAGGAAGGCAGCAAAGTCTTTGACGCGCTGGTGCAGGAAGGCCTGGCCATCCAGCACAAGACCCAGAGCGCCGCTGAGGCCAAGTTGACTGAAGCCACCCACAAGATGAGTGCCATGGCCAGCGATCTCGGAAACCGGGCCACGGGCCAGTGGGGCAAGCTGGAGACGATTTTTGAGGACCGGGTGGCCAAAGCCCTGCACCAGTTGGGCGTACCCACGGCCAGCGCGTTAGAAGCGCTGGCAGCCCAGGTGGAGAAGCTCAGCCAGGCGGTGGAAAAACTGGGTACAAGGCCTGCCGCCCGTGCAGCCGCGAAGACGCGCAGCACCAAACCTGCTGCCAAACGAAAGTCCGCCCCCAAAACCCCCTCTCCCTCAGGGAAAGGGCGCAAGTGAGGGCAGGGGTGAGAGCACACGAGAAGTCAAACCGGTAGGCCCTGCATGGTGAAAAAAGCGCCGCGGCGCACGGCGGAACGCATCCTGGAAGTGACGCTGGAGCTGTTCAACCGCTTTGGCGAACCCAATGTCTCGACCACGCTGATCTCCGCCGAGCTGGGCATCAGCCCCGGCAACCTTTACTACCATTACCCGGCCAAGGACGAGTTGATCAACACCCTGTTCGACCGCTATGAACGGGCCCTGGGCGAATTGCTGCATGCCAGCGACGCCGTGCATGAGGTGGAAGACGCCTGGTTTTTCATGCACACGCTGTTCGAGTTGATCTGGCAGTACCGTTTTTTGTACCGCGACCTCAATGACCTGCTGAGCAAGAACCGCCGGCTGGAGACCCACATCCAGAAAGCCCTGCAGGACAAGACGCTGGCCTTGCAGGCCATGCTGGACAGCATGCGCCGCGCGGGCGCGCTGCAGATCGATGCCCGCGAGACCCAGACCGTGGCCACCAGCCTGGTGGTGGTGCTGACCTACTGGCTGAGCTTCGAATACGTGCGCGATCCGCGTCATGCCCTGGAGCCGGCCAATGCGCAGGCCGCCCTGCTGCGCGGCGCCCAGCATGCGCTCAGCCTGCTGGCCCCTTACCTGAAACCCGACCAGCGCTCGCACCTGCTGCAGCTGGTGGGCGCTTACACTACGCCGACGAAATAACCCATTGCCAGGAACCCCATGAGCGACCTCAAAACCCAATTCGAAGCCGCCGTTGCCAACTCCAAAAACCTGACGGAGCGCCCCGACAACGCCACCCTGCTCAAGCTCTACGCCCTGTACAAGCAGGCCAGTGCGGGTGACAACGCCGAGCCCAAGCCTGGTTTCTCCGACATGGTGGCCCGCGCCAAGTGGGACGCGTGGGACAAGCTCAAGGGCAAATCCGCCGATGAGGCGATGCAGCAGTACATCGACTTGATCGAGTCGCTGAGTTAAGCCGCCTTCACCCGGAAGATGCCCTCACCCCTGCCCTCTCCCAGAGGGAGAGGGAGGAAATCCAATCCACCTCTCGCCGGGAGAGCCCCTTCTTGCCTCCCTCACCCCTGCCCTCTCCCAGAGGGAGAGGGAGAACCCTCCTCTTGTCCCCTCTCCCTCTGGGAGAGGGTTAGGGTGAGGGCCTGCCTTTACCCCACCACCCCCCGCGCGCGCAGCGCGGAAATCTGTTCCTCCGTCAGGCCCACCTCGCGCATCACGCTGGCGGTATCCTGCCCCAGCGCAGGCGCATTGCGCCGCTGGCCGCCGGGCGTGAGCGACAGCTTCGGGATGATGCCGGGCACGGTGAGCCGGGTGCCATCGGCCATCTCCACGGTCTGCAACATGCCGCGCGCGGCGTAATGCGGATCGGCGGCGATGTCGGCCACGGTGTAGATTTTCCCGGAGGGCACCCAGGCCGCGTCCAGCGCCGCCAGCACGCCGTCCACCGGCAAGGTCCGGGCCCACTGCCCGATGGCGTCGTCGAGCTCCTGCACCCGCGCCACCCGCCCGGTGTTGTCGGCCAGCGCCGGATCGGCGCCCAAGTCGTCGCGGCCGATGCAGTGCATCAGGCGCTTGAAGATGCTGTCGCCGTTGCCGGCGATGATGGCGTAACCGCCGTCCTGGCACAGGTAGGCATTGGTCGGCGCAATACCGGGCAGGGCACTGCCCGCCGGGCCCCGCACCGCACCGAAAGCGCTGTACTCCGGCAGCAGGCTTTCCATGCAGTTGAACACGGCCTCGTACAAGGCGACATCAATCACCTGGCCGCGCCCCTTGGGGGCCTGCGCGCTGACCGAGGCATGCCGATGCTGCAGGGCCATCAGGACGCCGATCACGCCGTGCAGCGAAGCCAGCGTGTCGCCGATGCTCACCCCCACGCGCACCGGCACGCGCCCGGGCTCGCCCGTCAGATGGCGCAAACCGCCCATGGCCTCGGCCACCACGCCGAAGCCGGGGCGGTCGCGGTAGGGCCCGGTTTGCCCGTAGCCGCTGATGCGCAGCATGATGAGCCCGGGGTTCAGCGCCATAAGCGCCTCCGGCCCCAGGCCCCAGCCCTCCATCGCGCCGGGGCGAAAGTTCTCGATCAGCACGTCGGCCTCAGCGACCAGCTTGCGCACAATGTCCTGCGCTTCGGGCTGTTTGAGGTCCAGCGCCACCGAGCGCTTGTTGCGCGACTGCACCTGCCACCAGACCGAAGTGCCGTCTTTGAGCAGGCGCCACTTGCGCAGCGGATCGCCCGTGCCCGGCGCTTCAATCTTGATGACGTCCGCACCAAAGTCCGCCAGGGTCTTGGCCGCAAAAGGGCCGGCGATCAACTGCCCGAGTTCGATCACCTTGAGCCCGGCCAGCGGGCCGGCGGCGGGCGGTGATAAAGGGTTCATGTCCTGATGATTTTCCATGGCCGCCATGCTACCCTTACTGCCAACCATGCTCTACAAATTCAAGTCCAAAGCCGCCGGCGACCTGATCATGCTGCAAGCCAACGGGCGCCGGCTGTTGGAGATCATCGGCAAGTCCGACACGCAATCCAAAGGCATTCTCCTGCCCGAACAGATGCCGGCCGCCATTGCCGCGCTGGAAGCCGCAATTGTCCGGGAAGAAGCCGCCCTGAAAGCGGCTCGGGCCGAAGCGGCTGAACGGGGCGAGGACCCGCCCCGCTTCGAAGGCATATCGCTGCGCCAGCGGGCCGTGCCCTTCATCGACATGCTGCGCCGCTGCGAAAAAGCCGGCAAGGAAATCGTCTGGGGTGTGTAAAAGAAACACCCCCGAAGCGGCTTCGCCGCTACCCCTTCAAGGGGGCAACGCCAGTGGCCCGGCAAAGCCGGTTCCACGGCGTTCCACGCCTTGGGTCCTTCACGCTAGTCCACCTTCGCTCCGGAAGCCTTGACGACCCGGGCCCACTTGGTGATTTCGGAATCAATCATCCTGGCGAATTCCTGCGGCGTGTTGCCGCTGGGAATGGCGCCCTGGGCCAACAGCTTTTCCTTGATGGCAGGAGAGTTCAGCGCCTTGGCGGTTTCCTGCTGCAGGCGGTTGACCACATCCGCCGGCGTGCCGGCCGGTGCCAGCAGGCCGAACCAGCTGCTGGCCTCATAGCCCTTGAGATGGCCCGCTTCTTCAATCGTGGGAATGTCCGGCAAAACCGCCGAGCGCTGCGCGCTGGTCACCGCCAGCGCCTTGAGCTTGCCGCTCTTGATGTGCGGCAGGCTGGAGGGCAGGTTGTCGAACATCACATCCATATTGCCGGCCAGCATGTCCAGCAGGGCCGGGCTGGAGCCGCGGTAGGGGAAATGCAGCATGAAGGTGCCGCTCATGCTCTTGAACAGCTCGCCGGCCAGGTGGATCGAGGTGCCGTTGCCGCTGGAGGCCATGTTGAGCTTGCCCGGGTTGGCCTTGGCCACGCGGATGAAGTCGGCCACGTTGTTGATGCCCAGGGCCCGCGCCTTGTCGGCATTGACCACCATCACGTTGGGCACACCCGCCACCAGGGTGATGGGCGCGAAATCCTTGACCGGGTCGAAGGGCATCTTGGCATACAGCGCCTTGTTGATGCCATGCGTGCCCACGGTGCCCATGAGCAGGGTGTAGCCGTCGGCCGGTGACTTGGCCACCACGTCGGCGCCCAGGTTGCCCCCCGCGCCGCCACGGTTTTCCACAATGAACGGCTGGCCGAACACCCGGGAGAGTTCCGGCGCCACGGCGCGGGCCAGGATGTCGGTGGTGCCGCCCGGGGCGAACGGGACCACGATCTTGACCGGCTTGGCAGGCCAGGCACTTTGGGCCCAGCCCATATTCGCGATGGAAAAGAGCGCGGCTGATGCAATGGCAGCAAGGGCCAGGCGCCGATTTGGCGTGGAAATTTGGAACGAGGACATGCAGGTCTCCAGTGGGTGTTGACCTGCAGTGTAGGCAGCATGCGCCCTTCTGTATCTTGGGGTTGTCACCAGTTCGGCCATAAAAAAAGCCACCCGGAGGTGGCTTTCGCTGCGGGGATGATACGGATCAATCCGCGTAAACGCCTGCCGCCTTGATGACCGGGCCCCACTTGGCGATTTCAGCCGCCACGAACTTCTTGTGCTCGGCCGGCTCGACCCGCTTGTCGGTCACCACCACGGCGCCCAGTCCTTCCTGCTTCTTGATGAACTCAGGATCCTTCAGCGCTGCCTTGAGCGCGGTGTTGAGCTTGGCCACCACATCGGCCGGCGTGCCCTTGGGCGCATACAGGCCGTGCCAGATGCTGACGTCAAAGCCCTTCAGGCCGGACTCCTGCAGTGTCGGCAGGTCCTTGAGTGCCGGTGTGCTCAGCCGCTTGGCCGTAGTCACGGCAAAAGCCTTCACTTTCTTGCCCTCGATCTGCGGAGTAGTGTTGGTGGTCTGGTCGCACAGCAAATCAATCTGGCCGCCGATCAGGTCGGTGATCGCCGGCGCCGTGCCCTTGTAGGGCACCGTGGTCATGTCCACGCCCAGCGCGCTCTGGAACATCAGGCCGCACAGGTGCGAGGCCGCCCCCAGGCCGGCATTGCCGAGGTTGATCTTGCCTTTGTTGGCGTTGATCCAGACAGCCAACTCCTTGTAGCCGTTGGCCGGCAGGCTGGGCCGGCCGATCAGGGTCATGGGAACTTCATTGACCATGCCCAGGTACTCAAAGTCATTCTCGACCGAGTAGGGCAATTTGCGGTAGAGCGCCGGGCTGGTCGCCATGCCGATGTGGTGCAGGAACACCATATAGCCGTCAGGATTTGCCTTGGCCACCTTGTTGGCCCCAATGGTGCCGCCGGCACCGGCCACATTCTCGATCACGACGGTAGCGCCCCCCAGCGGTTTGCGCATGGCTTCGGCCAAGTCGCGGGCCACACGGTCGGTGGGGCCGCCGGCGGCAAAGGGCACCACGATGGTGATGGGTTTGGCCGTGGGGAAAGCGGATTGTGCATTGACCACCAGCACGGTTGCAGCAGCGGCCAGAATCAGCAAGCGTTTCATATCATGTCCTCCAGTGAATGCCAAAAGTTTACTTTGGTAACCCTCCTGGCGCGCAACGGGAACTACGTAGACAGGGATGCTCTGCAGAACAGCCCTAGGCTACTTGTAACTGCGGGCATCCTCGATGACCCGGCCGTCATTGGGCAGGCTGCCCGGCAGCACCAAGGCCACTTCGCCGCGCAGCTTGGTCACATCGCGAATCGCCTCGCCAATTTTGGCCGCCAATCCGTCCGGGCCGCCGCAGGCGGTTTCCACTTGCAGGGTCATGGCATCGTTGGCCATCTCACCCGTCACCACCAGCCGCGCCTTGACCACTTCGGGAAAGCGCCGCGCGATCTCCGCCACCTGGGCCGGATGCACAAACATGCCACGCACCTTGGTGGTCTGGTCGGCCCGGCCCATCCAGCCCTTGATGCGGGTGTTGGTCCGGCCGGTCGGGCAGCGCCCGCTCAGGATGGCCGAGAGGTCCCCTGTGCCGAACCGGATCAGCGGGTACGCCGGGTTGAGCGAGGTGACCACCAGCTCACCCACCTCTCCCTCGGGCACCGGCGTGCCGGTGCCGGGGCGCACGATTTCCACAATGACCTGCTCGTCCAGCACCAGCCCCTCGCGGGCCTGCGTCTCATAGGCAATCAGCCCCAGATCGGCCGTGGCGTAGCACTGGTAACCGTCGATGCCGCGCGCGGCAAACCAGTCGCGCAGGCTGGGCGGAAAAGCCTCGCCGCCGAACATGGCTTTTTTCACGCTGGGCAGGGCCACACCCATATCGGCCGCCTTGTCCACAATGATCTTGAGGAAGCTCGGCGTACCGATGTAGCCGGCCGGCATGAGTTCGGCCATGGCCTGAACTTGCTGCTCGGTCTGCCCGGTGCCGCCGGCAAACACGGTACAGCCCAGCGCGTGGGCGCCGGTCTCCATCATGGAGCCGGCCGGCACGAAGTGGTAGCTGAAGCAGTTGTGGATCAACTCACCAGGCCGGAAACCTGCCGCATGGATGGCGCGCGCCATGCGCCAGTAATCACGCGCTGTCCCCTCGGGCTCGTAGATCGGGCCGGGGCTGGAGAAGATGCGCGGCATCGCCGCGCCAAAGCCGATGGCACTGAAGCCGCCGAACACATTGCCACCATTGGCCCGCATCGCCTGCTGGCGTTCCAGCAGCTCGTGCTTGCGCGTGACCGGTAACCGGGCCAGCGCCTCCCGGCTATTCACGACCGATGGGTCAATGTCTTTCAGGATATCGGAAAAAGCCGCCGAAGCCTGCTTCGCATGCGCCACCTGAGCCGGCAAGGCCGCCATCAGTGCAGCCTCCCGCGCTGCCGGAGAGCGTGTTTCCATCGCATCAAAGAATTCACTCACGACAGTTTTCTCCTCGTCCAAACAGAAATGCCAGATCTCGCCGTGGCGATGCGCAGCAAGCCACCGTTCCAGAAACACCGTGGAACCGGCTTTGCCGGGCCACTGGTGTTGCCCCCTGCAAGGGGGAAAGCGGCCACACGAAGTGGGCAAGCCGGGGGGTGTTCATGCCAGCCAGCGCTTGCGGCGCTTGTAACTCTTCACGTCCTTGAAGCTCTTGCGCTCGCCGCCGCCCATGCCCAGGTAGAACTCCTTGACATCCTCGTTGCTGGCCAGTTCGCTGGCGCGCCCGTCCATCACAATGCGGCCGGACTCCATAATGTAGCCATAGTCGGCATATTTGAGCGCCATGTTGGTGTTCTGCTCGGCCAGCAGGAAGGTGACTTTTTCTCGTCTGTTGAGGTCTTTCACGATCTCGAATACTTCTTCCACGATCTGCGGCGCCAGCCCCATGGACGGCTCGTCGAGCAGCACCATGTTGGGGCTGGCCATGAGGGCGCGGCCGATGGCGCACATCTGCTGCTCACCGCCCGAGGTGTAGGCGGCCTGGCTGGTGCGACGGGTCTTCAGGCGCGGAAAATAGTTGTAGACCTTTTCCAGGCTGGCCGCCACTTCCGCCTTGCTCTTGCGGGTATAGGCGCCAGTGAGCAGGTTCTCCTCGATGGTCAGATGCGCAAAACAGTGCCGCCCCTCCATCACCTGCACCACGCCGCGCTGCACCAGATCGGAAGGCGACAGGTTTTCAATGCGCTCGCCGCGCAATTCGATCGACCCCTTGGTGACTTCACCCCGCTCGCCCCTGAGCAGGTTGGAGATAGCGCGCAGGGTGGTCGTCTTGCCAGCGCCGTTGCCCCCCAGGAGAGCCACAATGTCGCCTTCTGGCACCTGCAGCGATACGCCCTTGAGCACCAGGATCACATGGTTGTAGATGACCTCGATGCCGTTGACGTTCAGTACGATGTTTTTTGTGTCCATAGCTTTTTCCTGACCAATCGACAGACCTGCGTCAGCAGCCCTGTCGATTGGCGGCTCGTGAGAGCCGCTGCCTTCTTGTCCCCTCTCCCTCTGGGAGAGGGAGTCAATACCAATCAGGACTGGCAATCCGCAGGGGTACGCGGTGTGAGCTTCTTGTCAGCCGCATATTTGGCGGCCGTGGACTTCACCAGTGGCTTGAGAATCATCTCGTCGGCCTGCAACCAGTCCGAGGTGAAGTTCCATTTCTTGCCATCCCAGGTGTGGACGCGAGCCCAGTTGGAGCCCATATGGTCCACGCAGGCGAACCCGAGTGCATCGAGCTTTTTCTGGTCCAGCGCCAGGTTTTCGTAACCCCAGCGCGCCTGCTCGCCCGAGACCCACTTGCCTTTGCCAAAGCGCTCCTGCGCCCGGCGCACACCTTCCACCGCCAGCATCGCGCTCATGGCGCCGCGCATGTACAACACCTGGCCAACCTCTTCCTTCGGGCCCGTGCCCTGGCCCTTGCCGTGCACCAGGGCCAGAATGTCCTTGACCACCTTGGAGTTTGGTTCGGCCCCGTGCTGCATGGCGACCGCGTTATAGCCCTTGGCACCTTCGCCCACGTCTTTCACATCGGGTTCGGCACCCGACCACCACACGCCATACATCTTCTCGCGCGGGTAGCCGGTGGCTTGCGCTTCCTTGAGTGCGGTGGAGTTCATCACGCCCCAGCCCCACAGCAGCACATAATCGGGCCGGGCCTGGCGGACCTGCAGCCAGGTGGCTTTCTGCTCCACGCCGGGAGCGGTCACGGGCAACAGTTGAAGATCAAAGCCGAGCATCTTGCTGCGCTCCTGCAGCAGGGCGATGGGCTCCTTGCCGTACGGGCTGTCGTGGTACACCAGCGCGATCTTCTTGCCCTTGAGCTTGTCCAGACCGCCTTCCTTCTTGCCGATGTGCTGGACCAGCGCGTCGGCCGCCAGCCAGTAGGTGCCGGCCAGCGGGAAATTCCACTTGAACACGGTGCCGTCCTGGCTCTCGCTGCGGCCATAACCGGCCGTGATCAGCGGGATCTTGTCGCCGGGTGCCTTTTCGGTCAGGGCAAAGGTAATGCCGGTGGACAGCGGTTGGACCACCGTGGCGCCGCCATGCTTGCCCTTGAGCCGCTCGTAACACTCCACGCCGCGCGCGGTGTCATAGCCGGTCTCGCATTCTTCGTAAATGATTTTCACGCCGTTGATGCCGCCGCGCGCATTGACCAGCTTGAGGTAGTCCGAATAGCCGTTGGCCCATGGCACACCATTGGGCGCATAGGGGCCGGTGCGGTAAGGCAATCCGGGGAAAAACTGCGCCTTGGCCTGGGCCCAGGCACTCGTCGTCATGGATGACGCTCCCGCGGCCAGTACGGCAGCGGCTATCACCAGTTTCGAAAGCTTCATGGTTGTCTCCTTTGGATGAAAGTGTTGAAGCACGGGGAAAATACGGGAATTCAGTGCGGGAACGGCCACAGGCGCAGCTTCTGTTTGCCAATCGACCACAGCCGGGCCAGACCATGCGGCTCCACGATCAGGAACCACACGATCAGGGCGCCGAAAATCATCAGTTCCGCATGCGAAATACCGGCGGTGGAAATTTCCAGCCCGACCAGTTCGCCGAGCAGCGGCAGCAACTGGTTCAGCGCGATGGGCAGCACCACAATGAAAGCGGCACCGAAGAAGCTGCCCATGATGGAGCCCATGCCGCCAATGATCACCATGAACAGCAGCTTGAAGGACTGGTCCACGGAAAAGGCCGCCGGCTCCCAGGCGCCGAGATAGACAAAGCCCCACAGCGCCCCGGCCACGCCGACGATGAACGAACTGACCGCGAACGCGCTGAGCTTGGCGTACATGGGCCGGATGCCGATCACGGCGGCGGCCACATCCATGTCGCGAATGGCCATCCACTCGCGGCCGATGGCGCCACGCACCAGGTTCTTGGCCAACAGGGCGATGACCACCAGAATGCCCAGGCAAAACAGGTACTTGGAAACCGGGCTTTCAATTTCCAGGCCAAATACCTGGAGGTTGGAGACCGACACCGAACCCGAAGGCGAATCGTGGGTGAACCACTTGATGCGCAGGAACATCCAGTCGCTGAAGAACTGTGCCGCCAGCGTGGCAACCGCCAGGTACAGGCCCTTGACGCGCAGACTCGGCAAGCCGAAAAGAATGCCGAAGGCCGTGGCGCACAGCCCGCCCACGATCAGCGCCGGGATCAGCGGCATGCCCGGGATGCGGACAAAGGCGTTATAGGCCCCGTAGGCACCGACCGCCATGAAGGCGCCCGAACCCAGCGAAATCTGGCCGCAGTAACCGACCAGGACATTGACCCCCACCGCAGCCAGCGAAAAGATCAGGAAGGGAATCATGATCGCGCGGAACATGTAGTCGCTGGCCAGCAGCGGCACCCCGGCAAAGGCAAACACGATGAGTGCACCGATGAACCAGCGGTCCTGCGCAATGGGGAAGATCTGCTGATCCGCCTTGTAGGAGGTCTTGAACTGGCCGTTTTCTCTGTAGAACATTCGTTGCCTTCAATTACTCAAAAAAGCGCCGGGCCGCCCCAAGCTTTTTTGCTGGTTGACCCAGCGAAAAATATCGTGGGAGCGCAGCGACCGAAACTTTTCGATGAACAACTTTCATACGCGATCAATAATTTTTTCACCAAACAAGCCCTGCGGCCGGAACAGCAGGAACACCAGCGCCAGCACATAGGCGAACCAGATCTCGATGCCACCGCCCACATACGGCCCCAGAAACACCTCGGACAGCTTCTCGC
>Ga0210377_10002937_pt1 | contig 14715 bp, 16 predicted proteins | sample PLM4_65_b1redo_FD_155480 | JGI IMG/M metagenome (GOLD analysis project Ga0210377, IMG submission 155480) | Groundwater sediment microbial communities from an aquifer in East River, Colorado, USA - PLM4_65_b1 redo | ecosystem: Environmental > Terrestrial > Soil > Riparian zone | place: USA: East...
CGCGAGCTCGGTACGCGCCCCTTCGTCGCTGGCGAGCGGATCTCCATCGCCGACATCTCGACCTTGTGCGCGATCGACTTCGCCACGATGGTGCAGATCGTCCCCGATCCGTCGCTCTCGAGTGTCGCCCGCTGGCACGCCTCGATGTCGGCGCGGCCGAGCGCGCGCGCCTGAGATGGAGGCCGGCCTCGACGCACTCGCGCCGCTCCTGGCCGCGCTTCGGCTCGCGGCGGAGAAACACCGCGATCAGCGCCGCAAGGGCGCCGACGCGTCGCCGTACATCAATCACCCGATCGAGGTCGCGGACCTGCTCGCGCGGATCGGCGGCGTGCGCGACGTCGAGCTGCTCGCGGCCGCGATCCTGCACGACACGATCGAGGACACGGAGACGAGCCCCGAAGAGCTCGAACGTGCGTTCGGCCCGCGCGTCCGCGGCCTGGTCGCGGAGGTGACCGACGACAAGAGTCTGCCGAAGGCGGAGCGGAAGCAGGTCCAGCGCGATCACGCGCCGCATCTCTCGCAGGACGCGAAGCAGATCAAGCTCGCCGACAAGATCTCGAACGTGCGCGAGATTGGAGCGTCGCCGCCCGACGGATGGCCGCTCGAGCGGCGCCGCGAGTACATCGCGTGGGCGCGCTCGGTGGTGGCGGGTTGCCGCGGCGCGAACCTCGAGCTCGAGCGCTACTTCGATCGAGTCGCAGCCGAGGCAGAGGCGGCGCTCACGCGCTGATGGAGCCCACCGGCTTCGCGCTTGGTGCCCGCCACGTCTTCGAGTACGCGGTTTCGCGCGGCGTGGACGAGGCGGAGCTGCTGCGCCGCGCCGACCTGCGCGGTCTCTCGCTTCGCGATCCCGACGCTCGGATTCCGATTCGCTGCTACTACAACGTGATCGAGGCCGCGACCGAGCTCACGCGTGATCCGCACTTCGGCCTCTCGTACATCGACGGCGTGACACCGGACGCGATCGGCGCGGTCGGGTTTCTCGCGATGACGAGCGCGACGCTCGGCGAGTCCATCGGGCGCATTCTGCGCTACTACCGCGTGCTGAACGAGGGCGAGCGCCTCACGCTCGAGCAGGTGGGTGAGCGCGCGATCGTGCGCTTCGAGCCGTGGGGACCCGGTCGGCCCGCGCACGCGCAGGCCTGCGAGATGTACGCCTTCGACTTCCTGGTGATGGCGGGGCGCATGACCGGAGAGCCGATCCCCATCCTCGCCTTCGACGTTCGTCACGCCCGGCGCGGCAACGACGACGTCTACCTGCGCGTGTTCGGACGCGTGCCGCGCTTCGGCGCGGCCGAGAACCGCTGGAGCTTTCCCGCCGCTGTGCTCGGCCGGCCGATGACGAGCGCGGATGCCGCGCTCTCGCGCTTCTTCGAGGGCTACGTCGAGAAGCTCGACCTGCGCATCGCGACGCGGTCGATCGCGGACTCCGTGCGGATCGCGATCGCGGAACGCCTGTGCGACGGCGAGCTCACTCTGTCTTCACTCGCTCGTGGCCAGAAGCAGAGCGCACGCACGCTGCAGCGGCGCCTGGCCGACGAGGGCACCTCCGTTTCCACGCTGGTCGAGTCGGTGCGCCGCGAGCGCGCGTTCGCGTATCTCGCGGCGAACCTGCCGATCGGCGAGGTCAGCTACCTGCTGGGCTTTTCCGAGCCGCGCGCGTTCCACCGCGCGTTCCGGCGCTGGACGGGAGAGACGCCCCAGGCGTGGCGCGCTTCGCGAATATCTCCTTCGGCAGCGACCGCTTCGCGAAGCTAGCCATGGCTCCCTCCGCGAACCACGGCGAAAGCCGGGCAACGCGCAGAAAGATCCGGTTCGGCAGGCCCGACACCACTTCGCGTCGGGGTCGACGCGCGGCGCGCAGGATCGTGCGCGCGATCTGCGCGGGCGTCTCGAGCGTCGGCCCTTCGAGCGCGACCGTCGGCCCCGCCCCGCCCGATGAATGTCCGGGGATGACCGTCACCACGCGCACGCCCCGATGCGCGACCTCTCCGCGCAGTGCCTGCGTAAAGGCGTGCAGCGCGGCCTTCGACGCGCCGTAGGTCGCCATCGACGGGTAGGGCACGCGCCCCGCGACCGACCCGATGTTCAGGATCGTGCCGTCGCCGCGCTCGAACATCTGCGGAAGCACCGCGCGAACCATGCGGACGACGCCGAAGTAGTTCACGTCCATCTGGTGGCGCAGCGTCTCGAAGCGGGCATCCGCAACGAACGCCTGCGCGCTCACGCCGGCGTTGTTCACCAGCACGTCGATGCGGCCGAAACACCGGATGGCGGCCTCCACCGCGTTCGCGGCCGACGCGTCGGAGGTCACGTCGAGCAGCGTCGCGAACGCGCTTCCCCCGCGCGTTTCGATGGCGCGAGTCTCTCGGACCAAATCGCTCTCCGTGCGCGCGCCGAGCACCACGCTCGCACCGGCCTCCGCGAACGCCTTTGCGGTCTCGAGTCCGATCCCGCGCGACGCCCCCGTCACGAACACCACCTTCCCGTCGATCTCCATGGCTCCTCCTTCGCGCCGGAGGATGCCGGAGGCGACGCGCGGGCAGAGCGACCCTCCGCGCCAGAAACGCGGACCGTCCGCGCCGATCCGCGATAGGATCCGGGCTGCAAGGTGGGGGGCGAGATCGATGAGCATTCAGAGCGACCGCTGGATCCGGAGGATGGCGCGCGAGCACGGCATGATCGAGCCGTTCGAGGAGCGCAGCGAAGCGCGCGGTGCGATCAGCCACGGGTTGTCGAGCTACGGCTACGACGTGCGCGTCGGCCGACACTTCAAGGTGTTCACGAACGTGTACGGGTCGATCGTCGATCCGAAGCTCTTCGACGCGAAGGCGTTCGTCGACGTGGAGTCCGACGTCTGCGTCGTACCGCCGAACTCGTTCGCGCTCGCGCAGACGATCGAGCACTTCCGCATTCCCGACGACGTGCTCGCGATCTGCGTCGGAAAAAGCACGTATGCCCGCTGCGGACTCGTCGTGAACACCACGCCTTTCGAGCCTGGCTGGGAGGGCACCGTGACGCTCGAGATCTCGAACACGACGCCGCTGCCGGCGCGGATCTACGCGCTGGAGGGAATCGCGCAGGTGCTGTTCTTCCGCGGCAGCGAGCGCTGCGAGACCTCGTATGCGGACCGCGCCGGCAAGTACCAACGACAGACGGGAATCACACTCCCGCGTGTTCGCGGCGCATGAAGTACGATGGCGGCTGAAGTCACGGAGGGAACGAAGATGGCCTCACCCCAAGCCGACCTGTTCGTCTCGAGCCGCGAGCTCAAGTGGGCCCCGTTCAGCGAGGGCATCTGGCTGAAGGTGCTGCGGCTCAGCCCCGAGACCGGCACCTGGACGATCCTGCTCAAGTGCGCGGCCGGGGCGGCGTTCGCGCGCCATCGCCACCTCGCCGCGGGCGAGTACTTCATGCTCTCCGGCCGCATGGAGCTGCGCGGGGGAGCGCAGGCCGGGGGCGTGACCGCGATCGCCGGTGACTACGGCTGGGAGCCGGTGAGCGTGATCCACGACTCGACCTGTTTCCCGGAGCCGACCGAGTTCATCTTCACCAATCACGGGGCGGTGCAGTTCCTGGACGAGCACGACAAGACGGTGTTCGTACTCGACTGGGAAGCGATCCAGGCCATGGCGGCCGCGGCCTAGGATCGCGAGCGCGTCGTGGGCAGTGCCAGCGCGTTAGTCTGACGCCGGGATGGTTCTCTTCAGCGACGAGCGCACGATCCTCCGCTCCCCGAGTCTGGAGGACGCGCCCGCGCTATTCGCGGCCATCGACGGCAGCCGCGCGTACCTGCGGCGCTGGCTCCCGTGGGTCGACGGCAGCACGTCCCCCGAACACACGCGCGAGTTCCTGCTCGGCGCGATCGCGGGCGCCGCCGAAGGGAAGTCGCTGGTGCTCGTGATCGAGCACGAGGGTCGGATCTGCGGCACGGCGGGCTTCAATTGGATCGACACCACGAACGGCTCGTGCGAGATCGGCTACTGGCTGCGCGAGGATCTGCAGAGGCGCGGAATCATGACGGGCTGCTGCCGTGCGCTCGTCAAGCACGCGTTCGACGGTCTGGGCTTGAACTCCGTGCGCATCGCGGCGGCGGTGGGGAACGAGCGCAGTCGGCGCGTGCCCGAGCGGCTCGGGTTCCATCTCGACGGCGTGATCCGCGCGGCCGAGCACCTGCCGGGCGGACACGTCGACCAGGCCGTCTACACGTTCCTGCGTCGCGACCGCGACGCATGAGCCGGCTCGCCGCCGGGCGCCTGCGCGGAGTCGAAGTACTCGTCGAGGCGCGTGATCCGACCGCTGGAAACCTGGCAGACGACCACGGCGGGAAGCACGAGCTCGCGGCCGCTCGCCTTTTCCGTGCCGCGCACGACGTGCCGCTCGACGAAGCCACCGGGAAGCGGCTCGAGGCGGACGTCTTCGTAGCGAAGGCCCGCGACGTTCTCGATCGCCCAGGCGAGCATGGCGAGATTCTGCTCGCGGGTCTTCTCGAGACGATCGGTGTTGTGCCAGATGACGGCGTCGGGCGCGTAGATCTCGCCGACCGCAGCGATGTCCCCGCGCTCGATCGCCGCGAAGAATCGCCTGGCTACGTCGAGCGGATCGACCCCGGCCTCCGCGCGGCGCGCGGCGAAGTCGAGCGCGCCCGCGCCGTCGGACGGTGTGCACAGCACGTCGATCGCGTGCTGCGTGTCGAGATGCTCCTCGAGCCGAAGGAACTTCCCGCCGCGGATCTGGATCCAGTACGTGTAGCGGTTGTTGTAGAGCTTCCCCGAGACGTGCCGGCCACGCGACTCCATGTCGAGCGCCACCCAGTCACCGTCCGCGGCCAGCTTGTGCGGGCGGAACTCGAGCCCTTCGGGGAAGACGAGGAAGACGTCCTTCGCGTTGGCCGCCATGTACTCGCGGCCGAAGCTGCCCGCGAGCGGCCAGTCACCGATCACGGTGTAGACGAGGTCCGCGTGGTACTTCGCGACGATGCGCTCGACGTCGGATTTCGAGAGTGCATCGACCCAGTCGAGCACCAGCGCTTTGTTCTCGGCTTCGGACATGCCGCCAGAGCCTAGCAGCGGGTGGCGGCGCCTTAGCTCCGCGCGCGCAGCAGCGCGACCGCGGCCAACCCGAGGCCGAGCATGGCGAGCGTGGCGGGCTCGGGCGCTGGCGCCTCGAGCACGGAGGCGAAGCTCACGATCGCGGGCGTTCCGTTCGCGCCGTCGCTGAAGAAGACCGTGATGATTCCCGTCTCGGGGTCGTAGTCCGCACCCTCGGCATCGCGCCACGGCTGCCCGAACTGGGTCTCGAAGCTCGCAACCGTGCCGGTGCCCGGACCGTCGAGCGACTCCAGGATCTGGCCCGTCAGATCGAGCACGAACGCGCCCGACTGGGCCCCGGAGCTATCGTCCGTCATCAGGATCGTCGACCCCGCGAGGTCGATGTTCCCGGTGCCGTCGAAGGCGATGTTGATCACGTCGAGGCCCGAGACGTCGTCGAAGTTGTCCGCGAGCGGAACGGAGAAGAGCTTCGTGAAGCTCGTGATTCCTGCGCCCGACACGAGCGCGAGATAGACCTCGCCGGGAGACTCGACTTCTTGCCCCGGCGGGACAGGTTGGTTCGGAAGGGTTCTGCCCTCCTCTGCGATCAGCAAGAAGACCTGGCCGTCGGATGGCCGAGCGAAGGCCGAGATCGCCTCGAACTCGTCGAACGGCTGGCTGTTATCGGGATGCAATGGCAGCGCAAAGGCGATCGTGCCGAGCGAGGCTGCGGGCGTAGTGCCGTTGCCCGGGTTCGGCGGGATCACGAACTCGCGCACCTGATTCACATCGTGCTGCCCGATGATCAGGTTCCCGTTCGGCAGGACGTCGATCGAGCGGAGCTCCGTGCTGAGGGCGCCGAAGCTGACGCTGAAGTCGTACAGGAAGGCGCCCGTAGTCACGTCGAGCACCGTGACGAGACCCTCCGTGTCGTGCGGGATGTAGATGCCGGCGTTCGTGCCCGTCCGGATGACCGCGATTCCCTCGGCGTCTCCAGGCGCGCCGGCTAGCGGAAAGTTCTGCTCGATCGTGAGCACGAGCGCTTCCGCGCTGCCCGGTAGACCTGCCCAGATAGAAACCACCGCAACCGCAGCCCAACGCAGCAACCGCACCTCGGATCTCCTCGCCTGACACTCTCCCCGGGGAGTCGGTATTTCAAACCGCCGGGGGGCGTCGTGTCAACGCAATTTTGCGTTACATACGAGCCCGCTTGCGGCCACGCGCATGCGCCCGCTCAACACCTTGAGCTCATTGCGGAACTAGCGCGGCTAGCGGGTCCCTTCGTCGACGAAGACGAGCTCCTTCGCCGCGAAGAGCGTCGAGCGCGTGAAGTCGATGAAACGCTTCTCGTCCTCGAGGAACAGGTTGAAGCCCCGCGCGCCTTCGCTCGCGGGATCGCCGAAGATCCTCACCAGGTCGTAGCGGTCGAACCAGGCTTCGGTGAGGCCGGCGTACGCGGGGGGCCCGAGGCGCGACTGGCGGAGCTGGTCGTTCAGCTCGTCGTCCAATGTGTGGGTCTGGATGTAGCGCGCAAAGCGCGTGGCCTGGCTGTTCCTACGGATCAGGTAGCCGTGATCCATGTTCCAGGTCTTGTGACACTCGGCCTGGGTCATCCCGGATTTCGGCTGCAGCAGGTAGCAGAACTTGATCCACGAGCTCTGCGGCCAGGCGACGATCGAGTTCTCGCCCATGGGATTGATCTGCGGGACTTCTTGGCCGAGCCAGAGCGGCGAACGCGTCAGATCGATGAAACACCGCTCGTCTTCGAGCAGCATTGCCCCGGCGGGGCGGCCCTGGTCGCTCGTCATGGCCGCGATCAGATCCTCGCGCGAATCCCACCAGAGACTCGCAATGCCGTCGAAGGGCTCGTGCATGCCCGTGCGCTGGCTGCGCAAGCCGTCGTAGAGCGGATCGTCGACGGTGTGCGACTGCAGGTAGCGCCGGACGTGCAGCTTCCGCGCCACGCTGGCCACCAGCGGGCCGTGCTTCTCGCGCCAGTACTTCTGGAAGTCCGCGCGCGACAGGCTCGGCAGCCGGCGCAGCGGGAAGTTCAGCCGGATCATCGGGAGGCCCTCCGCGGCCGAGCATACCGGAGCACAAAGCCCCGAGGGCGGCGGACGAAAATCGGCAGACGCAAGGCCCGCGGCGGGGCTACAATCCGTCAATGCGCGGTGTAGCCCTCTGGCGGAGCACCTCGGCAGCGCTCGCTCTCGCGCTGATCCTCTCGGCCGCGAGCCGCGCCGGAGCGCAGTCGATCTCCTCGATCAGTGCGTTCACCTCGCCCGGGGGTGTGGTGATTGCCGAGGGCGTTTGGCAGTCCGACAACACGCCCTACTTCACATGGGTGCTGGCGGGCGGAGCGCCACCGATCGCCGGCTACAGCTGGGCGGTCGATGCTTCGCCCGACTGCAACCTCGACACCGTCGCGGCGAACACTCAGTTGGCGGCGCAGAGCGACGGGGTACGCTCGTTCCAAGTGCGCGCGATCGACACGGAGAGCGGCTGCGGTCCGATCGCGAGCTTCGAAGTCCTCATCGATGCGGGCGCCGAGAAGATCACGGGGATTCTCGCGTTCACGCAATCGGGAGGAGGTGCGATTCAGGAGGGCGTCTTCCAGATGGACGCGGATCCGTTCATGACCTGGACCGTCGCAGGCAGCGCTGCACCGCTGGCAGGCTTCAGCTGGCAGATCGGGCCAGCTTCCGATTGTATCCCCGACACAGCGACTCCGAGCGTCCAGCTCGCGCTGCTCGGAGACGGCGCTCACACGTTCAGCGTGCGGGCGATCGATCTCGCTGGCAATTGCGGTGACGCAGCGACCTTCCTCGTTCTCGTGGATGCGACATCAGATGCGGTCACGTCGATGGCGGCGTTCACCGAGTCAGGTGGGGCCAGCATCTCGGCCGGGGTCTTTCAACCGGACAGCGATCCGTTCATGCAGTGGACCGTCGCCGCTGGGACCTCGGTTTTCTTGGGCTCGAGCTGGCTGCTCGACGGCGCTCCCGACTGCCTCGTCGACATCGGCGGGACCAGTTTGCAGCTTCCCGCGCAGGGCGACGGACTCCATCCGTTCCGAGTGCGCGCGATCGACATGGCCGGCAACTGCGGTCCGGTTTCGACCTTCCAAGTGGCGATCGACACGACGGGAGACGCGATCGGATCGATCTCCGCGTACACCGCTGTCGGCGGCGAGGCGATCCCGCCCGGTGTAGCTCAGCCTGACGCCGATCCCTACATGGAGTGGACCGTCTCCGGCGGCCTCGCGCCGCTCCTGGGCTCGAGCTGGATGCTCGACGGCGCCCCCGACTGCCTCTTCGACACGAGCGGGACTAGCGTGCAGCTCCCCGCGCAGGGTGACGGGCCCCACGAGTTCCAGGTGCGCGCGATCGACGCTGCCGGCAACTGCGGCCCCGTCGCGACCTTCGAGCTCGCGGTCCAGACCGGGACACCGCCAGTCTCCGCGCTCGGCAGCTTCGCGCGAATCACGCTAGTCGGTGCCTTGCTCCTCGCATTGTCGCTCGCGTCCAAAGACCGGACCGAGCAGCGCCGGAGGGACGAGACCGGATGAACGGGCTCGATTCTGCCCCAGGAGCAATCGGAGCTCTGTAGGCTCCCTCGTCACGAGAGCAGGGAGTCTCTCGAGCGGACGATCTGTCCTGTAAGGCGGCCAGACCCAAGGTGCGGCGCCCGGCCCCACGCTGTGGCGCGCGAGCGCTCTCCTGGGCCCGAGCCTCGCGATCCCCCGCGCTGATTCCAGGGCACGGTGCGTGCAAAGCATTCGGTCGGTACGTCGAGCAGAGAGGGAGATCCATGCGCGAGACGAACGCACTCACCAAGACTGCCCCGCAGCAGACCGAGCACTTCGACGTTCTGATCGTCGGGGCGGGAATTTCCGGGGTCGGCGCGGCCTATCACCTCACCACGCAGTGCCCGGGAACGAGCTTCGTCGTTCTCGAGGCGCTCGAGAGCTTCGGCGGCACCTGGCTGATGCACCGCTATCCGGGCATCCGCTCCGACAGCGATCTGTACACCTTCGGCTACCGCTTCAAGCCGTGGACGGGCCCGCCGATCGCGACGGCCGACGAGATCCGCCACTACATGGGCGAAGTGATCGACGAGAACGACCTCGGGCGACACATCCGCTACGGGCACAAGATCGCCTCCGCGCGCTGGTCGAGCGACGACAAGCTCTGGACGCTCGAGGGCACACGGACCGACACAGGAGCCGCGGTCCGCTTCACCGCGAGCTTCCTCTGGATGTGCCAGGGCTACTACCGGCACGCGCAGGGCTACACACCCGAGTGGAAGGGGATGGAGACCTACGAGGGCCGGATCGTCCACCCGCAGACGTGGCCGGAGGACCTGGACTACCGGGGGAAGAACGTCGTGGTGATCGGCTCGGGCGCGACCGCGGCGACGCTGGTGCCGGCGATCGCGGGCGACTGCGCCCACGTCACGGTCCTGCAGCGCTCGCCCACGTACTTCATTCCGGCACCCAACGTGAACGAAGTCGCCGACATGCTGAGAGCGCTGAAGATCGACGAGACGTGGATCCACGAGATCGTGCGCAGGAAGATCCTGTTCGATCAGGCTGAGTTCACGCGCCGCGCGCGCGAAGAGTCGGACACGGTGAAGGAGGAGCTGCTCGCCGGGGTCCGCGCGTACCTCGGTCCGGACTACGACGTGAAGACGCACTTCACGCCTACCTATCGGCCCTGGCGTCAGCGCATTGCGTTCCTGCCAGAAGGCGACCTCTTCAAGGGGATCAGCGCGGGGCTTGCGAGCGTCGTCACCGACGAGATCGACCGCTTCATCGAGAAGGGCATCCTGCTGAAGTCCGGCAAGGTCCTCGAGGCGGACATCATCGTCACGGCGACGGGCTTCAACATCAGTGTGCTCGGCGACATCGCGTTCGCCGTCGACGGCAAGCCGCTCGACTTCTCCAAGACCGTCACCTACCGCGGCATGATGTTCACCGGTGTTCCGAACCTGCTGTGGGTCTTCGGATACTTCCGAGCCAGCTGGACGCTGCGCGTGGACCTGCTCGGCGACTTCGTGTGCCGGCTTCTCAATCGCATGAAGAAGGCCGGCACGAAGCAAGTCACGGTGGCACTGCGGCCAGAGGACAAGAGCATGCCGCTCCTGCCCTGGATCGATCCGGAGAACTTCAATCCGGGCTACTTGATGCGCGCCATGCACCTGTTGCCCAAGCGTGGCGACAAGCCCGAGTGGCAGCACACGCAGGACTACTGGGCCGAGAAGGATGCGCTGCCTGCGATCGATCTCGAGGCCAAGGAGTTCGTCTACGAGTGAGCGGGGACGGGAGTTACGGGCTCCAGGCTCAGGGCTTCCGAAACTTCAGCACGAAGCGGTCGGCGGTGCCGCGCTTCTTGCCTGCCGCCAGTGGTGACGCGTTCCAGTCGCGCGGGTCGTCGGGGTTGCGCATGAACTCCGCTTCGGCATCGAGCTTGAAGCCGGCCTTCTCGATCTCGCTTACGAGCACGGTCTCTTCGATCCGGTGCAGGCCCTTCGCATCCTTCGTGCCGGTACCGGGGCGAGCGCTGTGGTCGATCACGCCGTAGATGCCGCCGCTCTTGAGAGCCGCGAAGACCGATGCATTCATGCGCACGCGATCGGTCTCGAGCCAGACGGTGTCGTGGTAAAAGAGCACGATCAGGACGGCGTCGAGATCCTTGGCACCGGGCGGCAGCGGGTCGTCGAATTCGCGATCGACACGCAGGACCGGCGCGTTCACCGGCTTCGCGAGCCGCTCGCTCCACGGCTTCTCTGCGAAGCGCTCGAGAATGAACTTCGGGTTCTGGCCGTACACGCGGCCGGTCGGACCGACCATGCGCGCCAACAGCTCCGTGGTGTAGCCCCCGCCGGCGCCGAGCTCGCCAACACGCATGCCGGGGCGGATGTCGAAGAACGCGAGCGTCTCGGCCGGGAAGCGACCCGCGTCGAGCGCGCGGTCCGCATCGCTGCGATCGGGCGCCGCCACCACAGCCGCGGGCCCGGTCGGCGCTTCCGCGATCGCAGCGTTCGCAGCTGCGCAAAGGACGACGGCGAGATAGAGCGAGGATGTGCGAGCGATTCGTTTCATGCCTGCGAGTCTACCGATGTGACGGTGGAACGGCGGCGAAGATGCGCACGCCAACCGCGACCTCTCCGACGCGGACCAGTCGCTGATCCTCAGCGGCAACGCGCCGTTCTTCGCTTGCTCGAGAGCCTCGATACGGCGACCGCAGCAAGACCGAAGCCTAGAAACACAAGCGCGGTCGGCTCGGGTACCAGGTTGATGTTGTCGATACCCGGATACGAATTCCCGGCTGCCGATCCCAAAGGCCGGAAGGCCAGGATCGGATGGCCCTCCGATCCGACGGGCGCAATGAAGGTCAACGTCCGGAGCTCCCACGCTTCCTGATTGTCGACCAGGGGCTGGAAGATACCCAGGACGAGCTGGTCGGCGGATACGTCGAGTGCATCCCAGAGCTCTATCTGGTAGGTCCCGGGATGCGCCAGATCCTCGCGAACCGCTTCACGAAGGTAGGCGCTGATCGTGTATTCCCGCCCGGAGATCAGCGGCGAAGCCAGAGTCTGGCCGAACATCTCTGCCCCGGCCGACCACGCAGCGACCCAGCGGATCCCGTCCTGCGCTGTTGCCCCGGTAAAGTTGTCCAGAAGACTCGGATCGAGACCATAGGAACCGTCGTTGCTGTATGTGTCCGGGGTGATGTTCAGCAGGAGCCAGTCCGAGGGCAGCACGCCTTGGTCCTGGTTGCACGGGGTGGTGCACGGAGTCGCTTCGAAGCTGGGATTCTCGAGCAGGTTGGCGCTCGCACTGTCGGACAAGATTCCCATCACCAGCAATCCGGCGACGAAGAACGGATGCCTGATCATGCGGCGATCGTACTACGACGGCGCCCGCGAGCGAGCAAGTTTTCGCTGCGAGCGGCGAACGCCGCTCGGAGTGCGCGCTTAGGACGAATGCGCAGATCGGCAGTGCAACTGCACGGAAATCCGCCTTGCGCGGAGAGCAGCGCGCAGCCGAAGTCGCAGGCGAGCGCGCCTTGGCGATCTTCTTCAGCGTGAAGCTGACCTGGATCTCGCTCGTGCCCTCGTAGATCGTGGTGATGATCCCGTCGAGGTGGAGCTTGCCGACGGTCGTCTCGGCCATGAAGCCGATGCCGCCGTGCACCTGGATCGCGGCGTGTGTGATCGAGTCACGGCGGAGGATCGCACGAACGAGAGCGACGTCGCCCCGGGGGTACCGGCACCGCGCGCAACGGCCTTCCGCTCGACCCGATCCGTCCCGTCCGGCATCCTGCGACGACTCGCCTCGGTCGGTTCCGAGGAACGCGCCTTCGTGACCTATATGGATCTTCGCAACGTCCTGATCGAAATCCATACCGCTCTCGACGAACAAGGCGTCGATCACGTCCTGATCGGCGGCCTTGCGCTCACGGCGCACGGTGCCGCGCGGGCGACGATCGATCTGGCTTTCCTGGCCGACGGAGATCGCGACAGCGACGTCGACGCACTGATGCGATCGCACGGATACGAATGTCTCCACCGTACCGAGAACGTCGGAAACTATCTATCCCAGGACCGCGCGCGGGGGCGTGTTGACTTCCTGTTCGTTCGGCGCTTCTACGGACGCGCGATGCTGCAGCGCGCAGCGACCCACGCCATTCTGGGTCAGCAGGTCCGCGTCGCCGATGCGGCAGACCTGATCGGTCTCAAGGTCCAGGCGTCGAGCAGCGATCCCAAACGGCGAGGTCGCGACATGGTCAACATCGAACGACTATTGTCGAGTCCGGGAGTCGATCTCGATCGGGTAAGGGTGTATTTCCGCCTGTTCGAGCGGGAGAGCGAGCTCGATGCACTCCTCGCAGGAGAACCGAAGCGATGAGCGGACTGTCCGCCCAGGATCTGCTCGAGTTTCGCGAGGACGGCCTCTCGGAAGCGCGCCGCCGCGAGTTCGAAGAGTCCGCGCGCGTCTGCGAAGCCTGGGACCGCGCCCACCCGGTGACGCTCGAAGGTGTGCTCGACTGGATCGATCAGCTGCGCGCGGCGTTCGGGGAGCCCGAGGTGGATCGGACGCCGTGGCGTGGGAACGACTTTCGGCTCTAACTCTAGCGCCGGACGATCTTCTCGCAGCGCTCGATCCGCCCCGCGTCGCCCTCGATGCGCGCGCTGCCGGCGAGCACCTGGATCTCGGAACGCGTGCTCGAGTCACGGCTGAGGACACGACGAATTGGAGAGAGATTGCCCCGGTAGTTACCGGCAAGCGGTCCTCTGTAACCAACTCCGTCACCGGGGGACGGCGCCTCTCGAGCCGACACCTCACCGCTCCGGGGCGCGCCAAGGTCGGAAGACGTCGTGGCTCGGATGACCGCGACCATGGCTTCGACGACAGAGATGGTCGTGAACGTGCTTACGATCGCGTCGCTGGCCACAGGACGAGCGAGCCGCCTCCTCTACGACTCGACGCGCGTCGTTTCTTCGGAGCAGGCCGAGCTCGCGGAAGTCGATCGCGGCGTTGAGCATGCACGCGACGTAGCGGCCGTGCCGGCCCCACGCGCGGCGCTGCCACGCCGCGCCGTCGCACGGGCAGAGCTGGTCGAGCGAGCAGCCATCCGGAGAGACGAGGACATCGAGCTCCGTCTCGGCGCATGCGTCCTCCGCATCGGCGACGCCGTCCCCGTCGGCGTCCGCCTCGCAGATGTCACCCGTCCCGTCGCCGTCGAAGTCGAGCTGCGTGGTATTGGCATCCAGCGGACAGTTGTCGGAGTCGTCCGGCACTGTGTCGTCGTCGTCGTCCGGATCGCAGACGTCGCCGAGACCGTCCGGCTCGTAGTCCGCTTGATCCGGGTTGTAGAGCTGCACGCAGTTGTCGAGCTCGTTGACGACCGTGTCGCCATCGAGATCCGCGTCGCACATGTCGCCCAGGCCGTCGAAGTCGATGTCGGCCTGGGGCGGGTTCGCGGCGGACGGGCAGTTGTCGGCGGTGTTCTCGACGCCATCGCCGTCCAGGTCGGCATCGCAGGCGTCGCCGATCCCGTCGCCATCGGAGTCCGCCTGATCCGGGTTCACGAGCACGCCGCAGTTGTCCATGTCGTCGAACACGAAATCGTTGTCGTCGTCGAGGTCGCATGCGTCGCCCATACCGTCGCCCTCGGCGTCGGCTTGGTCCCCGTTCGCAACCCAGGCGCAGTTGTCGGCGGCGTCGGCGACCGCGTCCGCGTCGTCGTCCGAGTCACAGACGTCGCCGCTGCCGTCGCCGTCGAAGTCGGCCTGGTCGGCGTTCATCGCCTGCGCGCAGTTGTCGGCGGCATCGGCCACGCCGTCCGCGTCGTCGTCGAGATCGCAGGCATCGCCCTCGCCGTCTGCGTCGAGGTCGACTTGGTCCGGGTCGGCGACGCTCGGGCAGACATCGTCGGCGTCGAGGACACCATCACCATCCTCGTCGATGACGTCGTCGCCGAGCACGGCGAGCCAGGCCTCGGCGTCGCCAGCCGGGTTCACACCGTTGCCTATCACGATGCGGCCGTCCGCCGACACGCCGGTGGCTTCCAACAGCCTCCACCCCGTGAGGTCCAGGCCGCGCTCCTCGAGCAGCTCCGCGATCGCGCGCATTTCCGTTGCGGCCTCCCAGACGCACGCCTAGGCGCCGAGCGCGCTC
>Ga0210377_10002938_pt1 | contig 14714 bp, 10 predicted proteins | sample PLM4_65_b1redo_FD_155480 | JGI IMG/M metagenome (GOLD analysis project Ga0210377, IMG submission 155480) | Groundwater sediment microbial communities from an aquifer in East River, Colorado, USA - PLM4_65_b1 redo | ecosystem: Environmental > Terrestrial > Soil > Riparian zone | place: USA: East...
CGGAGTGGCGGGGGAAGGGGACGATCCTGCTGGTGGACGACGAGGAGAGTCTGATCGCTCTCGGGGGGCGGATGCTGGAGCACCTGGGCTGCACCGTGATTACGGCGGCGGACGGCCTGCAGGCCGTCGAGCTTTACCGTGAGCGGGGGAAGGAGATCGATCTTGTGCTGATGGACCTGACGATGCCGCACATGGACGGCGCAGAGGCGTTCGGCGAATTGCGCCGGCTGAACCCGGACGTCCGTGTCGTCCTTGCCAGCGGGTACAGCGTCGAGGATGTTTCTTCCCGCTTCGCCGGAAAAGGCCTTTCAGGGGTATTGCAGAAACCGTACACCCTCGCAAAGCTGCGGGAGTCTCTCGCCGGGCTGCTGCCGGAACGGCTGCCCGGTGAGGGGTGACGCATCGGCCGTACCGCGTCACCCCTCACCGACGATCCCGTCACTTTTTCCCGCATCCGCAGGTGTTGCACATATCGCCACCCCCTTTGTTCCATATTAGATGTCTTGATCCGCCGGAAAGTGGCGATCCCCGATCGGGAATCCGTTCCGCAATTCCAGGAATCTTAACGAAGTCCGATCGGAACCGCGCCGGAGGAAGGGGAATGGAATTTCTCAGGTACGATGTCCGCAGGTTCTTTCTGTTCGGGATCCGGCTCTGTTTCGGGGTGTGGTTCCTGTACGTGGGCGTCTCCAAGTGGATCTTCATCGGGCCCGGCGCGTTCGTCGGCCACATTGCCGACCAGTTCGACAAGACCTGGTCGCCGCACGCGCTGAATGTCGCGCTCGCCTGGCTGATCATGGTGGCCGAACCGGTGTTGGCCATACTGATCCTCTCCGGCAGGAAAGCGCGAACCGTATGGACGCTGACTTCCTTGTTCATGTTCCTTCTTGTCATCGGCCAAACCATCCTCATGAAGCCCGACGTCATCGCCAACTGGCAATTCCTGGCGCTGGTCCTTCTGTGCGCCGCCCTCAGCGATCCCGACCCCTCTTGAAGAAGATCGCGGCGAGGAACACCGCGAACCCGGCACGTGCAATCCATCGCCTTTTTCGGCATGATACCAACCATGGATCACCGGGAAGACAAGTCGGATCGGGCGAAGTCGGAACACCCGCAGGAGCTCGAGAGGGCGATGGCCGGGGAGCGCGCGGCGCAAGAAGAGATCGAACGATTGCGTAGGACGCTTGAGGCGTTGACGTTGGAAAACGCCCGGCTTTCCGCCGAGGTCGAGAAACTCACCACTGTCGACGCGCTTACCGGTCTCCACAGCCGCGAGCAATTCAATACCGCATCGCGGATCGAATTCCGGCGCTCCCAGCGTTTCCGCTTGAGGCTATCGGTCATCATGATGGACATCGACCTCCTCATGCGGGTGAACGACAGCCACGGGCGGATCGCGGGCGACAAGGTCCTCGCGGGGGTGGCGGATGTCTGCCTTCGCGGAATACGGATGACGGATCTGCACGCACGCTACGGCGGCGAGGAATTCTGTTTCCTGCTCCCGGAAACCGACGGCAAGGGAGCGCACGTTCTCGCCGAGCGGTTGCGGACGTCCGTCGCGGGGCTTCGTTTCCAAACCGACAAGCGGAGTTTCTCCGTAACCGTCAGTGTCGGCATCGCGGAACGCCAGTCCGACACCGACACGATCGAACGCCTTCTGGAGCAGGGCGATCAGGCGCTGTTCAAGGCGAAGTGCGAAGGGCGGAACCGGATCGTGGCGTGGACGGAGAAGGTCGGGAAATTCTGGAAGCCCGGTTGAGGGAAGAACGGCGAGGAGGAATCCCATGGCGTACGGTTTCAACCTTCATCTGCACGTGAACGGGAAGCGGAGCGTCGACCTCCTTCACGATCCGCACATCAACAAGGGAACCGCCTTCACGGAAAAGGAGCGTGACGCCCTTGGCCTGCGCGGGCTGCTCCCGCCGCGCGTGTCCACGCTGGAGCAGCAGGTGTTGCGCGTGATGGAAAACATCCACCGCAAGCCGAGCGACCTCGAGAAGTTCATCTACCTGGTAGCGCTCCAGGACCGCCAGGAGACCCTCTTCTACCGGGTGGTCATGGACAACATCGAGGAGATGTTGCCCATAATCTACACCCCGACGGTGGGCCAGGGATGCACGGAATTCGGGCACATCTTCCGCCGCCCGCGGGGTCTGTACCTTTCCTTCAGGGACCGGGGCCGCCTCCGGGAGATCCTGGCCAACTGGCCGCACGCCGATGTCCGCATCATCGTCGTCACGGACGGGGAGCGGATCCTTGGCCTGGGCGACCTCGGCGCGAACGGGATGGGGATCCCCGTGGGAAAGCTCTCCCTGTACACCGCCTGCGCGGGGATCCATCCCATGCAATGCCTGCCCGTCATGCTGGATTGCGGCACGAACAACGAGACGCTGCTGAACGATCCGCTCTACATCGGTATTCCATCACCGCGCCTGCGGGGCGAAGCGTACGACGAACTCGTGGAGGAATTCTTCCATGCCGTGGGGGAGGTTTTCCCGAAGGCCTGCATCCAGCTCGAAGACTTCGGCAACGCGAACGCCTTCCGTCTCCTGAACAAGTACAAGGACCGGGCCTGCATGTTCGACGACGACATCCAGGGCACGGGGAGCGTCGCGCTGGCGGGGCTCTACTCCGCCCTGCGCATCACGGGGGACAGGCTGACCGACCATAAATTCCTGTTCCTCGGCGCGGGGGAGGCCGGCATCGGTATCGGCGAGCAGATCGCAACGGGGCTCATGGCGGAGGGGATGCCGGAATCCGAGGCGAAACGCAGGTGCTGGTACGTGGACATCAACGGGCTCATCGTCAAGAGCCGCACGGACCTTGCCCCCCACCATCTGCCGTTCGCGCACGACCATGCGTTCATCGGCGATTTCCTGCAGGCCGTCGAAGCCGTCGCCCCGACGGCAATCATCGGCGTTTCCGGCGCGCCGGGAACGTTCTCCAGGCCGGTCGTCGAAGCGATGGCGCGCATGAACCGGCGTCCGATCATCTTCGCCCTCTCGAACCCGACCTCGAAGTCGGAGTGCACGGCCGAGGAGGCCTATGCGTGGTCGGAAGGGCGGGCGATCTTCGCGAGCGGCAGCCCGTTCGAGCCGGTGACGCACAAGGGGAAGACCTTCGTCCCCGGGCAGAGCAACAACTCGTACATCTTCCCCGGCGTGGGGTTGGGCGTCATCACCAGCGAAGCCACGCGCGTCACCGACGAGATGTTCTTCGCGGCCGCGAGGACGCTTTCGGGCATGGTCACGGAGGAGGAATATGCGATGGGCCGGACCTACCCCAAGCTTGACCGGATCAGGGAAGTGTCCGTCGCGATCGGCGTCGCGGTCGCGGAAGTGGCCTTCCGGCAAGGCCTGACGAAGATGAGCCGCCCGGAAGACCTGATGCGGCATGTGACAGGGAAGATGTACGTTCCCGCCTACGCGGAGTACATCCCCGGATAATCGACGCTGCGTGCGATCAACAAGGGAGGTCGGGAAAAACCTGCATGGACGACAACATCAGGGAAGCGATCGGCCGGGAGCAACTCCGCCTTGTCATGCAACACGTCCCCACGATGCAGGCCGCCGCGATCGTCGTCGCGCTGGTCCTCTCGTATGTGGCACGCGGGATCGTTCCTCGCGGAAACATCCTCTACTTTATCCTGCTGGTCTCGGCGGTATCCGCCAGCCGGGTCATCCTGTACCGAAGGTTCCTCATCGTATCCACGAAGCCATTCGAAGCGAGGAACTGGAAAAGCGCCTACCTTCTGCTGGCTCTCTTGTCGGGCGTCGTATGGGGAAGCTCCGCCTTCCTGATCCTCCCGAGCGGGAATGCGTCGCTCCTCGCTCTATTCCTTCTCGTCATGACGAGCCTGTCGGCATCGACCACGGTCTCCCATTCCTCGGTCAAGTGGGCTCCGGCGGCATGGATCGTCCCCGCCCTGCTGCTGTATACCGCCCGCTGCCTCCTGGACGGCGGTGAATACGGAACCCTCCTGGCCTTTCTCATCGTTCTTTATCTGGTCGTCATGCTTCAATACTCGCTCAAACACCATGGGTCCATCGCCTCTACCATCGCATTGCGGTTCGAAAACCTGAAACTCCTCGAAGAGTCCCGCCGGGGGGAGGAGCGAATGCGGGTCATCCTCGATTCGACGGACGACGGCATTCTGGCCGTCGACGCTTCGGGGAAAACCATCTTTTCCAATAAGAGATTCTCGGAGCTATGGCGCATTCCGCAGTCGCTCGCGGATACCCGCGATGACAATGCGATGCTGGAGTTCGTGCTGGAACAGCTGGCCGACCCCGACGGCTTTCTCCGGAAGGTGAAGCAGCTGTACGGCACCGTGGAGATCGACGACGACACCATCCGCTTCAAGGACGGCCGCTTGTTTGCGCGGTATTCGATGCCCTTGATGGATGGAGGTGCCGTCATCGGGAGATTGTGGTCCTTTCGCGACATCACGGAACGCAAGCAGGCCGAAGAGGAGAAGGAAAGGCTGCGGGCGCAGCTGCAGCAGGCGATGAAGATGGAGGCGGTAGGGCGCCTGGCGGGGGGCGTGGCGCACGACTTCAACAATCTTCTGACGGCCATCATGGGAAACGTTTCCCTTGCCCGCATGAAGCTCTCTCCGTCCGATCCGGCCGGGGGCCTGCTCGCCGAGGCGAACAAGGCCGCGGAGAGCGCGGCCTCGCTGACCCAGCAGCTGCTGGCGTTCTCCCGGAAGCAGATCATCAAGCCGAAGGCGTTGGACCTCAACATCCTGATCGCCGATATGAACAAGATGCTGGTCCGCCTGATCGGGGAGAACATCGATTTGAAGACGTTCCCCGGCGGGGACCTGGGGGCGGTAAAGGTCGACGCCGGCCAGTTCGAGCAGATCCTGGTCAACCTGGCGGTGAACGCCCGCGACGCGATGCCGGAAGGCGGGAAGCTTCTCATCGAGACCGCGAACGTGGACCTGGACGAGGCGTATCGCGTCTCGCATCCGTATGTTCGTCCCGGGCGGTTCGTCAGGCTTTCCGTGAGCGACACGGGTCACGGGATGAGCGCGGAGGTCAGGAGGCGGATCTTCGAGCCGTTTTTCACGACCAAGCCGAAGGGAACCGGGACGGGGCTCGGTCTTGCGACGATCTACGGCGTGGTGAAGCAGGCGAACGGCTCCATCGAGGTGTATTCGGAGATCGGGAAGGGGACGACGTTCAAGATCTACCTTCCGAGGGTCGAGGGCGAGGCGGCGGGGCCGCCGGAGTCCTTCCCGCCGATGGAACTGCTGGAGGGTTCCGAAACGGTGCTTCTGGTGGAGGACGAGGAGGTCGTCCGGGATCTCGGCGTCCGGATCCTGGCGGGCTTGGGGTACAGCGTGATGCACGCCGGAAACGGCGACGAGGCGATCGCGCTGGCCAGGGAACACGCGGAGCGGATCGACCTGCTGTTGACGGACGTGGTGATGCCGGGGATGAGCGGGCGGGAACTGGCGGACCGGTTGACGCCCATCCATCCCGAGACGAGGGTGCTCTTCACCTCGGGATACACGGACAACGCGATCGTGCACCACGGCGTCCTGGACGAGGGCGTGTCGTTCATCGGCAAGCCGTACACTCTTTCCGGATTGGCGAAGAAGGTTCGGGAGGTGCTCGATTCCCCATGAAACCGGGTGATGGGGGATAATAGGCGAGATACCGTGAGAGAGGGGACGATGGCCATAACGACGCCGACCAGCGCTCCCGTCAACGTCCTCGTCGTCGACGACGAGGGCAATATCCGAAAGACCCTCGCCATCTGCCTGGAAGCCGAAGGCCACCACGTAACCGCCGTCGGCAATTTCCAGGACGCCGTCGCGGAGGCGTCCCGCCGCACCTTCGACATGGCGTTCGTCGACCTGCGCCTGGGCACGGCGAGCGGCCTGGACCTGATCCCGGCGTTGCTCTCGGAATCCCCCTGGATGAAGGTCGTCGTCATCACCGCGTACGCTTCGATCGACACGGCCGTGGAAGCGATACGGCGGGGGGCAACCGACTATATCCCGAAACCGTTCACGCCGGCCCAGGTCCTGCTCGCGGTAAGGAAAGTGGAAGAGGTGCGGACCCTGGAGCAGAAGGTGGCAGCCCTCCGGGAAGACCTTGCGGGAGCGGCTCCGGAGACCCGTTTCTCGAGTGAAAGCCCCGCCATGCAACGCGCCATGGATATCTCCCGGCAGGTCGCGCCCACCGACGCCGCGGTGCTCCTCCGCGGGGAGAGCGGGACCGGGAAAACCGTCCTTGCCCGCGCGATCCACGGCTGGAGCCGGCGCTCCGGGAAACCGTTCGGCGTGGTGTCGTGCCCCTCCCTGCCGGCGGAGCTCCTGACGAGCGAGCTGTTCGGCCATGCGAAAGGCGCGTTCACCGGAGCGGTCCGCGACAACCCGGGGCGCATCGCCGCCTGCGAGGGGGGGACGCTCTTCCTCGACGAGATCGGCGATCTCCCCCTTACCCTGCAGCCGAAGCTGTTGCGGTTCCTGCAGGACCAGGAGTACGATCGGCTCGGCGATCCGTCGACGCGCAAGGCCGACGTCCGGATCATCACGGCCACCAACCGGGACCTGGAGGGGGAGGTAAAGGCCGGGCGGTTCCGGGAGGACCTTTTCTATCGCCTGAACGTCATACCGATCGAGATCCCGCCGTTGCGCGACCGTCCCCAGGATATCGAAGCGCTCGCAACGCAACTTCTCGCTTTCTACGGCAGAATTCACCATCGCAGCTTCGCCGGTTTCACGGAAGAGGCGATGCGGACGATGAAGCGCCACGCGTGGCCGGGGAACCTCCGGGAATTGCGCAACGTCATCGAACGGGCCTCCATCCTGTGCCGGTCGGACCGGATCGGCATCGAGTATCTTCCCGGGGCCTTCTCCAAGGAAGAGGCTGTCCCCGCGATCGGCAGTCCGGTGAGTTTGGAGAAGATCGAGGAGGAACATATCCGGCGCGTGCTGGCTTCCGCGAAATCGCTTCAGGAGGCGGCCGAGATCCTGGGGATCGACCAGGCAACGCTTTGGCGCCGGAGGAAACAGTACGGCATGTAACGAAGGTCTACCTTCATTGCATTCCGCAACGGCCACGACGGGGACCCCCTTGCAATATGCAATGCGCCTGTAAGCACCCCTGCAATATTCTCCAACGATAACGGTAGGTTGCTTTATAACCGTTCCGGGCATGCCCCTTGCCTTCCCAATGTTCGGGAGGCGGTACAAAGCAATGATGCATCCACGGATCCCGGACAGAAACCGTTCCTCGATCGCCAGTGCTCTGGCGATGATCGGATTCGTCCTCCTCTTGGGAACGGTCGGGCTTGCCCAGCGAACGGTTCCAAAGGGAAAAGACATAGAAGGATTCAGGGAATTGCGATGGGGGAGTTCCATCGAGCAGTCATTGAAGATCTATCAGGATTTGCAATTTGAAAAATTCGTTATTTCCGGCGGCAAGGAAGAACCGTGGAAAGTGTATGTGCGCAGGGTGGAGCACGGAGAGATAGAGAATGTGACGTTCGATTCCATCGAATATTGGTTCAAGGGAGAGCATTTTTATCAAGTCAGGGCGGTATTGCATTCGAGAATCGGCCCCAGGACCCTGGTGACAAGGGCGGAAAGCGCGTTCGACAAGATGAACGGCAGATTAAGGAACCGGTACGGGGACCCGTCAGACCACAAAGTCGATTACGTTACCGAATACATCGTGGTGGTGAGGGAGGCGACCTGGGTCGTGAATCATTCCGCCATTTCCATCAGATACGAGGGTGTGGGGAGGAGCAACGAGGATTCGTTCACCTTGACGATGCAGGAAAAGCCAACAAGATGACTCTCGAGGAGGAAAGATCTTGAGCCTTCGTCAAAAATTGGGCCTGGGGTTCGGCGGCCTGCTGATCATCATCGCCGCGGTCGGGATCCACAACATCTCGCGGATCAACGCCCTGGGGCAATCGATCGACGTGATCCTCCGGGAGAATTACCGGAGCGTGATCGCCTGCCAGGAGATGAAGGAAGCCCTGGAACGGATGGACAGCGGGGCGGTGTTCGTGCTCCTGGGCGCGGACCAGAAGGGGAACGACCAGATCGCGCAGAACGAGGCGCGGTTCGAGAAGGCGCTCCAAATTGAAATTGGAAACATAACGCTTCCGGGAGAAGGGGAAAAGTCGGAGCGGCTGAATCAGCTTTTCGGGAAACTCCGGTCGGATATCAAGGTGATGGCCAACCCCGCGTTCGGGCGTGAGGCACGGCGCAAGGCCTATTTCGACGAGCTTCTCCCCCTGTTCCAGCGGGTGAAGGACATGGCGGACGACATCCTCCGGATGAACCAGGAGAACATGGCGGCGATGGATGCGCGTGCCCGGGGGCAGGCGCAATCGGTGCGAGGACAGATGTACCTGATGCTGCTCGCCGCCACGGTCGTCGCGGCGGGTTTCCTGTTTTTCACGGGAAAATGGATCCTGCGGCCGATCACCCGGCTGACGGATTCCGCCAAGGAGATCCGGAAAGGAAACCTGGACCTCGTCCTTCCCGGCGGATCCGGCGACGAGATCGGGCAACTCTCCGAGGCGTTCAACGAGATGACGGCGTCCTTGCGGGAATTCCGACGCAACGGCCAGGCCCGGCTCCTGCGAATCCAGCGATCCACCCAGCAGGCGTTCGACAGTCTCCCCGAGGCGATCGCCGTGCTCAACCCGGAGGGAGAGGTGGAGGTTGCGACCGAGGCGGCGGGAGAGGCGTTCGGCCTGAGGCTGAAAGTCCGCGTGCCGGATCTCCCGTATCCGTGGATGGCCAACCTGTTCGAGGAGGCCCTTCGGAAGGGTCGTACGGTGGAACTCGAGGGAACGGAGGCCGTCGTCCAGCAGTTCGTCCGGAACGAGGAGAGGTTCTACCGCCCGAACGCCGTGCCGATCCTCGACCCGGGGGGAGAGCCGGCCGGCGTGGTCCTGATCCTCCACGACGTGACGCAACAGCGCCAGCTGGACGAGAAAAAGAGCGGAGCGGTCTCGGCGGTCTCTCACCAGTTGAAGACGCCGCTCACCTCGATCCGCATGGCGATTCACCTGTTGCTGGAGGAAAAGGTCGGGGGGCTTTCGCCCAAACAGGCGGACCTGCTGGTCGCGGCCGCTGAAGACGCCGAGCGGCTCAACACGATCATCGACGAACTCCTGGACATCGGCCGGATCGCGTCCGGGAAGGCCCGAATGGATCTCCGTCCCGTCCCGCCGATCGATCTGGTATCCCGGGAGTTGGAGGCGTACCGTCCCGCGGCCCGCGACGGCGGGGTGTCCCTGGTCGTCGACCTGCCGGCTATGCTGCCGCAGGTTTGGGTGGATCCTGCCCGGGTCGCCCATGTCTTCGCCAACCTGCTCTCGAACGCCCTGAAGTACACTCCTCCCGGCGGCAAGGTCACCCTCTCCGCCAAGGCGGAAGGGGAGTTCGTCCGGTTCCAGGTCTCCGACACGGGGGCGGGGATCCCGGAGAAATATCATCCCCGCATCTTCGAACAGTTCTTTCGCGTACCCGATCAGGGTCCCGGGACGGGCGTGGGGTTGGGCCTGGCCATCGTGAAGGACATCGTGGAGGCGCACGGCGGGACCGTGGGGGTGGAAAGCCGGGCAGGAACGGGAAGCACGTTCCATTTTACCCTGCGGACGGCCGAAGAAAGCGCCATGAAAAGGAGACAGGCATGATCGACGGAATCTACCTGGTGGTCACCATCGCGATGTTCGGGCTGTGCGCCTTGTTCGCGCATTCGCTGGAAAGGATGTGAACCCATGCTGGAGATCGTCGTCGGCGTCGTCGGCGTCCTGCTGATCGGGTACCTGCTCGTCTCGGTCGTGCGACCCGAGAAATTCTAGGAAAGAGGCCTCCCCATGGATCTCTACGGATGGATACAGCTTGCGCTTTTCCTGGGCCTTCTCCTGCTGGTCACCCGGCCGATGGGCGTATATCTGTACCGGGTCCTGGACCCGCAAGGGAAGACGTTCCTCGACCCCGTCCTGAAACCCGTCGAGCGGCTCCTCTACCGGCTGATGCGTGTCGATCCGATGGCCGAGCAGGACTGGAAGCGGTACACCGTCTCCCTGCTGGTGTTCAGCGGGATCGGGCTCCTCTTCACCTACGCCCTCCTGCGCCTGCAGCACCTGCTGCCGCTCAACCCGCAGCGCCTCGGTCCGGTGAGCGAGCACCTCGCCTTCAACACGGCGGTCAGTTTTACGACGAACACGAACTGGCAGAGCTACGGGGGGGAGTCGACGATGTCGTACCTCTCCCAGATGGTCGCCCTCGCCTTCCACAACTTCGTTTCCGCAGCGACCGGCATCGCCGTGGCCGCGGCGCTCGTGCGAGGCATCGCCCGGCATTCCGCCAAAACGGTGGGGCATTTTCTGGTGGACCTGGTGCGAACGACACTGTACCTGCTCCTCCCCCTATGCCTCCTCTACGCGGTCTTCCTGGTCTCCCAGGGGATGATCCAGAACTTCAAGCCGTATGAAAGCGCAAGGCTCGTCGAGCCGACGACCGTGGAGACGCAGACCATCGTGCAAGGGCCGATGGCCTCGCAGGTGGCGATCAAGATGCTGGGGACCAACGGCGGCGGGTACACGAACGCCAACGCCGCCCACCCGTACGAGAACCCGACGCCGCTGTCCAATTTCCTCCAGATCTTCTCGATCTTCCTGATCCCGAGCGGCCTCACCTATTACCTGGGACGCATGGTGAAGAATCCGAAGCACGGCTGGTCGGTGTGGAGCGCGATGGCCATCCTGTTCCTTGCCGGGGTCCTGTTCTGCTGGTGGGCGGAAGGCGCGGGAAACCCACGGTTGCACGCGCTGGGGGTGGATCCGGCCTACGGGAACATGGAGGGGAAGGAGGTCCGCTTCGGGATCTTTTCCTCCGACCTGTTCGCCGCCGTGACCACGGACGCCTCCTGCGGCGCGGTGAACGCGATGCACGACTCCTTCACGCCGCTGGGCGGGCTGATCCCGCTGATCAACATGCAATTGGGGGAGGTGGTCTACGGCGGAGTGGGCGCAGGCCTGTACGGGATGCTGGTCTTCGTGATCCTGACGGTATTCCTCGCTGGGCTGATGGTGGGCCGGACGCCGGAATACCTGGGGAAGAAGATCGAGGCGTACGACGTGAAGGTCAGCGCGCTTGCCGTGCTGATCCTCATCTTCGGCATCATGGGCTTCACGGCGTGGGCGGCGGTAAGCGGGTGGGGTCTTGCCGGCCTGAACAACGCGGGGCCGCACGGGTTCAGCGAGATCCTGTACGCCTTCTCCTCGGGCACGGGCAACAACGGAAGCGCCTTCGCGGGCCTGACCGCCAACACCTACTGGTACAACACGACCCTGGCCTTCGCCATGCTGATCGGCCGGTTCTTCTTCATCGTGCCCGTCCTCGCGCTGGCCGGGAACCTGGCGAAGAAGAAGATCGTCCCGGAGAGCGGCGGGTCCTTCCCCGTCTCCGGCGCGACCTTCGTACTCCTGCTGGTGGGCACGGTCCTGATCGTCGGCGTCCTGTCGTTCTTCCCGGCCCTTTCCATCGGGCCCATCGTCGAGCATTTCCTGATGGTCCATTCCAACGTCGTCTTCTAGAGGGGAAATCCTCCATGGCCGCCAAGAAGCATTCCCTGTTCGAGCCCGTGATCCTCCGGCAGGCCGCCGCCGCGTCGTTTTCCAAGCTGAACCCGCGGTCGCTGATGAAAAACCCTGTGATGTTCGTCACCGAGGTGGGGGCGTTCCTCACGACTCTCTCGCTCTTCTTCCGGCCGGCGAGCGAGCCGTTGGGCTTCGGCCTGCAGGTGGCCGTCTGGCTGTGGTTCACCGTGCTGTTCGCCAACTTTGCCGAGGCCATGGCCGAGGGGCGGGGAAAGGCGCAGGCCGACGCGCTCCGCAAGACCCGCACCCAGACGATGGCGAGCCGGTTTCGAAAGGACGGCTCGACGGAAACCGTCCCGGCGGAACAGTTGAGAAAAGAGGATGTCGTGATCGTGACCGCCGGGGAGATCATTCCCGGCGACGGGACGGTGATCGAAGGGGTGGCCTCCGTGGACGAGTCCGCCATCACGGGGGAATCCGCGCCGGTGATCCGCGAGGCGGGCGGCGACCGCAGCGCCGTCACGGGGGGGACACGCGTCCTGTCGGACCGGATCAAGGTCGTGATCACCGCGAACCCGGGGGAGAGCTTCCTGGACCGGATGATCCAGCTGGTGGAAGGCGCGGAGCGCCAGAAGACGCCGAACGAGATCGCCCTGACGATCCTGCTGTCCGCGCTGACGATCATCTTCCTCGTCGTGGTCATGACCCTCAAGTTCTTCGGGATCTATTCGGGCGTTTCCTTCTCCGTCACCGTCCTGGTGGCGCTTTTGGTCTGCCTCATCCCCACCACCATCGGAGGGCTGCTCTCCGCCATCGGGATCGCCGGGATCGACCGGCTCGTCCAGAAGAACGTCCTCGCGATGAGCGGCCGCGCGGTGGAGGTGGCGGGGGACGTGAACGTCCTGCTCCTCGACAAGACCGGGACGATCACCCTGGGCGACCGGCAGGCGACGGAGTTCCTCCCGGCGAAGTCCGTTTCCGTCGAGGAGCTGGCGGACGCCGCCCAGCTCGCCTCGCTGGCCGACGAGACGCCGGAAGGGCGCAGCATCGTCGTGCTGGCGAAACAGTTCGGCCTCCGGGGGAGGAACCTCGCGGAGATGCCCAACGCCCGTTTCATCGCCTTCTCGGCGCAGACGCGGATGAGCGGCGTGGACGTGGACGGGAGGAAGGTCCGCAAGGGGGCGGCGGACGCGGTCAAGGCGTTCGCCGGGGGCCGGTTCCCCGCGGAGGTGGAGGACGCGATCACCCGCGTCGCCTTCCAGGGCGGGACCCCTCTGGTCGTCGCGGACGGTGCCCGGATCCTCGGGACGGTGTACCTGAAGGACATCGTCAAGGGGGGCTTAAGCGACCGGTTCGAGCGGTTCCGGGCGATGGGGATCCGGACGGTGATGATCACCGGGGACAACCCGCTCACGGCCGCGGCGATCGCCCGCGAGGCGGGGGTGGACGACTTCCTCGCGGAGGCTACCCCTACGGACAAGCTTGCGCTCATACGGAAGGAGCAGGCGGCCGGATACCTCGTGGCCATGACGGGGGACGGGACCAACGACGCCCCGGCCCTGGCCCAGGCCGACGTGGGGGTGGCGATGAACACGGGGACCCAGGCCGCAAAGGAAGCGGGGAACATGGTGGACCTGGACTCCAACCCCACCAAGCTCATCGAGATCGTGGAGATCGGCAAGCAGATGCTCATGACGCGGGGGGCGCTCACCACCTTCAGCATCGCCAACGACGTGGCCAAGTATTTCGCCATAATCCCGGCCATGCTGATCGGTGCCTTCCCGGTGATCGGGCCGCTGAACATCATGCGGCTGGTTTCCCCCCAAAGCGCTATCCTGAGCGCCGTTATCTTCAACGCCCTCATCATCGTCGCGCTCATCCCACTGGCCCTGCGCGGGGTGCATTTCCGGCCGCTGGGCGCCGGTGCGCTGCTGCGCCGCAACCTCTTCATCTACGGGTTGGGCGGCGTGCTGCTCCCCTTCCCGGGGATCAAGATCATCGACATCGCAGTGAACATGTTCCATCTTGTGTAAGGAGGAGGACCCATGAAGAACCTTGTCGCGGAGCTCCGCGCGTCGATCGCCGCCACGCTGCTGCTGGCGGTCCTGTGCTGCGGCATCTACCCGGTGGTCGTCTGGGCCGTCGGCCAGGGACTGTTTTCCCACAAAGCCAACGGCTCCCTGGTCCGGGTGGATGGGAAGGTCGCGGGATCCTCCCTCCTTGCCCAGGGGTTCACCGCACCGAACTATTTCCACCCCCGGCCGTCGGCGGCGGGGCAGGGGTACGACGCCGCCAGCTCCTCTGGCACGAACCTGGGACCCACGTCGAAAAAGCTGATCGAGGACGTGAAGCAACGGGTCGCGGACTACCGGACGGAAAACGGCCTGGCCCCGGATGCGCTGGTGCCGGCCGACGCCGTGACGTCGTCGGCGAGCGGGCTGGATCCCCACATCAGCGTCCAGAACGCCGTGCTGCAGACGGCTCGCGTCGCGAAGGCTCGCGGCATCGGTGAAAAAGACGTCCTGGCAAAGGTCGGAGCGCACACGGAAGGGAGAACCTTGGGGCTGCTCGGGGAACCCAGGGTAAACGTCCTGACGCTGAACCTTTCGCTGGACGGTAAGATGTAACCGGCATGCCGGAAGAGCGGGCCGACACCTTCCTCCGACTGATCCGCCGCGCGGGGCGCGGCCGGCTGAAGGTATACCTCGGGTACGGCGCCGGCGTCGGGAAAACGTACCAGATGCTCCTGGAAGGGCACCGCCTCAAGGACGAGGGGATCGACGTCGTCGTCGGGCTGGTGGAGACCCACGGACGGGCGGAAACCGCGAAGCTGATCGAGGGTCTCGAAGTCGTCCCGCGCCGCCGCCAGGAATACCGGGGCGTGGTCCTCGAGGAGATGGACCTTTCCGCCGTCCTCGCCCGAAAACCCCAGGTCGCCCTCATCGACGAGCTGGCCCACACCAACGTCCCCGGAAGCCGGAACCCCAAACGGTACCAGGATGTCCTGGACATCCTGGCCGAGGGGATCCACGTCATCACCACGCTGAACATCCAGCACCTGGAAAGCCTCTACGACATCGTGGAGAAGGCGACCCACGTCAAGATCCGGGAGCGTATTCCGGATACGG